>JAEEGH010029190.1_pt1 | contig 10799 bp, 5 predicted proteins | sample 9134181 | NCBI WGS metagenome assembly JAEEGH01 (sample SAMN16246544, study PRJNA631951) | gut metagenome | biome: gut microbiome; feature: rumen; material: DP-attached | host: Bos | place: Iran: Karaj | collected 2018-10
AAGGTGATACCACAGGCATCCATGAAGCGAAAAGAGAGGGAGTGGGCCGTGAGGAATGGTACACCCTGCAAGGCCAGCGCGTAGTTAATCCAGGTAAGGGGCTTTACATCCGTAATGGTAAAAAGGTCGTGATTAAGTGAGCATAAAGCTGAGCTCGCTCATGCTTTATCGAACGTGAGCGAGCTCGAGCGTAGCTCAAGGTCGTGATTAAGTGAGAAAAATGATTAATGCCATTAAGGTAGTCAAGACAATTATACTATGTAGTCTGCTAGCCATGCTGCCACTTTTGGCACAGGCCGACGCCAAAGCAAAAGAAAAGACCTGCCCTATCGTCAGAATTGAGACAGAGAAGTTGCCTGGCCTGAATGTTCCTCGAAGCGGGCACTCGGCATTCATCGTGAATGGCGAGCTGACAGTAGTTGGCGGACATACTTCTGGCTTTAAGTTGACTCCCACAGCCGAATACTTCAAGGATGGAAGATGGCATCTGCTCCAGACGGTCTATCCTCATGATGGCGGATTCTCCGTTGTCCTCCAATCAGGCAAGGTGCTCTTGGCAGGAGGTTTCAAGGACAACTTAGGCATCGGCCAGAGTTATGAGGTGGAAATGTATGATCCCGTCGCCCACCGCTTCGACGGCTTCGGCTGTCTTGACCAAAAGCGAGCTTCTGCAGCAGCTTTGGAACTGGATAGCGGACGTGTACTGATTACGGGCAACTGGTATGCTGACGATGGAATGGAGGTTTTCGACGGGCATCATCGTTTCAATCATCTCAAGCCCATTCATCAACCCCGCTATCTGCCTCATCTTTTCAGGACTTCAGATGGTGACGTGATGATGGTTGGTTTCTTAGATAATAGAGGTAAAAAGCTCGATTCCCTCATTGTGGAACGCATGAAGGGCGAGGCTTTCAGAGCTCCTTTGTTTGACAATTGGCGGCCTCTTCATTGCGAGATACCATTACATGGTGATGACAGTTTTATTGGCGATAGGGAGAAAGGCGACTATGCCTATCTATTACCAGTCAGGAACAAAGATGGTCAGGTAGCCATTGCTGAAGTGCGCGATACTGTCTTCTCTCTCCTCCCTACAGACAGCCCCGTGCCTACAGTAAGCCCGTGGGGCGAGGTTTACTATTATTCGCCCTTCTATGCTGACCGCCTGCATCAGCGTGGCTATGTGATGGGCTGCGATAGTACGGGACGACAATATGCCCTCTGTGTGGAATACGCCAGGGTGCCTGCACAGTTGACACTCTATCATACCGACCCGTTGACAGATACCATTGCCTTAACCATCCCAGTCATGACGGATGACGGCAATCTGATTTTAACAGGTGTCAAACCTATCGACAAGTACAACTTCAATTTTAATCCGACATCCCAAATCTGGCTACTGTGTTTCAACGAAGAAAGCCTGACAGCCGCAAGCCACGCCAAAGGCTGGCTATGGGTCGGATTGTGCTTAGTCGTACTTATCATGATTATGACAGGCATCGTCCTGAGAAAGAAACCATCGCCAGCATCGAAGCAAACGTCAGAACCTCAGTCCATCGTTGATGACGAACTCATGAATCGTATCATCCAACTCATGGACACGAAAAAGCCATACCTTAGTAGTGAACTGAAGGTGTCAGACCTGGCCAACATGCTCGGCACCAGCAGCCGTAATATCTCTGACTGTATCAAGCATTCGACAGACAAGACCTTTGCTAACTTCATTAATGCTTATCGTATTGACTATGCTAAGCAGTTAATGCGCCTCCAGCCTAACATGAAAATCACAGAAGTATTCCTAAGTTCAGGCTTTGCCAACGAAACGACATTCTTCCGTATATTCAAGGCTGTCACAGGCATGACGCCAAACGAGTGGAAAGCTAACGTGCAATCACCATTATCCTGAAAATAAGTAGAAATCGACTAACATTTTGTGCAGTGTTAGTAGATTTGCTAAAATTGTTAGTCCGCCTATCACAACTTTTTCATATATTTGTGGCAAATTGGAACTAGGTAATTACTATTAATTTTAAATTTTAGCTTATGAATATTTTTACACAAAAAAAGATTTGGCTGTCTATAGTCATGACACTGGCAGTCTGTACGGCTTTTGCTCAACATGGAATGGGAGCATTTGATGTAGAACCAGGTACGAAGGGAGCACTTCCTAAAACTCCCACAGTGGCCCCTGCTCAAGAAGGGCAAATCAAGTGCCTGGAACTATATTGCGTGGGGGTTAGTTATACAATTAATGGGTATCATTATGTAAAGGCCGACCTTAGGTGGCCAAGTTCATGGAGTATGGATGGCCTCGAATCTCTGGAAGCGACTTCCTGTACAGTTCAATATCGTCAACATGGAACAACAGATTGGATAAAATATGAGGATTTTAAGGCTCGAACCGATGATGGGGGACTCATCACAGGCTGCTCTCCATCCTTAGATTATAGTCTTACCGATTTCCGGCTTGTGCTTCACGGTGGCAAATATGACGGCTGGGTGTCTAATGTTGTCACAGCCAAATCTCCATCGATGTATTCCGGTGATATAAAATGGGGTGTCAACAATTGGGTAGACTATAATATCGTAGGAAAAGAGGTCGGTAATGATTTTACTGTAGATGTGGGGACCTATAAAGATGATGACGTCGCTTATTATACTACTGATGACGGTTACTATACCTATCAATGGTATCGCAGGAATCCCAATACATGGGAAATGACAGCCATTAGTGGTGCTACAAAAAGAGCCTATACTCCAGTCACTGACGATGCAGGATATGAACTCGTGGTCGATGTTAGCGGCGATGACATACACTGCAGCTTTACGCTTCGTTACAATTTTGGTATGACTTACTTGGCTGTCCAAGGTTCAGTGGAGCAGTTCTTTGACGATGGATTCATATTGAACACGGACTATATTCTGCCTGATCCCAAGAATAATCTCATCATGGTGAACGCTCGGGATTGGGGCGAGGACCACAAAAACGGCGAGACGATGGATGTCACTGAGCGTAAACCCGGACAATATGCCATCCGTATGGATAAGGATGACTATTCCTATCGTATGATAAATATTGCAGGTTCAGGTTATACATTGGCATTTGTCTATAATATGGGTAATCCAGAGCCGACATATCGTGAGGCTCAGTTGTTGACAGATCGTTATATTGGGCAGTTTAACGTGAAGGCTCAACTCAATGGGGTGGATGTCCCAGAAACGACCATTGATGTGCTGACAAAGAATATTGATGGCAAAGAAACGGTTGTCGCTTCAAAGTCATTCGCCGAACTGGGACGGGATATGGTTCCATTCGAACTTTATAAAGGAACATATTACCTAAAGGCGCGTAAGACTGATGCTGCGATGGAAACTTACTATCCCAGCACTTTGCTGTGGTCTGAGGCAGAGGCTATTTCTCCCCAGATAGGATCATCACAACAAGGACAGTCTGGTGGTAATGAATCTGGTCAACAAGGTGAGGGTAGTGAAGGTCAATCTGGTACTCCAGAGGGAGGTGTTGCTGAGCAATCTGGGCAAAAGGAAGGTGCCTCTACAAGAGGGTATGAGGTAGATATGAATGAAGGAGGCTCCTCTATACCAACTTTTACCATTGCTATGCTCGCTACTCCTGCTCCTCTGACAGGTATTGGAGTGATTGAAGGAACAGTCGTGTTAAATGAACCAGCCGCTGGTACTCGTGGTGATAGTGAAGCTGAGACTGAGACATGTAAGGTTTATCTGAAAGCAAAAGATGCAGAGATCGTTGCACAGACAGAAACAGATGCCAATGGCAAGTTCCGTTTCGAGAATGTTCCTTTCGGCGACTATCAGGTGCTGCTCGATGTTGAGGGGCGTGCTATGAAATCTGTGCAAGAAGTTGCAGTTACAGAGGAGGCACCTGAGGTGGCAGAATTGGATTATGTGATTACAGATACTGAGATCTTGACTGAGAAAGAATTTGCTGCAACCGTTGTGACCATCACTCTTAAGAACAACAAGTTAGCCTATTGCAGTGACAAGAATATGGATTTCAGCGGTAGGGAGGATGTGAAGGCCTTCGTGGTGACAGGCTATGATTATCAGGGTGAGACGAGTACGATCTGGCTGACTCGTGTGAAGGATGTTCCTGCAGGTACGCCGATCGTGTTGAAGGGGACAGCTGGTACAACATACAATATACCAATTAAGGCCTCTTCATCCTCTTATTACGAGAACATGCTGAAGGGCAATACCACAGGCAGTGCCATCACGTTGAATCCTACTGAGGGTGACTATATGAACATGGTGATGTCTGGTGGGCAGTTCTGGGCATTTGAATCTCCTGTTTCATTCCCAGCCAACATGAGCTATCTTCAGTTGCCGAAACCTGCAGCGATGCCATCTGCCACGCCAGGTTCATCTCAGACTGTAAATATCAATAATGATAAGGGTAAGGTTACGCTGTGTAGTACTGTAGATCTCGACTTCTCTTCTTTGGAGGGTGATGGTGTGAAGGCTTTCACTGTGACGGGCTATGACAATAGTTCTTCTGTGATCTGGTTGACTCGTGTGACCCATGTTTCAGCTGGTGTCGGCTTGATTGTAAAGGGTCCGAAGGGCGAATACAGCGTTCCCTCTTCAGGTGCTCAGACGAGCTATGCCAACATGTTGGTAGGTAACAATAGCGGTTCTTCCGTATCCCTCGATCCGAGTGATGAGATTTACACCCATATGGTAATGAGCAAAGGTGAGTTCTTGAACTTCGGATCTACTATAGATTTCCCCTCGGGTATGGCTTATCTGCGTATTCCGAAAACGGCTTTGGCGATGACGCGTTCTGCAAAAGATGATACACCATTGTCGAGTTATAGTTTCACTGAGGAGCCCGAGGTGATCTCTATGACGATAAATACGCGTAGTATCAGTGGCGAAGGTGATACCACAGGTATCCATGAAACGAAGAGGGAAGGAGTGAGAAGTGAGGAATGGTACACGCTCCAAGGCCAGCGCGTCGCTAAGCCTGGCAAGGGGCTTTACATCCGTAATGGTAAAAAGGTCGTGATTAAGTGAGCGAAATGAGAGCTTGCTCACATTTCCGAACGTGAGCGAGCTCGAACGTAGCTCAAGGTTGTGAATAAGTAATATATACCTTATTATATATAAATAATCCCGAAACGTTTGGTCGTTTCGGGATTTTTATGTATTTTTGCAGCCATATTATAGAGACTTAAAACAAAACAAATATGAAGAAAATCTACTTACTTTTCCTTTTGGCATTCCTGCCGTTATTGGCCAATGCCGATGCCGTGCAAATTGACGGTATTTATTACAATCTGAACGCAGAGAACCAGGTTGCGCAAGTGACGAGGAATCCTAACAAGTATTCTGGCGAAATCACGATTCCAAAGTCTGTTACGTATGAGGAAGTAACTTATAGCGTGATTTCTATTGGAGAAAGTGCTTTTAACTATTGCAACGGCGTGACGTCTATCACCATCCCCAATAGCGTGACTTCTATTGAAAACGGTGCTTTTCAAGACTGTAGTGGCCTGACTTCCATCACCATCCCCAATAGCGTGACTTCTATTGGCTATTATGTTTTCAATAATTGCAGTGGCCTTGCATCGATTGTTGTAGAAGCAGGTAATACAGTTTATGACTCCCGCGATAACTGTAATGCAATTATAGAAACAGCGAGTAATACCCTTATACGTGGTTGTAAAACGACGGTTTTCCCCAACAATGTGACTTCAATTGGCAGATATGCATTCACAGGTTGTAGTGGCATGACCTCCGTCACGATTCCCAGCAGCGTGACTTTTATTGAAAATAGTGCTTTCACATATTGCAGCGATTTGACATCGATTGTCGTAGAAGCTGAAAATACGGAATACGACTCCCGTGATAACTGTAATGCAATTATAAGAACAGCAAGCAATTACCTTGTAGCTGGTTGTAAAACGACGGTCATTCCCGACGGCGTGACTCGTATTGCCTATGATGCATTTGCTGGTTGCAGCGGTCTGACCTCTGTGGAGATCCCCAATAGTGTGACACATCTCCTCGGTTCTACTTTCCGCTTTTGCGATGGCTTGACCTCTGTGAACATTCCTAATAGTGTGACTTATCTTGGTGCTGAGACCTTCTATGGTTGCAGAAACCTGGCTTCTGTGACCATCTCTAATGGCGTGACTTCTATTCTTGTTGGTGTCTTCCACAACTGTACCGCTCTGGCATCAGTGGAAATCCCCAACAGCGTGACTTCTATTGATAGTTATGCTTTTGCGTCTTGTAGAAGTCTTACATCAGTGGAAATCCCTAACAGTGTGACTTCCATTGGTAAAGGAGCTTTCCTTAGATGCTATGGTCTAACATCTGTGACTATCTCCAACAGCGTGACATCCATTGGCGAGAATGCTTTCCAGGAATGCAAAGGTTTGACTTCTGTAACTATTCCTCATAGCGTGACTTCTATTGGAGAAAGCGCTTTCTCTCGTTGCAGTGGTCTGACAAGTGTAACGTCGTTGGCGACAACTCCTCCGCAAGCTGAGGATAATACATTCACAAACTATGATATTCCCCTGTACGTGCCAAAGGGGACTCGTGATGCATATCTGGCAGCGTCGCCTTGGAATAAGTTTAAGGAGATTATTGAGTTAGAAAATACTGACGAGGATGAGATTACCATCAAGTCTTATGGCAAGGGAACCTATTGCAGTGATTATGACCTTGACTTCTCTGATATGGAAAATCTTAAGGCATTCATAGTATCAGGCTATGACCATAAGACCAATACCATCTGGTTGACAAGAGTGAAGAGTGTGCCAGCTGGGACTGGAATTATCGTGAAAGGTACTCCTGGTGATTATAAGGTAAAGCATGTCGAATCATTGTCTGTCTATGCAAACTTTCTTGTGGGTACAACTGAGGATAAAAAAATAAAGGATGTTGAGGGCGAAATGACAAACTTTGTATTGTCAAAAGGCGAGTGGTATAGATTCGATGGTGAAATTACACTCCCCAAAGGTATGGCCTATCTTCCTCTTCCGCTCAGCAAGTTTGCAGGAACACGCTCGCTGATTGAAGTATATGAAGATAATGATGAGGGTACAACAGAAATCAGGACTATTGAACAAGGGACTGTGAGCAGTGAGCACGATGTGTGGTTTAACCTCCAAGGCCAGCGAGTGGCGAAGCCAGGTAAGGGGCTTTATATCAGGAATGGTAAGAAGGTCGTGATTAAGTAACATATACCTTATTATATATATAAAGATCCCAAAACGTTTGGTCGTTTCGGGATCTTTTTAATAGATTCTCAGAACTCGACGTATGGCGCGAGGCGGGTGAGGATTTCTTGGGTGAAATCCTTGGAAAGCCTCAGGTCGTTGAGGGAATGGATGGGACCATGCAGGCGACGATAGTCAGTGATGGCACGCGCCTGATAAAAATTAATGTAAGGATGGCGCTTGAGTTCGTTGAGTGAGAGTTTGTTCAGGTTCAGTTTCTGAGGATGGGCCTCGTTGATGACCAGATACCTTTTGGCATCCTGTGGGAAATCCTCGATTTCATCGAGTTGGTCGATGCTGACATAACCTCCCAGGCGCTGTCCGTACTGTACAATCTTACGGGCAAAGTAAGGGCCGATGCCAGGAATCGTCTTCAGGGCCGTGGTGTCAGCGGTGGTCAGTTCGACTGTCTCGCCTGGGCGGAGCTTGGGGGAATACTGTGGAAGGGGGACGGTACCATGATTCTGACGAGCAGAATCACGCGTTGCTTCCCGATGACCTCTCTTCTCATGCTTCAACAGCGTCGAAGCAGGCAGGTAATCGTCTGAGATACGGATATAAGGTTCGAGTTCACGATACTGTTTCACTGTTAATCCATAGAGACGTGCAAAATCTGTCTTCTCGCGATAAACACCGCCAGCCGCACGGTATTTATAGATATTCCTCACCTGCCAAGGCTGCAAACCAAGTCGCAAGAGCTGGGTACTGTCAGCTGTATTAGGATCGAAAACGAAAAGCTCTGCTTTCTTCGGAGCAACGTAATAGTTACTGGTTCTGGTAAGGCTATCTTTCTGAGGAACTTTTTCTTCGGACTCCCCTCCCACGATAAAGATCACACCTAAGGCAATGACGATGACAAGGAGTAAGGTCAGGATTACCTTACGATCAGACTTCTGAAGATAGAAGAACTCTCGGATCATAGGATGCCGAACTGATGCAGGAAGATCAGGAGGATGCAGAGCGGCACGATATACCGGACGGAGAACAAATAGGCTGTGAAAAACGACTCTGCAACGGTGCCATGATTAGTAAACTCCTCGCGCACCATCTGACGATTGACAAACCATCCCATGATAATACTCGTGAGGAAGCCTCCGGCTGGCAGCATGATCTTGGCTGTGAGGAAATCGCAGAAGTCCATCAGCGACAGCCCGAACAACTGCAGATCAGTATATGCCCCCGTTGAAAGAGAGCAGAACACGGCGATGCTGGAGCAGACGACCGTGAGGATCCAGGCAGCCCGCTTTCGTGGCAGATTCAGTTCCTCGTGGAAGAAGGCCGTTCCAATCTCGTGCATGGAGATCGTTGACGTCAAGGCTGCGAAAACCAACAAGGCATAAAACAGACAAGAAAGGATATAGCCATTCCAAGGCAAAGCATGAAAGGCCTGCTGGAACACATTCGGAAGGGTGATGAAGATGAGCGAAGGACCGCTATCGGGCTGCACTCCCACGGAGAAGGCAGCAGGGAAGATCATCAGACCTGCCAGAATGGCGATGGCCGAATCCAACAAGGCAATCTGCGTGGCCGACTTCAGCAGATTGGTATCGCTCTTAAAGTAGGATGCGTAGGTACAGAGACAGGCCGTTCCCAGGCTCAGTGAGAAGAACGCCTGACCTAAGGCCTCGAGAATCACATCGCCATTCATCTTCGAGAAGTCAGGTTTCAGCAGAAACTCGATACCAGCAACGGCTCCAGGCAACATGCAAGACGCCACCACCAGGATCAACAGCAGTATCAACAGCAAAGGCATCAACAGTTTGGAGATACGCTCAATACCCTTGTTCACGCCCTGGGCAATCACGACGTGCGTAATCACCACAAAGGCCACAGCCCAGAGGCATGGCTTCAGGGGATCGCCAGAGAACTCCTTGAAATAGCTGATGATATATTGTGCATCGCCATTCAGCTGACCCATAATTGCCGCAAACAGATACTGCAGGCACCAGCCAGCCACAACGGCATAGAAACCCAGGATAATCGTAGAGGTGAGAATACCCAGATAACCCACAATGCGCCACTCCTTGCGCCCTAACTGAGCGTATGCACGAGCCGCATTCGTCTGGGCACGACGACCCACGATGAACTCACTGACCATACCTGGTATACCCAACAACAGCACACAAACCAGATAGATCAAGATAAAGGCGGCGCCACCATTCTGACCCGTCGTAAAGGGAAAACGCCAGATATTACCTAAACCTATCGCCGAACCTGCCGTTGCCAGAATAATGGCAAGCTTGCTACCAAAATTTCCTCTGTTTTCCATATCACGTCTTATTTATATCAAACCGAACTGATGGAGGAAGATAAACAAGATGCAAATCGGGCAGACATACTTCACCAGGAAGATATAGAAATGGAACAGCGTGACATTACGCAGAGTGCCATTATTAGTAAACTCGTCGCGGACTAACTTATGAGGTACGAACCAGCCGATGAAGATACAAGTCAGGAAACCTACAATAGGCAAGAACAGTTGGCCTGTGACGAAATCGAACAAATCGAAGATGGTCATGCCAAACAGCTGTTGCTTACTCCATGCTCCCAATGACAAAGAGCAAATCGCCCCAAGGATCATGCACGCAATAGTCACTGCAGTTGCTGCCCGTTTACGCGTAGTGCGCACTTCCTCTTCCAAGAAAGCGGTGCTCACCTCATGCAAAGAAATCAGAGATGTCAGTGCTGCCATAGACAAAAGGGCATAGAACAGAAGCGAGACTACATAACCCAGACCTGAGAAGCTGCCAAAAGCCTGCTGGAACACATTTGGAAGTGTGATAAATATCAGAGAAGGGCCACTATCTGGATTCACCCCGACTGAGAATGCTGCAGGGAAAATGACCAGTCCTGCCAAAATAGCCACCAGGAAATCGATGACGCCAATCTGTGTGGCAGACTTAAACAGGTTGGTATCTCTTGAGAAATAGCTGGCGTATGTACAAATACATCCCATGGCGATACTCATCGAATAGAACGACTGGCCAAGAGCACCTAAGAACACATCGCCCGTCAATTTCGTCGTATCTGGCTTGAACAGGAATTCTATGCCCTTATCTGCATTCGGCAGCATACAAGAAGCCACCACAATAACCAATAACAATATGAACAAGACAGGCATCAACAACTTGGAGGCCCGCTCGATACCGTCACGCACACCATTCTCAACAATCAGATAAGTAGCGAGAAGAATAATTAACGTCCAGAATATTGGCTTTACGGGATCCTGAGAGAATGTGGCGAAATAGGTATTGATATATTCAGGATCGCCATGTAACTTACCTAATAATGAAGCCCACATGTACTCCAGGCACCAGCCTGAGACAACAGCATAATAACTGGAAATCAGGAATCCCGTCAATACTCCCATATAGCCGATAAGCATCCAAGGTGAACCACCTGACATTTTCCGGAATGAACGCGCTGTGTTTGCCTGTCCATGACGGCCGATAATAAACTCACTGACCATACAAGGTATACCCAAAAGAAGCACACACAATACGTAGATCATGATAAACACGGCTCCTCCATTCT
>JAEEGH010029191.1_pt1 | contig 10799 bp, 5 predicted proteins | sample 9134181 | NCBI WGS metagenome assembly JAEEGH01 (sample SAMN16246544, study PRJNA631951) | gut metagenome | biome: gut microbiome; feature: rumen; material: DP-attached | host: Bos | place: Iran: Karaj | collected 2018-10
TAAGAGTTAACTTCCTTCTGATTTGTCAGACGAACACGGGCTACCTTACGCATAGCCGAATTAGGCTTCTTAGGTGTTGTTGTGTAAACACGTACGCAGACACCACGACGCTGAGGACAGTTGTCCAGAGCTGGCGACTTTGACTTGTCAACAATTACCTTTCTGCCTTTTCTTACCAATTGTGAAATTGTAGGCATAATACTTTAATTTTTAATTTATATATGTTTATTTTGTTTATAATCAGCGCTTTACGCACCCTGTCTCGCTCAACAGGGACGTTTCGGGCTGCAAAGGTACAACTATTTTCCGATTCCACCTAACTTATATGAAGAAAAAGTTCTTCTTAAGCCTCAATTTAACAAGATATAACTATTTTTAGAATTATTAATATCCATTTACACCCAAATTACAAAAAAAGAGAGTGTTGTAAGCATAACACAACACTCCCTTTAAATATATCAATAAGGTATACCCTTATTTCTCCTCGAGAATGGTCTCATCAGCGAAGTCAAGTACATTCTTGCGGTTAGCCTGAATGCGCTCATACTCCTCCTTAGAACCTACGATAATCTTCTCAAACTCACGCAGACCGGTACCAGCAGGAATCAGGTGTCCACAGATTACGTTCTCCTTCATACCTACCAGATGATCAACTTTACCGCGGATAGCAGCCTCGTTCAGAACCTTGGTTGTCTCCTGGAACGATGCAGCCGACATAAACGACTTGGTCTGGAGGGCAGCACGTGTGATACCCTGGAGGATCTGAGTAGATGTTGCAGGTACTGCATCACGAACCTGTACCAATCGGAGGTCACGACGCTTCAGCATTGAGTTCTCGTCACGCAGCTTACGGGCTGTAACGATCTGACCCTTCTGCAGGTTCTCAGAGTCACCGGCATCGGTAACAACCTTCTTACCCCAGATACGGTCGTTCTCCTCAGAGAAGTCGAGCTTGTCAACAATCTCCTGCTCAAGGAACGATGTATCACCAGGTTCGTTGATCTGAACCTTACGCATCATCTGACGTACGATAATCTCGAAGTGCTTGTCGTTGATCTTTACACCCTGCAGACGGTATACGTCCTGAACCTCGTTTACGATGTACTCCTGAACAGCGGTAGGACCCTTAATGGCCAGGATATCGCCCGGAGTAATTACACCGTCTGACAGAGGAGTACCAGCACGAACGGCGTCATGCTCCTGTACCAGAATCTGCTTAGACAGTGACACGAGATACTTGCGCTGCTCGCCTGTCTTAGATGTAACAATGATCTCACGGTTACCACGCTTTACCTTACCCATGGTTACCTCACCGTCGATTTCAGATACGACTGCAGGGTTAGATGGGTTACGAGCCTCGAAGAGCTCGGTTACACGAGGCAGACCTCCGGTGATATCACCACCCTTGGCAGCTGCACGTGGAATCTTAACGAGGGTTTCACCAGTCTTAACTGTCTGACCATCCTCTACTACTACGTGACCACCCACAGGGAAGTTATATGTTCCGATTACCTCACCATTAGCATCAACAACATCACAGGTAGGAACCTTGAGCTTATCACGCGACTCGGTAACGATCTTTTCGGTCAGACCTGTTGTTTCATCGGTCTCAGCACGGAAGGTAACACCCTCGATAACATCGTTGAACTTCAGTGTACCAGCATACTCTGTTACGATAACGGCGTTGAATGGGTCCCACTGAGCAATCTTATCGCCCTTTGCAACCTCGTCGCCATTGCTGAAGTAGAGCGAAGAACCGTAAGGCACGTTCACTGTCGAGAGTACGATCTTTGTATTAGGATCTACGAAGCGCATTTCACCAAGACGGCTTACTACCATCTGACACTCGCGGCCATCCTCATCGAATGGAACGGTACGAACCTCCTCGAACTCGATCATTGCGCGATCATATTTAGATACTATGCTTGCATTTGCTGCGGCGTTGGCAGCCACACCACCGGCGTGGAACGTACGAAGTGTAAGCTGTGTACCTGGCTCACCGATAGCCTGAGCGGCAATCACACCTACAGCCTCACCCTTCTGAACCATACGACGTGTAGCAAGGTTACGTCCGTAACACTTCATGCAGACACCCTTCTTCGACTCACAGGTCAGCACTGAACGGATCTCAACTGTCTCGATATCAGAAGCCTCGATGGCATCAGCTACGGCCTCAGTGATCTCCTCACCAGCACCTACGATAACCTCACCAGTCTTAGGATTGATTACATCGTGAACTGACACACGACCCAGAATACGCTCTGACAGACTTGAGATAATCTCGTCGCCGCTCTTCAGAGCCGAGCACTGCAGACCACGGAGTGTACCACAGTCCTCCTCGGTGATGATCACGTCGTGAGATACGTCAACCAATCGACGAGTCAGATAACCGGCGTCGGCAGTCTTCATGGCCGTATCAGCCAGACCCTTACGAGCACCGTGAGTAGAGATAAAGTACTCAAGCACTGACATACCCTCCTTAAAGTTAGAAAGGATTGGGTTTTCAATAATCTGGTGTCCCTCGGCACCGGCCTTCTGAGGCTTAGCCATCAGACCACGGATACCAGAGAGCTGCTTAATCTGGTCCTTACTACCACGAGCACCCGAGTCAAGCATCATGAATACGGCGTTGAATCCCTGGTCTGCCTCGGTCATCTGCTTCAGCAGGATGTTACCGATATCGTTGTTAACGTGGGTCCAGGTATCAATTACCTGATTATAACGCTCGTTGTCGGTGATGAATCCCATGTTATAGTTGTCAGTAATCTGCTGTACCTCATCATTACCCTTAGCGATAAGTTCAGCCTTCTCCTTTGGAATAATGATATCGTCGAGGTTGAACGACAGACCTGCCAGGTAAGCCATGCGGTAACCAAGGTTTTTGATACCATCAAGGAATTCACAAGCCTCAGCAAAACCTACATTCTTAATAACAGCAGCGATGATGTCGCGCAGACTCTTCTTAGAGATTACCTTATTTACATATCCAACCTCCTTAGGAATGATACCGTTCACGATAACACGGCCTACAGAAGTCTCAACCATGTGACGCTCAGCCTTGCCGTCTACGATATCGTCAACCATTACCTTAACCTGTGCGTGGAGATCACACTTGCCCTCGTTGTGGGCGATGATTGCCTCCTCAGGTCCGTAGAAGGTAAGTCCCTCACCCTTTGCACCTGGACGAATCTTGGTAATGTAGTACAGACCAAGCACCATATCCTGTGAAGGCACGGTGATAGGAGCGCCATTGGCAGGGTTAAGGATATTGTGGCTCTGAAGCATCAGCAACTGCGCCTCAAGGATAGCCTCATTACTCAATGGGAGGTGAACAGCCATCTGGTCACCATCGAAGTCAGCGTTGAACGCAGTACAAGCCAGTGGGTGCAGCTGGATAGCCTTACCCTCGATCATCTTAGGCTGGAATGCCTGAATACCCAGACGGTGAAGTGTTGGAGCACGGTTCAGCAGAACTGGGTGACCCTTCATCACATTCTCCAGGATATCGAAGATAACCGGCTCGCGGCGGTCAACAATCTTCTTAGCGCTCTTTACAGTCTTCACGATACCGCGCTCGATGAGCTTACGGATAATGAATGGCTTGTAGAGCTCTGCGGCCATCAACTTTGGCAGACCGCACTCACCCATCTTCAACTCAGGACCTACAACGATAACCGAACGGGCTGAGTAGTCAACACGCTTACCCAACAAGTTCTGACGGAAACGTCCCTGCTTACCTTTCAGCGAGTCAGAGAGTGACTTCAGAGGACGGTTGCTATCGCTCTTAACTGCGCTCGACTTACGAGAGTTGTCGAAGAGTGAGTCAACAGCCTCCTGAAGCATACGCTTCTCGTTTCGGAGGATAACCTCAGGAGCCTTTATCTCCATCAGTCGCTTCAGACGGTTGTTACGGATGATAACACGACGATAGAGGTCGTTCAGATCCGATGTTGCGAAACGTCCACCATCCAGTGGTACCAGAGGACGGAGCTCAGGAGGAGTAACAGGGATAATCTTCATGATCATCCACTCAGGACGGTTGATGCCCTTCTCCACACTACCGCGGAAGGCCTCAACTACCTGCAGACGCTTCAGTGCCTCGTTCTTACGCTGTACAGATGAGTCGCTGTTGGCACGGTCGCGCAGTTCGTACGACAGTGAATCAAGGTCGATACGAGTCAGCAGATCGTAAACAGCCTCAGCACCCATCTTGGCGATGAACTTATTTGGATCGCTATCGTCCAGATACTCATTGTCTGGCGAAAGCTGATTCTCTACGATTTCAGTGTACTCATCCTCAGATAGCAGGTCGTACTTGTTGGCACCCAGGGCATCGTTGCCGTCGGCATCCTTACGTCCTGCCATAACACCTGGCTGGATAACCACGTAGCGCTCGTAGTAGATAACTGCGTCGAGCTTCTTGGTGGGCAGACCCAGCAGATAACCTATCTTATTAGGAAGACTACGGAAGTACCAGATGTGAGCTACGGGCACAACGAGCTCGATGTGTCCACTGCGCTCACGACGAACCTTCTTCTCTGTTACCTCTACACCACAACGGTCGCAGACGATACCCTTATAACGGATGCGCTTGTACTTACCGCAGGCACACTCATAGTCCTTGGTAGGACCGAAGATGCGCTCGCAGAACAAACCATCGCGCTCAGGCTTATATGTACGATAGTTAATGGTCTCAGGCTTGGTAACCTCACCGAAGCTGCTCTCTAGGATCTCTTCGGGCGAAGCAAGTCCGATGGTAATCTTCGTAAAATTATTCTTTACTTTTGTATCTTTCTTGAAAGCCATATATCAATTTTACTTTTTTCGTTTTACTTTGTTTACCTTTAATCGAGTGTGATACTCAAACCAAGACCACGCAACTCGTGCAACAGTACGTTCAGAGACTCAGGGATACCTGGTGTAGGCATTGGCTCGCCCTTAACGATTGCCTCGTATGCCTTAGAACGTCCTACGGTATCATCCGACTTGATAGTCAGGATCTCCTGGAGCACATGGCTGGCACCGAAGGCCTCGAGGGCCCAAACCTCCATCTCTCCGAAACGCTGACCACCGAACTGGGCCTTACCACCAAGTGGCTGCTGGGTAATCAAGCTGTACGGACCGATTGAACGGGCGTGCATCTTGTCCTCAACCATGTGACCGAGTTTCAAGAAGTATGTGATACCTACTGTAGCAGGCTGGTCAAAGCGCTCACCGGTCTCACCGTCATACAGGTGGGTAGAGCACAGACGTGGCAGACCTGCCTTGTCGGTCCACTCTGCAAGGTCCTCAAGCTTAGCACCGTCGAAGATAGGAGTAGCAAACTTAACACCCAGCTTCTTACCGGCAGCACCCAGGATAGCCTCGAAAATCTGACCGAGGTTCATTCGAGAAGGCACACCCAGTGGGTTCAGTACCAGGTCTACAGGACGACCATCCTCGAGGAATGGCATATCCTCCTGACGTACCACCTTAGATACGATACCCTTGTTACCGTGACGACCGGCCAGCTTATCACCTACACCGATCTTACGCTTCTTGGCAATGTAAACCTTAGCCATCTGCAGGATACCGTTTGGCAGCTCGTCACCGATGGTGATAGCAAACTTCTTACGCTTCATCTCGGCATCAAGCAGCTTATACTTCTTCATGAAGTTGATAATCAGCTTGGCAATGAGCTGGTTTTTGTGCTCATCATTGGTCCAGTTGCTAATCTGTACGTCACCATACTCAAGGTTGCGCAGGGCTGTAGCAGTAAACTTGCTACCCTTGGTGATAATCTCAGCACCTGTATAGTCCTTAACGCCCTGAGATGTCTTACCCTTGGTCAGCTCCATGAGCTTGTCGATCAGGATATCCTTCAGGTCGTCAACCTTAGCCTCATACTCCTCGTCGATCTTAGCCAGCACGATCTTATCCTGCTGCTTAGACTTACGGTCCTTGATAGCACGCTGGAACATCTTCTTGTCAATAACAACACCGCTCAGTGATGGGTTAGCCTTCAGTGAAGAATCCTTCACATCACCTGCCTTATCACCGAAGATGGCACGCAGCAGCTTCTCCTCAGGCGAAGGATCGCTCTCACCCTTAGGCGAAATCTTACCGATCATGATGTCGCCTGGCTCAACACGGGCACCAACACGTATAACACCGTTGTCGTCCAGATCCTTTGTTGCCTCCTCGCTTACGTTAGGAATATCAGCAGTGAACTCCTCAACACCACGCTTTGTCTCACGTACGTCGAGTGTGTACTCATCTACGTGTACAGATGTCAGTACGTCCTCACGAACTATACGCTCGTTCAGCACGATAGCATCCTCATAGTTGTAACCCTTCCAAGGCATGTAGGCTACCAGCAGGTTGCGGCCCAGAGCCAGCTCACCGTCCTCGGTAGCATAACCTTCGGTCAGGATGTCACCGGCCTTCACGCGCTGTCCCTTGCTACAGATTGGGCGAAGGTCGATAGTCATATTCTGGTTTGTACGACGGAACTTAGCGATACGATACTCCTTCAGAGCAGGCTCGAAGCTTACGAACTCCTCGTCCTCAGTGCGATCGTAAAGGATACGGATAGTGGTAGCATCTACATACTCGATAACACCATCACCCTCGGCAGTTACCATCGTGCGTGAATCCTCACAAACCTGCTTCTCGATACCGGTACCTACAATAGGAGCCTCGTTGTGAAGCAGAGGTACAGCCTGACGCATCATGTTCGATCCCATCAGTGCACGGTGAGCATCGTCGTGCTCCAGGAATGGAATCAGCGATGCAGCGATAGATGCAATCTGCTGTGGAGATACATCCATCAGGTCTACGTCTGTAGGTGGAACTACTGGGAAGTCAGCATCCTGACGACACTTAACTACCGAACGGATAAATGTACCATCGTCGTTCAGAGGTGCATTACCCTGTCCAATGATGTGCTCAGCCTCTTCCTCAGCTGTCAGGTAAACTATACCATTGTCGCTCAGATCAGCCACACCGTTCTCTACCTTACGGTAAGGAGTCTGGATAAATCCGAGCTCATTAATCTTAGCATATACACACAGAGATGAGATCAGACCGATGTTTGGTCCCTCAGGGCTCTCGATAGGACACAGACGACCATAGTGTGTATAGTGTACGTCACGAACCTCGAATCCGGCACGCTCACGCGACAGACCGCCAGGACCCAGGGCCGAGAGACGACGCTTGTGAGTAACCTCGGCAAGCGGGTTGGTCTGGTCCATGAACTGCGACAGAGGGTTGGTACCGAAGAACGAGTTGATAACGCTCGAGATAGTCTTGGCGTTGATCAGATCGGTTGGTGTGAATACCTCGTTATCGCGAACGTTCATGCGCTCACGGATGGTACGGCTCATACGGGCCAGACCTATTGAGAACTGATTGCTGAGCTGCTCACCTACGGTACGTACACGACGGTTCGACAGGTGGTCGATATCATCGACAGTAGCCTTAGAGTTAATCAGCATAATCAGATACTTGATAATCTCAATGATATCTTCCTTGGTCAGTACACGAACATCCATATCGGTGTTCAGACCAAGCTTCTTGTTGATACGGTAGCGACCTACATCACCCAGGTCGTAACGCTTGTCAGAGAAGAACAGGTTCTGGATAACCTCACGTGCGCTGGCATCATCAGCAGGGTCAGCATTACGCAGCTGACGGTAGATGTACAGCACAGCCTCCTTCTCCGAGTTTGATGGGTCCTTGGCCAGTGTATTGAAGATAATGCTGTAGTCCTGAGCCACGCTCTCGTCCTTGTGCACCAGAATAGTCTGTGCGCCACTCTCAAGGATGTCCATCATGTTCTCCTCAGTAATCTCAGTCTCACGCTCCATGATCATCTGGTTACGCTCGATTGATACTACCTCACCAGTATCCTCATCTACGAAGTCCTCGTTCCAGCTCTTCAGTACACGTGCAGCCAGCTTGCAGCCGATGACAGCCTTCAGGTTCTTCTTGTTCACCTTAACCTCCTCGGCCAGGTTGAAGATCTGCAGGATATCCTTATCAGCCTCGAAACCGATAGCACGAAGCAGAGTTGTTACGGGCAACTTCTTCTTACGGTCGATGTATGCATACATCACATTATTAATGTCGGTAGCAAACTCGATCCAAGAACCCTTGAATGGGATAACACGTGCCGAATACAGCAGTGAACCGTTAGCATGTACGCTCTGGCCGAAGAATACGCCAGGTGAACGGTGCAACTGTGAAACAACTACGCGCTCGGCTCCATTGATAACGAATGTACCATTGGCGGTCATGTAAGGGATAGGACCCAGAAACACGTCCTGAATCACAGTTCCGAAATCCTCATGATCCGGATCAGTACAATACAGTTTCAGCTTAGCCTTCAGGGGCACGCTATAAGTCAGACCACGCTCCAGGCACTCGTCGATGCTGTAACGGGGTGGGTCGATATAGTAATCCAAGAACTCAAGAACGAAATTATTACGTGTGTCGGTGATAGGGAAGTTCTCAGCGAACACCTTATACAAGCCGTCATTCTTGCGTTCCTCAGGCGGAGTATCCAACTGCAGGAAGTCTTTGAACGACTTTAATTGCACATCAAGGAAATCCGGGAATGGCATCGGATTTTTGACGCTGCCAAAGTTTACTCTGTTATCTATTATTTTTGAAGCCATAAATTATAATTTAGAAAAAAAAGGCTAGGAACCCCCGACCGGGGAGTCCCTAACCGATTGCTATTTGTTTGTAACTGATTACTTCAGCTCAACCTCGGCACCAGCTGCCTCGATGGTCTTCTTCAGGTTCTCAGCCTCTTCCTTGCTCAGACCCTCCTTAACGGTAGCAGGAGCACCGTCTACGAGATCCTTAGCCTCCTTCAGACCAAGACCACAAGCCTCCTTAACGGCCTTTACAACCTGGAGCTTAGCAGCACCTGCAGACTTCAGAACTACGTCGAATGAAGTCTTCTCTTCAGCTGCGTCAGCAGCACCAGCTGCAGCAGGACCAGCAGCTACAGCAACGGCTGCAGCAGCAGGCTCAATTCCATACTCGTCCTTCAGGACTGTTGCCAACTCGTTTACTTCTTTTACTGTGAGGTTAACCAACTCCTCAGCAATAGCTTTAATATCTGCCATTTTATTTAAAATTTTAATTGTTTTTAATGTTAATGTTACTTATTTTTCGCTTATTTGTTACGCTCAGCGATAGCGTCCAGCAAGCCATGGATCTTGCCACCAGCATTCAGTCCAGAAACAACGTTCTTGACCGGAGACTGCAGCAGAGCCACAACATCGGCAATAAGTTCGTTCTTGCTCTTGATAGAAATCAGCTCTTCCAGCTTGTCAGCACCCACGAAGAAGCCCTCTTCTGCATAAGCAGCCTTCAGGGCGGGGATGCCTTCCTTCTTATATTCCTTGAGGAGCTTGGCGGGAACGTTAGCTGTCTGTGCAAACATCACAGCCGTGTTACCCTTCAGACTATCATACAGCGGAGAGAAATCGATCTCAGAGGCCTCGAAAGCCTTGTGAAGAAGGGTGTTCTTCACAACAACCATCTTGATCTCGTTCTTGAAGCACTTGCGACGGAGGTCGCTGGTCTGCTCAGCATTCAGTCCGGCTGTGTCAACCAGATAGAAGTGAGGATACTCTTTCAGCTTCTGACCAAGTTCTACTACGATAGTATCTTTTAATTCCTTTTTCATGTCTTTAAACTTTTACGAGTTATTCAACTGATTTAGGATCTACCTTGATACCGGCACTCATGGTGCTGGAGATAAAGATACTCTTCATATAGGTACCCTTGGCAGCAGCAGGCTTCAACTTGATAATCGTCTGCAGGAACTCCTTGGCATTTCCGTAGATCTGCTCCGGAGTGAAGGTCACCTTACCGATAGAGGCATGTACGATACCAGCCTTGTCTACCTTAAAGTCAATCTTACCCTGCTTTACTTCCTTAACTGCCTTAGCAACGTCCATAGTGACAGTACCGCTCTTGGGGTTAGGCATCAGGCCACGGGGACCCAGAATGCGTCCGAGAGGACCAAGCTTACCCATGCAAGAGGGCATTGTAATAATCACATCAACATCAGTCCAACCCTGCTTGATCTTGTCGATATATTCGTCCAGACCAACATAGTCGGCACCAGCTTCCTTAGCAGCAGCTTCCTGGTCGGGAGTACAGAGAGCGAGAACGCGCGTTACCTTACCAGTGCCGTTCGGCAGCGATACCACGCCGCGAACCATCTGGTTAGCCTTACGCGGGTCAACACCCAAGCGTACATCGATATCAACAGAAGCCTCGAACTTGGTGGTGGTAATCTCCTTCACCAACTCTGCAGCCTCCTTCAAAGAGTATGCTTTCCCTGCTTCAACCTTATCAGCTACCAACTTTTGATTTTTTGTCAGTTTACTCATTTTCTTAATTGAAGTTATTTGTTATTTAACCAGGGAAGTCCCCTTTAACAGTGATACCCATGCTTCTAGCTGTACCTGCAATCAACTTCATTGCTGACTCTACAGTAAAGCAGTTCAAATCGCTCATCTTGTCCTCAGCGATTGCACGTACCTGATCCCAAGTAACGGTAGCAACCTTCTTACGGTTAGGCTGAGCAGAACCACTCTTCACCTTGGCAGCCTCCAACAACTGGACGGCAGCAGGGGGAGTCTTGATAATGAAGCTAAAAGACTTGTCTGCATAGTATGTGATAACAACAGGAAGAATCTTACCTGCCTTATCCTGGGTTCTGGCGTTGAACTCTTTGCAGAATCCCATAATGTTAATACCCTTCGAACCCAAAGCAGGTCCTACGGGAGGAGAGG
>JAEEGH010029194.1_pt1 | contig 10799 bp, 7 predicted proteins | sample 9134181 | NCBI WGS metagenome assembly JAEEGH01 (sample SAMN16246544, study PRJNA631951) | gut metagenome | biome: gut microbiome; feature: rumen; material: DP-attached | host: Bos | place: Iran: Karaj | collected 2018-10
GGTACCATCACCTCCCTCACCGACAAGGGTGCCAACATCAAGCTTGAAGGTGACGATGAAGGCTTCGCTTTCACCCGCGACCTCATCAAGGAAGACGGCAAGCCCGCTGTCGCCGGCGAGACCCTTCCGTTCAAGGTTGTCGAGCTCCGCAGGAGCACCCGCAGGATCCTTCTTTCCCATGTGAGGACTTACAGCGAGGCCAAGCAGGAGAAGGTTGCCGCCGAGGCTGACAACACCAAGAGGGCCGTCAAGAAGATCAACTCCAACCTGGAGAAGACCACCCTCGGTGACATCGATGCTCTCGCAGCCCTTAAGGAGAAACTTGAGAAAGGCGAGTAATTCATGGATTTCACTTTGACGGTGCTGGGCACGGCTTCGGCCAAACCCGTCATCGGAAGACAACAGAGCGCCCAGGTACTTTCCGTACACGGGCGCTCTTTCTTGATAGACTGCGGAGAAGGTGTCCAGATGCGCCTGCAGCAGTGCCGGCTGTCCCCGATGAAGATCGATTCGATATTCATCTCCCACATCCACGGTGACCATGTCTTCGGGCTTCCGGGACTTCTTTCCACCATGGGAATGCTTTCGCGTACCCAACCGTTGAATATCTATGCACCCGCCAACTTCGGTCCGTTGCTGAAATTCTTCCTCTCATATTACGGAGAAGGTATCGCCTTCGAGATCCGGCACGTCCCGTTGACCATGAAGGAGCCTTCGGTCGTGTATGAGACCAAGTCGCTCGAGGTTTCGGCTTTCCCTCTCAATCACGGGATCGAGACCTTCGGCTTCCTGTTCCGGGAGAAGGAGCCCCAGTACAATGTCAGGAAGTGGAAGATCGATGAATATGGCCTGACGCTGGCTGAGATCGGCGCCGTCAAGAGGGGAGAGGATGTGGTGCGCGTGGCTCCTGACGGATCTTCACTTGTCCTGCCGCTGGCAGAACTGGGCTACATGCCTTATCAGGCTCGTTCGTATGCCTACTGTTCTGATACGGCTCCATTCCCCGAAGAGGCTTCATGGGTACGCGGAGTGGATATCCTATATCACGAGGCGACCTACCTGGAGGAACTCTCCGGGATGGCTGCCGCCCGTCATCATTCCACGACCCTCCAGGCTGCCCGCTGCGCTTCGGAGGCCGGTGCCGGAAAGTTGGTCATAGGACATTATTCCTCCCGGGGCAGGGATATCGCTTCGTATGAAGCCGAGTGCCGTACCGTTTTCCCCTCGACTTTCGCCGCCTCCGACCTCGACGTCTTCGACGTGCCGCTGGATAAGGTGGAACCCTGAGCCTCGTGCCGAGGAGTATTTCGCCGAAAAATGCTATATTTACAAGGATGAAGAAGATTATTTCCATATTAATCCTTGGATTTTGGGCATTTACGGCCTTCGCCCAGGTGCCCCAGATTGAGAAATACGTGTCAGATTGGGCGCCGACTGCGGTGCGGGAGATGTACCGGAGCGGGGTGCCGGCAAGCATCACGCTTGCGCAGGGGATACTTGAGTCCCGTTACGGCCTTTCGCCACTGGCCGCAAACGGCAACAATCATTTCGGGATAAAGTGCCACAAGGATTGGACTGGTAAGAAACAGTTTCACGACGATGATGAGAAAGGGGAGTGCTTCCGGGTATATGACAATGCCGACGAGTCTTTCCGCGACCATTCCGATTTCCTGCGTTATCGCGACCGTTACAAGTTCCTTTTTGAGTTCGAGACGACTGATTACAAGTCATGGGCGAACGGCCTGAAGAAAGCCGGTTATGCCACCGATCCTGGCTATCCGGACAAGCTGATCAAATACATCGAGGATTACAATCTCAGTAAGTATGACACCATGTCTCTGGCCGAGGCAGAAAGGCTTCTGGATGCCCAGGAGACGGTAGGTGCCTCTGCCGTTCAGCAGACTCATGACGGAGCGGACCAAGCCGTCGGGAAAGACAGGTCCAAGGATGACGACCGGTTCCTGAACAAGGGCAACGACAGGTCCCAGAGCGCCGTCGAAGGTCCCTCCAAGGCGGAAATCAAAGCAGAGAGAAAGGCCGCGAAAAAGGCTGGAAAGGCGGCACGAAAGGCCAGGAAGCATTCATCAGCAGAGGAGGATGACGAACTGACAGGAAAGATTCCCGATTCTCCGCTGTCTCTCGAGGAACCCAAGAAGATTGACAAGAACCAGCTTGAAGAATTCAAGTTCTCGCTGACCAGGGAGGCATATTCGAAGAACGGAGTACCGTTCGTTACTTCAATGGATGGCGAGACGTATTCCAGCATTGCCTCCAGGTACGGGCTGTTCCTTAAGGAACTCTTGAAATTCAACGACTTGACCGCACCGCAGGAGCTTGCTCCCGGTACGGTCGTATACCTCCAGGCCAAGAAGAGCCAGAGCGAGAAAGGGCTTGACAAATACATCGTGGATGAGGACGGACAGTCGCTCCGGGATATCTGCCAGAGATTCGGCGTGAAGATGTCCAGTGTCTGCAAGATGAACGGTATAACTCCCGGATATGTACTCCGCGAGGGCGATACGATCGTTCTTCGCGGCAAAAAGAAGAAATGATCATGAAGACTTGGAAACTGGCTGCACTTATCGCAGCACTTGTCGCAATAGTAGCCGTAGGCATATTCGGAGGAAGATGGTATGGTGACAACCGCAAGTCCAACTTCTCGAAGGATACGGAATTGTTCGTGTATCCCGGGATGGAGGCTTCCCTATTGCTGAAAGCCATCCCTGACAGCGTGGTGCTGAGGCGCAGGAGCCTCGAGAGGGTGATGCGCGACCTCCCGCCAGAGCAGATCAGGCCGGGCCATTATGTGATTGAAAAGGGAAAACCCAGCATTTATGTTCCCAGGATGATCAGGGCGGGATGGCAGACTCCGGTGAAACTCGTTCTCTCCGGAACGATGAGGCTGAAAGGCGGAATAGCCAGGAAGATATCCAATCAGATGATGATGGATTCTTCCGAGGTTGCTGCAGCTCTGAATGACCGTGACCTTCTCGCCACCTATGGTTTCAACCCCACAAATGTCTTTTCATTGATCATGCCGGATACCTACGAGGTTTATTGGACGGATCCGATGAAAGTCGTACTGGACAAGCAGAAGGCTGCTTATGATGCCGTCTGGACCGAAGAGAATCTCAAGAAAGCGGCGGCCCAGGGCCTCTCGCAGAAGGAAGTATCGGTGGTCGCTTCGATAGTCAAGGCCGAATCCAACCATGAACCTGAATATCCATCCATCGCCGGAGTGTATCTGAACCGTCTCCACCAGGGTATGAAATTGCAGGCTGACCCTACAGTTGCTTTCTGTTTTGACTATACGCTGAACAGGGTCCTGTACAAGCATCTAGAGGTGGATTCGCCTTACAACACGTACCGTTATGAAGGCCTTCCCCCCGGACCGATATCTGTACCTGACAGGGCAAGCCTTGAGGCCGTACTGAATCCGGACCGGCACGGGTACCTGTTTTTCTGTGCCAGCGCAGCCATGGACGGGACGCACAAGTTTGCCGTGACTGCTGCAGAACACGGACGCAATGCCCGTGAATTCCAGAGGGCTCTCGACGCCCGGAGAGCTTCAAGGTAGCATTGGCATACCGGGTATTTTTTGTAATTTCGTAGAAAGACGAACTATATCATGGATGTAATCCGGCAGAAATTCCCCCAGTTCGATGAGGCCGGACAGGCATTGATCGAAAAGGCTTACAAGATTGCCGAGGCCGCTCTCTCCGGTATGACCAGGGAGAATGGCAGACCGTTCCTGGACCATCCGATGAAGACGGCGCTGATCGCTACGGATGAAATCGGCCTTCCGGCGGAATGTGCAGCTGCGGTATTCCTTCACGAAGCGATGAGGATGGGCCCTTCGACCGTTGAGGAACGCTTGGAGAGCTTGTCAAACCAGTTGAATGACTTCCCTGAGGATGTCCGAGCCATGGTTGACGGTCTGAACAAGATAGCTACCATCAAGCCGAAGGATACCCGCCTCGAGGCCGAGAATTACAAGAAGCTGATAGTCCAGTATTCCACGGACCCGAGGGTTACCGTGCTGAAACTGGCAGACAGGCTTGAAGTGATGAGGAGCCTGGAAATATTTCCGAAGAATTCCAGGGACAACAAGATCCTCGAGACCTTGATGCTCTATATCCCTCTGGCCCACCAGCTCGGTCTTTACAACATAAAGCGCGAGATGGAGGATATCTATTTTCGCTACACGGAACCAGTTGAGTATAGGGCGATTACCAATAAACTCAAGGCTACTGAGCGGGACCGCGAAAGGCTGATGATGGAGTTCATCCAACCGCTCAAGGAAGAGCTTTCCCGCGAGGGAATCAAATACAAGCTGAAGGTTAGGACGAAGGCTGCATATTCTATCTGGATGAAGATGCAGAAGCAGAAGGTGCCTTTCGAGGGAGTCTACGATGTCTTTGCCATACGTTTCATCATCGATTGCGACCAGGATTCCAAGGTGGAGAAGGATCTCTGCTGGAAGGTATTCTCTTATGTTACCAAGGAATATGAGCAGGATACCACCAGGCTGCGTGACTGGATCACCAACCCGAAGCCGAATGGCTATGAGTCCCTGCATATCACCGTAAAGAACAGTCGTGGAGCCTACATCGAGGTCCAGATCAGGACCAAGCGCATGGATGATGAGGCCGAGAACGGCCAGGCATCGCATTGGGCATACAAGGGTGTCAAGCACGAAGAGCAGATGGACAAATGGCTGGTCTCTGTCCGCTACGCCCTTGAGCATCCCAGCGATGGAGGTTCCGAGGACCTTCCCCAGCCGCCCTCCAGGGAGATATTCGTGTTCACTCCCTCCGGAGAGTTGAGGATACTGTCGGCCGGATCAACCGTCCTTGACTTCGCATTCGACATCCATACCGGCCTCGGAGTGAGATGTACCGGTGGAAAGGTCAACGGCAAGGCGGTATCAATCAGGGAGAAGCTCAAGACCGGGGACGTGGTCGAAATCATGTCCGGGAAGAACCAGAAACCCTCGCCGGACTGGTTGAATTTCGTGGTGACATCCAAGGCGAGGAGCAGGATCAAGAAGGAACTCGACGCTGAGGAATTCAAGAAGGCGGCCCAGGGGCGTGAGCTCCTCGGAAGGCGCCTCAAGAACTGGAAACTTGAGTTCACGGACGAGATGGTGTCGGAGTTCCTCAAGAAACGCAAGATCCCCACTCAGAACTCTTTCTATGCGGCTGTCGCCGACTCGGTCATAGATGTCAACGAGGTCAAGAACTTCATCCAGGACCACGACAAGAACGCTGCACTTGCAGTGGATGCCGCCAAGGAGGCTGAGGCGGCAAGGATCGAAGCCAGGTCGGATGAATGGGTGAACCGCCAGGGTTCGGACGACATACTGGTGTTGAATGCAAAGGACCTGAAGAACCTGGACTATAAGATGGCCAAGTGCTGCCACCCGGTGTTCGGAGACGACGTGTTCGGCTTCGTTACGAGGACCGAGGGGATAAAGATCCACCGTATTTCCTGTCCGAATGCTTCCAGGCTGATAAGCACTTATCCCTACAGAATCCAGAAAGTAAGATGGGCGGAAACCCCTTCCGGAGGCAGTTTCCAGAGCTCTATAAAGGTCGTGGCAGGGATAGAGCCCTCTGTCATCGGGGATATCACGACCGTTGTCAGCAATTTCAAGGCATCACTTCGGACTTTCAACGTAGCTGAGAACCATAGGGGAGGGACATATGAGATTACCATGAGGATCTCCGTTCCTTCCAATATGGAGTTGGACAAGATCATCTCCAGATTGAAGGTCCTGCCCCATGTGGTGAAGGTTTCCAGACAGTAGGCTTTCAAAGTTTGCTTTCCTCACTTATAATCCCTACATTTGTTTGTTATATTTGAAACTTTCAAATATAAAGGGGATCCGTGACACCGCTCTGGGACCAGGAGCAGGACTGAAGCCGGAATCAGAAAGTCCGGCGGATCCGGCCTCGTTCGGCGGAACAGTTGTTATCTGACTGCCGAAAGGGGTTTTTGTACCCTGTAAGTAATAAAACAATCAAATACAGATGAAAGCTTTAAACAACCTAACCATGGCCGTACTGGCGGCCGCCTTGCTCTGGAGTTGCGCTACTCCGACCAATATCGCGTATTTCCAGGATATGGAAGAGAGCCAGGTACTGCAGAACCAGAAAGTAACTCCAATCAGGCTCAAGCCGATGGACCAGGTTTCGATCATCGTGAATACCCGTGTCCCGGAAGTTACGGCAATGTTCAATATGCCTTACTACACCAACAGGATAGGTGAGACACAGTCCCTGACATCCGCTTCGGGCACGAATTATTCTCTATCTGCCACCAATATTTCCGGATACACCCTTGATGCTGACGGAAATATTGATTTCCCGGTTCTGGGTAAGATCAACCTGGCAGGGAAGACCAGGGAAGAGGCTGCCAACTACGTCAAGGATCTTATCATCGCCAGCAAGCAGACGAAGGAAGCCGTTGTGACCGTGGAGTTCATGAACCTCGGCTTCTCAGTTCTTGGCGAGGTCACCCGCCCCGGACGTTACAAGATTGATCGTGACCGTTTCACTATTTTCGATGCACTCGGTCTTGCCGGTGACCTTACGATCAACGGGCAGAGGGAGAATGTCACCCTAGTGCGTCATAACGGTCAGGCTGACGAAGTCTTCAAGTTGAACCTGCTGGATGCCGGTCAGCTATATTCTTCCCCTGCTTTCTACGTGCAGCAGGGTGACATGATCTATGTCCTGCCCAACGAAAAGAGGGTGAGGGAGTCCACAGTCAACGGCAATACCGTACGTTCCAGTTCATTTTGGATTTCACTGGCCTCCCTTACGACTTCGGTCATAGTACTCATGTCCAACCTGAGTTCCCATTCTTCTTCCAAATAGTACTTGAATATGGAAACACGCAATATCAATACCCAAAACGTATCCCAGAGGGAGGAACCCCTCAGCATCAAGGATATATGGACCTTGTGCGTGAGCCACTGGCTCTGGTTCGCGATAGCGGTCGCAGCATGTCTTCTTATAGCTGTTTTCTATATCTATAAGACGACACCGGTATACTCCAGGAGTGCTTCTGTGCTTATTAAGGAGGATTCCAAGGGCCGTTCAGTGTCTGCAGACATAACTTCGGCTTTTTCGGATCTTGGCTTCGGTCAGACAAAGGTCAATGTCAATAATGAAATTGTCAATTTCAAATCTCCGGACCTTATGCTTCAGGTGGTCAAGAACCTTAACCTTAACATTGATTATAAAAGACCGGGAAAGGCTCATGATTGGACTGTTTATGGTAGTTATCTTCCAGTCTGTGTTGAGTTTCTGTCTCTTGGAGACAATGATTATGCTACCCTGACCGTCACTTCAAAAGATAGTGCTAGTTTCCTGCTCTCCGACTTCACCTTGAAAAAGGATAAGATATCTTCCAAGAAGATTGCAGCTCATCTTGGTGATACCGTACAAACTCCGGTTGGCGACGTAAGAATAAGCCATACGCTTTTCGCTGATGATATCGATTTTGATTATCCCCTTAAGGTGACCCACTCCGGACTTCTCGCTACTGCTAGATCATATTCCAACAGGCTAAGTGCCACTCTGAATGGCAAAAATACCACAGTTATCGACCTGGCGATAAATGACGTGAATACTCGTCGCGCAGAGGAGATCCTGCAGATGGTGATTAATGTTTATAACGAGAACTGGATTAAGGATAAGAACCAGATAACTACCAGCACCAACGAATTCATAGCTGAACGTCTCCGCGTGATTGAGAACGAACTCGGTGATGTGGATAAATCCATAACCAGATACCAGAGTGAGAATATGATGCCTGACGTAGGTGCCGCCGCAACGATGGAAATGCAGTTGAGTGCCGAGGCGGGTAAACACATCATGGAGCTTAACAATCAGCTTTCCATTGCCAGGCATCTGCAGACTGAGATCCGTAATGCCGGCCCAAGCTCTCTTATCCCGGCCAATGTCGGAATCAGCGATCCTACGGTCAATTCCCTCGTGACCCAGTTCAATACCACTATGCTCCAACGCAACCGTCTGGCAGAGAACAGTTCCGAGGAGAACTATCTTGTTATCGACATGGACAACCAGCTCTCTGCATTGAAGTCTTCGATTCTGTCTTCCATCGACAACTATATCGTCGGCCTCAATACCCAGATGGGTTCTTCCCGTGCCGCCCAGGGAAGGGCTAATGCCAGGGTATCCAATGCACCTCTGCAGGCTGGAAGACTGCTTTCAGACGAACGTCAGCAGAAGGTAAAGGAGGCCCTGTATCTCTTCCTTCTCCAAAAACGAGAAGAGAATGAGCTCTCCCAGGCCTTTACGGCATATACAACCCGTGTTGTCGTGACCCCTGGAGGAAGCAATATCCCTATTGCTCCGAATAAGAAGATGATCCTTCTGCTTGCTTTGCTCCTTGGACTTGCCATACCATTTGCCATCCTTTACCTTAGGGAGACCCTGAATACCACAGTTCGCGGTAGGAAGGACCTTGAGAACCTAAGCTCACCATTTCTTGGAGAGCTGCCCACCATGCATTCTGGCAAGAAAAGCCTTTTCAACCGCAAGAAGATCACTGACAATCCCGAAGACAGGAAGATCGTCGTCAAGCCACAGAACAGAAACATGATCAACGAAGCTTTCCGAGTGGTCAGGACTAATCTTGAATTCATGCGCGGTAAGGATAATACCTCAAAGGTAATCATGTTCACATCGATGAATGTCGGTTCAGGAAAGACGTTCTCATCTATAAACCTTGCTACTTCGCTGGCCATCAAGGGCAAGAAGGTCATCGTCATCGACCTTGACCTCCGCAAGCGTTCATTGAGTGTGTTCGCAGGACAGCCCAAGGTCGGTGTCACCGACTATCTTAACGGCCGGGCATCTGACTACAAGAGCCTGATCGTTCATAACGTGGGAGAGAATCCCCTTGATGTCCTTCCTGTCGGCACCATGCCTCCGAATCCTGCTGAACTTTTGGCTGAGCCTGCTCTTGGTAAGATGCTCGAGGAGTTGAAGAAGGAGTATGAATACATATTCCTGGACTGCCCGCCTGTGGAGATCGTGACAGATGCTGATATTATTGCTCCGCTTGCTGATATGACGATATTCGTCATACGTGCGGGCCTGCTCGAAAGAAGCATGCTCCCTCAGATCGACAAGTACTACACCGACCGCAAGTACAACAATATCTCCCTCCTGCTCAACGGAACCGAAGGATCCGGCCGTTATGGTTACAAGTACGGATACCGTTATGGCTACAAGTACGGATACAAGAGCAGCTACGGTTACGGTTACGACAAGGACGAAGAATAATCTTCGGGTACTATGAAGATTGCCGTTGCAGGAACCGGATATGTAGGCCTGAGTCTGGCCACTTTGTTAGCCCGTCGGCATGAGGTGGTTGCGGTGGATGTGGTCCAGGAAAAGGTCGAAAAGATAAATCGCAGGGAGTCTCCGATACAGGACGAATACTTGGAGAAGTATTTTGTCGAAGAACCACTGAATCTTACGGCGACTCTTGACTGTCGTACTGCATATAAGGCAGCCGATTTTGTCATAATCTCGACTCCGACCAACTATGATCCCAAGAAGAACTTCTTCGATACCTCTCATGTCGAAGAAGTGATTGAGTTGGTGCTGGAGGTCAACCCTGATGCGGTGATGGTGATAAAGTCAACAGTTCCGGTCGGGTACACCAAGTCTGCGATCGAGCGGTTCTCATATCGTGAGAGGCTTACTGATGGTAGCTTCAGGGTAGTACGCCCGAAGATACTCTTTTCTCCGGAGTTCCTTCGTGAGTCCAAGGCCCTGTACGACAACCTGTATCCTTCCCGCATTATCGTAGGGTATGACTCGGTTCCTGAACAAGGTCCCTCGGTCCCTGAGCTTGTCGAAGGGCTTGCTGAAGTGGCCGGTACCTTCGCTTCCATCCTTAAGGACGCTTCCCTGAAGCCGGATGTCCCTGTTCTGATCATGGGCTCAACCGAGGCTGAGGCGGTAAAATTGTTTGCTAATACCTTCCTTGCATTGAGGGTCAGCTATTTCAACGAGCTGGACACATATTCCGAAATGAAAGGTCTGGATACGCAGGCTATCATAGAGGGAGTGTGCCTGGATCCTAGAATCGGCAGTCACTACAATAATCCTTCTTTCGGCTATGGCGGTTACTGCCTTCCCAAGGATACAAAGCAGTTGCTGGCCAATTTCAATGATGTGCCGGAGAATCTGATCAAGGCCATAGTCGATAGCAACCGGACCCGCAAGGACTATATCGCTGACCGCGTCCTGGAAAAAGCCGGCTATTATACGGCTTCCAGTGCGTATGATTCATCAAGGGAAAAGGAAGTTACCGTCGGTGTATTCAGGCTGACCATGAAGTCAAACTCGGACAATTTCCGTCAGTCTGCAATCCAGGGCATAATGAAGCGGATCAAGGCCAAAGGGGCCAAGGTTATTGTTTACGAGCCAACTCTGGAGAATGGCATAACCTTCTTCGGAAGCCGCGTGGTCAACGATCTCGATGAGTTCAAGCGCCTTTCCGATTCCATCATCGCCAACAGGTATGATCCTGTCCTGGATGATGTGGCGGAAAAGGTATACACAAGGGATATTTTTAGAAGAGATTAAAAATATGTTCAATTTAATACAATTACCTTACAATCTAGATGCTCTTGAGCCTGTTATCAGTGCCAGGACGCTGGAGTTCCATCACGGAAAGCACCTGAAGGGGTATGTTGACAACCTGAACAAGCTGGTTGTCGGGACAAAGTGGGAGGAACTCTGTCATTCTGA
>JAEEGH010029198.1_pt1 | contig 10799 bp, 8 predicted proteins | sample 9134181 | NCBI WGS metagenome assembly JAEEGH01 (sample SAMN16246544, study PRJNA631951) | gut metagenome | biome: gut microbiome; feature: rumen; material: DP-attached | host: Bos | place: Iran: Karaj | collected 2018-10
GGCGATGTCCTCCCCTTCCACGAGGACGCATCCGCTCTCGGGGGAGAGGTTCCTGTTGAGGTTCTTGAGGAGGGTGGACTTCCCGCAGCCGTTCGGGCCGAGTATGCCTAGAACCTCGCCCTTCCTGACGGCGACGCTGACCCTGTCCAGGACCTTCTTGTCACGGTAGGAGTACTCCAGGTCCCTGGTCTCCATGGTCCCGCTCACCATCCCACCTCCCTCTTCCTGGCGCACAGCAGGTATATGAAGAACGGGGCCCCGATCAGCGAGGTGACCACCCCTATCGGGAGGACGCCGTAGTACGGTGCGACGAAGTGGGCGATGTAGTCGCACATTATCACGAACGCGGCTCCTCCCGCGGCCGACAACGGCAGGATGATCCTGTTGTCCGGCCCCAGAAGCAGCCTGATTATGTGCGGGATCACCAGGCCCACAAATCCTATGGTCCCCACGAAGCAGACGCAGGCGGCCACGACCAGGGACGAGACCGCCAGCAGGAGGAGCCTGGTCCTCCTCACGTCGACGCCCAGGTCCATCGCGTGCGCGTCGCCGAGCATCATGGCGTTCAGGTTCCTGGACTGGGTGACCATCAGCACGACCCCGGCGGCGATCACGGGCGCCATCAGGGCTATGTCCTCCCATCCGGTCCCGCTGAGGCTTCCGAGGGACCAGAACACTATGCTCCCCATCTTCTCGCTTGGGGCGATATAGGTCAGGAACGACACCATCGCGGAGATCAGCGACGACACCGCCACCCCCGCGAGGACCAATGTCTCCGTCCTGACGACGCTCCCGCCGGAGCGGGATATCGTGTAGACCAGGAGCATGGTCCCGAAGCAGAATATGAACGCAAGAAGAGGCTGCAGGAGCGTCACGGACAGCAGTATGGCCACCGCCGCGCCAAGAGACGCCCCGGAGGAAAGGCCGAGGATGTAAGGGGTGGCCAGGGGGTTCCTGAATACCGCCTGCATCACGCCTCCCGTGACGGCCAGCCCGGCCCCCACGCAGATCCCGGTGGCTATGCGGGGCATGTTCTGGCCGTTGACTATGATGTCGGCCGCCCAGGTGCCGTGGCCCCATATCGCGTCCCAGACCTCCTTCAGGGAAAGGGAGGACCCTCCGGCCCAGGAGAGGTCCAAGAGGGAGAAGACGACGAGGAGCGCCATCGCCGCAACCAGGGTGGCCACGGTCGCAGTCGCGCTCCTCCTCGACGTTTTCATCAGGATCCGCTTCCTGGATTCAGTGTTTGCCTCTGAACATCAGGGCGACCCCGGCTGCGATGAAGAGGAGGCCGACGATGATGATTCCGACTATCCTCATGTCGATGTCGAACCCTTTCTTCTCGGGCTCCGGCTCGGGCTGAGGCGGGACATCGGGATACAGGGTGTCGGCGATGGCGGTGAGGCCGTCCGCGGACTCGGGGCACCAGTTGTTCCACTGGAGTCCCATCGCCACGGCCTTGACTGACCTGTCTCCTTTGAAGACCTCGTCGTAGAAGTTGTCCAGGGACCTTCCGGAGCTGAAGTAGCTGTTGGAGACGAAGACTATTGCGTCCTTGTTGTTCTCCAGGAGCTTGACCACGGTCGCGGCGTCGCCGTACCTGTATTCGGGGTTGGACGGGTCGTATCCGATGTTGTCCGCCTTGCAGACGTCCAGCATGGACTTCATGATCCCGAGGTTGCCGATCTGGAACTCCTTGTTGTAGTACCAGACGTAGAGCGCCTTGGGCCTGTCGGATCCGCTGTGCTCCGCGGCCTTCTTCTCCACCGCGGCGACCTTCTCCTTCATCTTCTCGACGGATGCCGGGATCCCGCCAGTGGCGATCTTGGAAACGTCCTCGACCATCTTCACGAGCTGGGAGTAGTCGTCTATGGTGTTCCAGACGAGCACCTTGGAGAATCCGTGGCTTTCCAACTTGTCGCGGAGGTCCTTGTTGCTGGTGTAGGACGTGAGGATGACGGTGTCGTCCTTGGCGAACTTGCCTTCCTCCACCATCTTGACCAAGGTGGTGACGATGTAGTCGTGGTTCGTGTTACCGTAGAAGCTTCCCAGATCCGCCGCGTCGAGGTTCTTGAGGTCGGCGTATTTCGTGTACTCGTAGGTGGAGTACTTGTCGACCGCGGCGATCTTCTCCACGGCGCCGGCCTGGGCGACGGTAAGCGCCACTGCGGAACCGTTGAGGGCGATCCTTTCCGCGGCGCCGTCGTAGACGAACGTCTTGCCGGTTCCGTCGGTTATCTCGAAGCCGCCGTCCGCATCGGAGGCGGGCAGAGTGACGATGCAGGCCGCCAGAATGGCGAATGCGATGGCCAGCATTGTTTTCGTATTCATTGGACGGTCTAAGTTTAATCCACTATTTATCGTTAGCACGACAATTCCAAAAAGTATGACTCAGGGAGAGAGGAATGAAAAAAGGGATGAGCGCCCTGGACGGAATTCGAATCCGTGTCAAAGCCTCGACAGGGCTTTATGATAGGCCACTACACTACCAGGGCAACAAAACCGCATACATCGAACTGATATTTATAATTATCTTATATGCAAGGGTCTGGGTCTTTGTCCGTCGCCGATTCATGGAGCATATAGGCATGTATTCGATTCATGTGGTCCAGGAACAGCCTGGAGTACATCTCCGTCCCTTCGGCGGTCGGGTGTATGTGGTCCACCAGCATCGGGCTGCGGGGGTTGAGGTCGAGATACTCCATTATGGCCGGGCAGGGGTTGCTGAGCGTCACGCCTTCGGACTTGCAGTACTCTTTCAGCGCCCCGACGTATTCGCCGTACAGGCCGATCTTCATTTCCTCGGTGATTTTGCAGAACGGGTCGAAACTGGCGGACGGCCATGGCGCGACCGCGAACACGGCCTTCGCGCTCCTCCTCAGATAGGAGACGATGGCGTCCACGGTCATGACATACTCTTCGGATGTCATGCATCCCGTCTCGGAGCGGTAGCGTATGTCGTTGCATCCGATGGCGATCACGGCGACGTCGGATTCCACCTTTCTAGACCTGAGCATCTCCAGCAGTTCCTTGGCGTTGATCCCTCCCTTGGAGACGTTCGTCACGTCCACGTCCGGGTAGTTCAGCATAAGCGGTTCGTACCAAGGCACGCCTCCGTTCTCCGTCCCTTCCGTCACGGAGTCCCCCACGAAGCATGCGGATTCCGACTTTTCCAAGGCCTTTATGAAAGGATTGTCTCTATAGGTTTCGAGGTTCAGTTTATCCATTCCCAGTCGCCTCCCAGCATCACGGACTTCATACCGTCGGGTTCGGGGGTGCGTCTTTGCACTATGATCGTATGATGTCCGACCAGGCTCCGATGAAGACGAAGCCGGATATCGGCGTCTCGTATCCATCGGGCTCGTTTCTCGGCTGGGATGGTCTGGATAAATACCTTTGCTCACAATGGTCGTATGATCAGTATTCTGCCGAATCGCGGCACGTTCCAATACCGTCGATGGAATGCGTTAATATCTGTCAGGACCAATCTGGCCTCCATGCCTTTGGGTGACCCGCACGGAGGGATGTTCGAATACACGGTGGAAGGCCTGCCGGAGTCTGTCTTCGCCATTTCCATCCCCGTGAGCTCCGTGGACAGGGCGACCGACTTCTATATCGAAGCGCTGGGCATGACCCTCGTAGGAAGGGAGGGCAGGCGTGCATTCCTCCGCAGGGGGGAATGCCGCATAGTCCTGGAGGAGTCCGATTCCTTCGGGGTGGACACCAGGGCCTTCCTGGCGGTGGACAGCCCTTTCAACACCCGCCGGCGCCTCATGGACGAGGGGGTAGAGTTCTTGGATGCGCCTCACGCCTCCCCCGTCGGAGTCACATGCTCCTTCCTCGATCCGGACGGGAACGTGATCCATGTCGTCGAGGAGTCGTCCAAGTCGTTTTCTTGATAATTCCCAGGTTTCCGACGATATGTTAAATACGTGGTCGGCATAACGATTAAACAATTACTTAATTGTTTAAGAGACGGGATTACCGTCCGAAACGGGGACGTGCCGATGGTTCAGCTCAGAAAGAAGCAGAAGAAGATGCTCTACAGGATTATCGCGGCGGCTATCCTGACGGCGGTCTTCGCGTTGTTGCCTGTTGACTACGGAGATTACGAGAAGGAGGCCAAGTTCTTCCTCTTCCTCATACCCTATGTCATAATCGGCTACGACATTCTGATAAAGGCGGCCAAGGGGATAAGGCACGGCCAGGCCCTCGACGAGAACTTCCTGATGGCGATAGCCACGATAGGCGCGATGATCCTCGGCGTCACGCATACCGGCGATTACGATGAAGCCGTCGCGGTCATGATCTTCTACCAGATAGGCGAGCTCTTCCAGTCCATCGCCGTGGACAGCAGCAGGGCCAGCATCTCCAAGCTGATGGAGATACGTCCCGACTCCGCTTTCATCGAGGAGGACGGGGAGCTGGTGGAGGTCGATCCGGACGAGGTGGAGGTCGGCACCGTCATAGTGGTGAGGCCCGGCGAAAGGATACCCATCGACGGGGTGGTCGCGGAAGGCTCGTCGTCCCTCAACACCTCCGCCCTCACCGGGGAGAGCATCCCCCGCGACGTGATGGTAGGGGACGAGGTCCTCAGCGGATGCATAAACATGTCCGGCGTGCTGAAGATAGAGACGACCAAGGAGTTCGGGGAGTCCACGGTGTCGAAGATCCTCGACATGGTCGAGAACGCCAGCAGCAGGAAGTCCAAGTCCGAGGCATTCATCACCAGGTTCGCAAAGGTCTACACCCCGTTCGTCGTGGCGTGCGCCTTGCTCCTCGCCGTGGTCCCTTCGATACTGGCCTTCACCGGCATGCTCGACCTCGACTATCGGGATTGGATCTACCGCGCGCTCACCTTCCTGGTCATCAGCTGCCCCTGCGCGCTGGTTATCAGCATCCCCCTGGGATTCTTCGCCGGACTGGGCGGAGCCAGCAGGGAGGGCGTCCTGATAAAGGGCTCCAACTACCTGGAGATGCTGTCCGAGGTCGACACGGTGGTGTTCGACAAGACCGGGACGCTCACCCAGGGGGTATTCGAGGTCACCGACGTCATGAGCGAGACCATACCCCGCGAGAGGCTCATAGAGCTGGCCGCCGCCGCGGAGACGTCTTCTCCTCACCCCATAGCCGCCAGCCTGGTCCGCGCCCACGGCATGGACATAGACCGCTCCAGGGTCTCCGACATAGAGGACATGCCCGGGAAGGGCGTCGTGGCCAAGGTCGACGGGATCCCTGTGGCGGTAGGGAACAGGAGGCTCATGGAGCACCTGGGATTGGCCGTCGAGGAGAGGGCCGCCCAAGGCACGGTGGTCCACGTGGCCGTAGACGGGGCCTACGCCGGATCGATAACGATATCGGACGTCGTCAAGGAGGAGTCCCGCGAGGCCATGGCCGACCTCAAGGCCGCCGGGATAAGGAAGACCGTCATGCTGACCGGCGACGCGGACGAGGTGGCCAAGAAGGTCGCCGAGGAGGTCGGCCTGGACGAGGTCCATAGCCGGCTCCTGCCGGGGGACAAGCTCGAGCACCTCGAGAGGATCATGGAGGGCCACGAATCAGGGAAGGTCGCCTTCGTAGGAGACGGAATCAACGACGCTCCGTCGCTGGTGAGGGCGGACATCGGGATCACCATGGGCGCCATCGGCTCCGACGCGGCCATAGAGGCTTCAGATGTCGTGATAATGGACGACGACCCGAGGAAGATCGCCACCGCCATGGGCATCTCCCGCAAGACCATGGGGATAATCCGTCAGAACATCGTCGGCACCTTGGTGATCAAGTTCCTCTTCCTGGGCCTGTCGGCCGTGGGGGTGGTCAACATGTGGCTGGCCATCATAGCCGACGTCGGCGTGATGATCGCCGCGGTCCTGAACTCCTCCCGCGCCCTGAGGTACAGGAGAAGGCGACGCTTTGTATGGAGTTATCAACCAATACGGGCATATGGAGTCGAGATGAGCAAGGAAGGCGACCTGCAGAAGATGCTCGGAGAGCCCAAGGCGGCGATCAGGAACATGATCCTGCCGTTCCTGGTGGCTTTGGCGGTAGTCGAGGTGAACCAGTTCGTCGACACCTACTGGGTGTCGGGCCTGGGGGCGCAGTCGGCCTCCGCCGTCTCCACCATCGTCCCCCTCTACGGGCTGATGATGTGCGCCGGGCTGGGGGTGTCCGCGGGAATCACCACCACGGCGGCGTACCGTCTGGGCCGCGGGGAGTATGACGACGCCGGGAGGCTGGCTTCGAACTCGCTCATCCTCGGATTGATCTTCGCCGTCGCCGCTTCGATATTGGTCGCCATATTCATCAACCCGGTCATAGACGTCATGGGCGCCGACGACGTGCGCGGGGAGGCCGTACGCTACATGATCCCGTACATCCTCCTGTCGCCGTCGGTCATCCTGATATCCATAGTCGGAGGGATGCTGAGGGCCGAGGGCGCGGCCAAGAAGTCCACGGTCGTCCAGTCCCTTTCGGCGATATTGAACATGGTCTTCGACCCCATCATGATCTACGGGCTCGGCCTCGGGGTGCTCGGAGCCGGCCTCTCCACAGTCATATCCGCGTCCATCGCAGTGCTGTTCGCGCTCCACTGGTACTTCTCCGGCAAGACCGTCATCAAGATAAGCCGCTCCTCGTTCCGCGCCGACAAGGCCGCCATGGCCGAGGTCCTTGGAGTGGGAGGCCCGAAGACCGTCCAGATGATGGTCTCCAATCTCACCGACTTCCTTCAGAGGATATTCCTGATAATCGCCGGCGGGACCTCCGCGGTGATGTTCTACAACTACGCCTGGAGGTACATCGGCATGGTCCAGCTCCCGGCCAGGTCCGTCGACATGGCCATGATGCCGGTCTGCTCCGCGGCATACGGCGTCAGGGACCTGGACAAGATGAGGACTGGGTTCCTCTACTCGACGAAGCTGGTGGTAGGATTCGGGGTGGCGTTCTCGATATTCCTGTTCCTGTTCGCCGAGCCGCTCCTGTCGGTGATGACGACGGAGGAGTCCATGCACGAGCTGCTGCCGATGTTCGTGTGGACCCTTCAGGTCTCCGTCCTGCTGATCCCGTTCAACGCGATGACCGGCGTGGCGTCGTCCATGCTCCAGACCATGAAGAAGGCCAAGATCCCCATGTACTACTACATGCTGTGGGGGGTCCTCAAGCTAGCCCTTTACGCCATGGCCGCCTACGGATACATGGGGGTCGACCCCTACGAGGGGATCATCTACTCCATGGTCGCCGTCCACGTGTTCAGCGCGTTCTGCATGACCTGGTTCGCGGTCAGGGAGTTCAGGAAGATAGAGCGGGCGGTCGCGGCCGACGCTGCTCAATCCGCCCGATGGGGAATCATCTGTTCCTGACCACGGTCACGGGGCAGGAGGACATCGTCACGATGCGCTCGGTGGCTCCTCCGTGAAGGATGGACTGGAGCCCTCCGCGCCTGTCGACTCCGACGACGATGAGGTTGAACATGCCGGACTTCCCGACGATGACCTCCACCGGGCTGCCTTCAGCCACTTCGCCGTTGACCTCTATTCCTTCCTTGCGGATGTCCTCCACGATCTTGTCGACCAGAGGCTGCGGGTCGTGGCCCTTCTCCTTGATGCTCAGGACGGTTATCCTCCCGTTGACGCGCTTGGCGGTCTGGATCGCGACGTCGATGGCAGGGCGGTTCTCGTCGTAGACCGGCAGGAGGATGTCCTTTATCACGTTCGAGCCGGACTTGATCGTCAGAACGGGGCAGTAGCTCCCCTCGATGACCTTCTTCGCCGTGCCTCCGATGCGCCCGGCCATCATTCCGGACTTCCCGGACACGGACATTATGATCATGTCCGCGCTCTTGGACATCTCGCACAGTATCTCCCACGGGACCCCTTCGGCGAGGACCTCCTTGTGTTTGGCGCCCGCCTTGTCCGCCAGCTTGGCGGCGTATCCGAGCACCGTCTCCCCCTCGATCTTCATGGTGTAGTATTCCTTGGAGGGGTCCACTGTCCCGAACCTGTTCAGAGCGGTCATGTCCACGACGAAGACGAACTCCAGGCACGAGGAGAACTCCTCGGCGGAATGCAGAGCAAGGTCCACTGCGATCTCAGACGAGGTGCTTCCGTCTATGGGCACCAGTATGTTGTTGAAACTAATATGCTCGTCCATTGTCCAAACCTCCGAACTATGAGGATTGGAACGATGTGTTAGATATATAATCCAGCCCGTCCGCTTACTTATGCGGGCGGCTGGATAAGCGGTTTCAGTCTCCCAGGTTGGCCTGTTCGATGGCGGAGTCCAGCTCCTTCTGGAGGGACTCGGGGAGGCCGTTTATGCTTCCGGAGAGGAACCCTCTGACGATCATGCTGACCGCCTGGTCCTCGTCCAGGCCCCTGGACATTATGTACTCGATCTGGTCCCTGGCTATCTTCCCGACGGCGGCCTCATGGGTCATCTCCACGTCCGCGGCGTGGGCCTCCAGCTCGGGGATGGCCAGAGTGGCCCCTCCGTCCTTGAGGATGATGCTCCTGCATTCGAGGTGAGCCTTCACGCCGGGGGAGTTGCCGACGAGACGTCCGCGGGCGCACATCTTGCCGCCCATGGAGATGCTCCTGCTCATGATCTCCGCCCTGCTGCCGGGGCCGTTCAGGTTCACCATTCCGCCGGTGTCGATGTCGGATCCCTCGTGGGCTATGCAGATCGTGTTGTACGTGGCGGAGGCGTTCTCGCTGAGGTCGGCCACGGGGAAGCTCTGGAGGTTCCCGACCGGGTTCAGGATGACGTAGTTGTTGGTGTAATGGGAGTTCTTCCCGACCACGCACCTGGTCCTGGGGCGGACGTTGGTCTTGTTGCCCCAGCTGTGGATCATGGAATACGTCAGGCCGGACCCTTCGCCGAGGTAGATCTCGGTGACCCCCACGTGGAGGGCGTCGTTGGCGTGGCGGATGGTGGAGCAGCCGGTGATCATCTCCAGGGACGCCCCGTCCTCGACGACTATGATGTTGTGGAGGTTCTGGATGGACTTCTCCTTGTTCAGGAGCATGCACGACTGGACCGGGTTCTTGATGTGGTATCCGGACTTGACGCGGATGAAGAACCCGTCGCCGTCCTCGAGGTACGTCTTGGCGGTGTACTTGTCCTTGGCGGGGTCCATGGCCTTCCACATGAAGTCCTTGAGCCCGTCGTGGTCCTTCAGGGCCTGCGAGACGGTGGACATCTCCAGCCCCTCCTGGGTCTTGGGGCTGCAGTGGCTCATCCCGTTGTCGATGAACATCAGCGTCCCGGAGCGCTCCATCTCGTCGGCTACGACCCCGACGTTCTCCATGTACCTCTTGTACTCGGAGTCCTCCAGGTCCTTGACGGAGTCCGCGTCCCTGTCGCCTTCCTCGTACGCGTCCAGGTCTATGTCCTTGCCGTAGGCGCCCTTCGTCTTGAGCGCCTCTCTCACTGAATCGTCTTTGCCTGGCATGCGTCGCACTCCCCGTATCCGTTCTGCTTGATGTGCTTGAGGAGGTCCGAGGGCCTTCCGGCGCATTGGATCCTCCCGTTCTTCATGATGTATCCGCGGTCGGCCCCGACGTAGTCCAGGACCTGGCCGGTGTGGGTGATGATGAGCGATGAGACGTGCCTCTGGACGCTGACCGGGCCCGCATGCTCGTAAAGCAGGTCCTTGATCTTCCCGCCGATGAGGTCTATGTTCTCCAGGTCCACTCCGGACTCGGGCTCGTCCAGAAGGATGAACTCGGGCTTCTGGGCGGTCAGCTGGAGCAGCTCGGACCTCTTGATCTCCCCTCCGGAGAACCCGACGTTGATGTCCCTGTCCAGGAAGCCCTCCATCTTGAAGAGGTCGGCCTTCCCGACCACGCCGTCGTCCTTGGCGGCGGCCTTCACCAGGTCTCCGAGCTTCACCCCGAAGATGTTGGGCGGGCGCTGCATCATCATTCCGATGCCCATCCTGGCGCGCTCGTCGATGGACAAGGACGAGATGTCCTTCCCTTTGTACAGTATCTGTCCGGAGGTCACCTTGCAAGTGCTGTAACCCATGATCGTGGACAGGAGAGTGGATTTCCCGGACCCGTTCGGACCGAACAGGACGCATGTCTCGCCCTCCTCGACGGTGAGGTTCACCCCTTTCAGGATCTCCCTTCCGCCGGCCTCGGCATGGAGGTCGACTATCTTCAGCATCTCGCTCATTTAATCCCTTATTCCGTTATATCCCGACCCTACTTATAACCAGCATCCCCTCGTCTGGCGATTTCAACATACAAGCCTCATGGTTTCATCGATTATGGTCCGAGGGAGGCGTCCGACCGGGATCGGCAGGGGCGCGGGGACGCATCCCTATATAAGAGCGATAGGGAATCCGGCGGGCATGAAGATCCTCGCCCTCAACGGGAGCCCCCGGCCGATCGGCAACACCAGCAACATCCTCAACGACATGCAGGACGACTTCGAGAGGGAGGGCGTGGAGCTCGAGATCGTCCACCTCTACGAGTACCAGTTCGCCAACTGCAACGTCTGCCTCACCTGCGAGATCCGCGGGGACGGCAGATGCATGGACGAGGACGACGGCTTCAACGCCCTTCTCAACAGGATGCGCGCCGCCGACGCGATACTTCTGGCTGCTCCCACGTATTCCGGGGCGTGCCCCAGCGTCATGCAGACCTTCTTGGAGAGGGCTGCGCTCGTCCTCGAGAAGAGCGACCTGGGCCTCCGCGGGAAGGTGGGAGGCGCCGTAGCCGTCTACTCTCACCAGGGAGGCTCGCTTGTATACAATCAGATGGTCGACTTCCTGCTGAACAACGGGATGCTGGTGGCCG
>JAEEGH010029205.1_pt1 | contig 10796 bp, 5 predicted proteins | sample 9134181 | NCBI WGS metagenome assembly JAEEGH01 (sample SAMN16246544, study PRJNA631951) | gut metagenome | biome: gut microbiome; feature: rumen; material: DP-attached | host: Bos | place: Iran: Karaj | collected 2018-10
GAAAAGGATCGAACTGTTGTTGGACGCCATATTAGTAATGTATTTAAAGAGGGAGAATTGGTTAGGGAAGAGGTAAGTGCAAAAATTGCACATACCACTCGGCATGGTGCCATAAAAGGTAAATTACAGACGCAAGAGACCACTCTTTATAGCCAGAGGGACAGGTGGCTGGCACGATACCAAAAATCCACGTCAAATTTGCATGGCGTGGATTTGTTCTTTAGTATGTCGTCTTTTTCTGGGCGTTTGCGCCTCTTGGCGGAAGGCATTCCCCGATTAACGGGGATACTCCGCGTATAGGGCGTTAACGTCGTGGAGGAAAAGGGTGCGGGGGTCGTTGTAGAACCGGACGAAGTCGGAACTGGACTGCTGGCCCGGATAGGGGGCGAAAAAGTGGTTCGGACGGTTATGAGCATTGCGCCAGACGAGGACGTAGCTGACGGGATGCCGCGCGAGGACGGGTGCGAGGGTGTGGGTCCACCAGTCGGGGGTCTTCAGGCATTCGTAGCCGGTCTCGGTGAGTGCTGCGGCCTTCCCGTGTTGCTTGGCAACGGCACAGACCATGGCGAGGTTCTTGTCCAATTGTGCGGCATAGTCGGCAATGCGGAGGGTATCGGCATCGGGCGCCCAGCAGTAACAGTCGAGTCCCATGAGGTCGATGACGTCGTCGCCGGGATAACGTTCCAGATAGCGTGCCTCGTCGCCGTCAGCCTCGGTGCCTGGGGAGTAGGCGTAGAGGGCATTGACGACGCCACGCTCACGGAGACGGTTGACAGTGAGCCGCCAGAGGGCTTTGTACTGTTCGGCGGTGCAATGGTCCTGTCCCCACCAGAACCAGGAGCCTGTATGCTCGTGCCAGGGTCGGAAGAGGACGGGTACGCGGACGCCATAGGGTGTCTCCAGTGAATTGAGGAAATCGGCTACGCGGTCGAGCCAGGTGAGGAACAACTCGTGTTTGGAACCGCCGTCCAATACGGCAGAGACTGTTTGCGACTCCGTCGCTTTGAGGGAGTCGGCCACCCAGGCGGTACCACCGCTGAGGGGATTGTCGAGGTGCCAGCTGAGGGTGACCATGCCGCCACGGTCGTAGTGGGCAATGGCCTCCTGTCGGATGCGCTGGAAGGGTACACCATCGAGGTTTAGGGAGTCGCCGAGCTCGATGTGTCCGAGGTCGAAGCTAAGGACGGCGGGATGGTCGTTGCAGACGCTATGGACGTCGGAGCGCTGGTGGACGGTGGAGTCGTTGGTGTAGTCGGCCTGCCACCCGATGCCGTAGACGGTGGCATCGTGATGTCCGAAGAGATAGACGCTGCTGTCGCCCAGTGCAATCAGATTGTGCAACAGATTTTCTGTACGCTGGGTGCGTCCGCTGTCGGCCAGCGGATCGTCAGCTTTCTGATGATTGCCGCCGCACGAGGCAAGAACCAGTGCGGCGGCAATTATAAAGAGATTTTTCTTCATTTTACTTTTTTACCCTTTTACCTTTAATTAGCAGGAACGGGGGAATGATCCCAGATTGTGGGGAACCAGTAGCTCTCATCGGTGTCGGTGCAGGCACGGATCATCATAGGTACGACGGTCTCGCTGTCGTTCAGCCAAGCACCGCTAGCATGGTCGATGTATCCGTTGGCCTCGTCGCCAGCATCCTTCGAGTTGTTGTCCCAGACGAACATGGGAATACCGGCCAGATAGGCAGCGCGGCAGAAGAACTCGAGGTAGTACTTGCGGAAGGCGTTGGCACTTTCAGTGGTCTGCCATACGCAGCCATACTCACCGAGGTAACAGGGGATGCCCTTGTCGATGTATGCCCTGCGGAGCTTGTATAGCTGGGCGATGACATATTCCTCGTTGGCGCCTGCTACGGATGTCAACGGATTGGCGTTGTGACCCCAGCTATCGGTACCAGATGCTACAGGTGCAAGACAGAAGTTGTAGGGGTCGTAGCAGTGGGCAGCGACGATGATACGGTTGGCGTCGTCGGTGGGAATCTGGAGTTTCGAGATGGTCTGATCGATGTTGGCAGCATAGCCTGCGACAGCAATCCAGCGATTGGCGTTTTTACCACCAGTGGCACGGATGGCGTCGACGGCATACTGGTTCCACTTGTTAAGCAGCTCGTTTTCAGCATCGGAACCAGCCCCCCAGTTGTCGCCAGCATGAATCTCGTTGAAGACCTCGAAGATGAGGTTGTCGCTGTAGTCGGCGAAATAGGTGGCCACCTGTCTCCACAGGAAGGAGATGAGTGCTGAGTCCTTCTGGGCTACTTCGGCGTTGGAGGCGGCATTGCCCAGGTCGGTCTCGAAGGAGTCGTGGTGGGTGTTGAGGATGACGTTGAGTCCTGCAGCGAGGGCCTTGTCGACAGCACCAGCCACCTCAGCGAGGTAGTTTGCATTGATGACGTTCGTGGCATTCATGTGGTTAGTCCATGTAACGGGAATACGCACAGTCTTGGCACCGGCAGCGGCGAGCGTACGGAAGGGTGCATCGGTGATGGTTGCAACGCCGTCCCAGTAGCCCCACTGCATGTCGCTAGTGTCGAAGTGGTTACCGAGATTCCAGCCCCACCCTAACTGGCGGGTCATCTGTCCGGCTACGTTGTCGGGCAGCGGCTTGGCTTCCCACGTGAGGTCGATGTCCTGCGCGTTGGTCTTATGCTGTGGACCGACGATGAGCCCTGCGGGGATGTGCAGCGTCTGCTTTCTGTCGAAGCTGACGTCGGCAACGATGGTAAGTGCCTTATCAGCGCCATAGACGGCGGCACTCTTCACTGGCACGCCATTGAGCGTGATGAGCGAGGTGTTCTTGGTGGCAAAGCCGATGTTCTTGTCGAAAACTACCTTGATGGTCTTTTCGCCAAAGAGCAGCAGGTCATCTGTCACGGAGGGAACGACCTCAGTGAACACAGGCGCGTCGACCTCGGTAATGGTGTATTGTGCATCCGTGTCCTGGCAGGCTGTGGCAACGAGTGCCACAGCTGCTAACGGTAATGTCTTGAAAATATTCTTTAGTTTCATATTGCTTATCGTGTTTGATTATTCAACAGTAACTTTAGTGCAGATAACATTGTCGCCATTGAGGAGGAACGAACCGCCCCAGCCCTGGGTTGAGGTGATGTGTTCGTAAACGTAATCGGTTACTTGCAGTTCAAGTGCACCTCCGTGTTCTGCCAGATCCCAGTTTCCGTTGTTGAAGTCGCAGCCTGGGAACGGAGTGTTGGGACTCCAGTGGCCATCGACCAGCTGGCAGTTCCAAGAAGCATCGGTAGCTGTGATGTAGATGCGGATGAGCGAGCCGACCTTCATGCCTGCAGCGAGCAGTTCTGTACCACCGTCGCTGAGGATATAAGGCTGGCCACCCCAGTCGTCGGCCACAGCCTGACCTTCCCATACGGTGGTCTCGAGGCTGTTGTAATGGGTGGTAGTGATCTTGTCAACAATAAGGTTGTCGCCATTGAGCACGAAGACACCGCCCCACCACTGCTGAACAAAGGCAGCGTCGAGCATTTCCTGAGTCACTTCAAGACTGTAGTAACCCTTGTTGGCATCAAGGTCGTATTCAGTGAACTTGCCACCCTCGGTATCGTTGCCAATACTGCAAATGCTTGCGTAGGTGGGGCCCCAGTGACCTTCAACAAACTGAATCTTCCAGTCGGCAGCTGTCGGAACAAGGTGGAAGGTAATGATGTCGCCAACGGCAACACCAGCGTCCTTCAGTTCCTGACCACCATCGGAGAGTACATAAGGCTGTTCTTTCCAATCGTCAACAACTGCTGTACCAGTCCACAGTACAGTAGTCACCTCGGTGTTAGGAATAAAGTCGAAGGTATAAGTAATCTCACCGTTAGAAGAAATCAGGCGAACGTTTGAGCCCTTCTTGGCAGTGGTAGGAATGGAGACGATGAGGTTGGTGCCGCCAGACAGTACATATTGGCATGTCTCACCATTAATCTCAACACCTGTGAGCTTGTCGCCATTGGCAACAGGCAGCATGAATGACTCGCCAGCCTTCATCTCAGCATCTTCAGCAGGCAGTTCTGTAAAGTAGCAGAATACAGCCTCGTTGACGGTGATGGAAGGAACATTCTCCACTTTCGTGCCATTAGCCAGTGTCAGGGTCGGAGCACCTGAAGTGGCATTCATCGGAACGGTAAGGGTAATGGCATTAGCAGTAGTTTCCAATTCGGGGAAGTCGGATTCGCCAAACTGTACCGATGCGACCAGATCAAGGTCTGTACCCTTAATGGTCAAGGCACCGCCAGCACTGACAGGATTGACACTATAGCCTGTCACAGTGGGCTTTACCAACGTGAAGGGTACATCGACCGTCATACCGTTGGCCATTACCAAATGAAGGTTACCTTCGGCAGCTAAGTTGGGAACGCTCTTGACAACTACCTTGGTAGCTTCGGCAGTGATGTCACCACCAGGAACAATATAGTCGCCTGCGAAGTCGGGGAACTCGACACTTGTTACCAAATTCATATCCAAACCAGTAATGGTCAAAGCCTGTCCGGCCTTGACGGGTGTCGGAGTAGCTACGCAGTTGGTAGGCTTCACGGTGGTCAGCGTACCGACAGGCACCTCTACGCCCGACTTGCAGACGATGATGATGTCGCCGTCAGGAGCCTCAGCAGGCAGGGTGAAGATGATGCCCGTGCCATCGTTGGCAATCTTCATATCATTGGCACTGACACCGCCAATGAGCACGTCGGCAACCATGTTGAAATAGCTACCGGCAATCTTGATTTCCTCACCAGCCTTGGCAATGATGTTGCCAAGAGCCTCAGCGGTGTTACGGCCAGTAATGCTGGTAACGCTCGGAGTACCGATCTCGATGGCCTTATCGGAAGAGATAATCTGATAGTCGAGTTCTTCATCGGACGATACGGTGAGGTCGGCAGTGTACAGCTCAATCTTACCGGTCTTAGCCTCCTCGGGAACGCGTACCTCAATAGTATATCGGTCGTGCTTGACGAAGTCAGCCTCGCTGATAATCACCTCGTCGGCAAATGCCAGCGAATAGATGAGGTTGAGGTAGTCGCCCTTGATGGTGACAATGTCGCCAGGCATTACTGATGCAGGCGAGAAGCTCTCGAATTCGATAGGCTCGGTATAGGTGAGCTCACTCACTGTCTGGATGGTCTCGTTGGTCTTGGACGTCAGGGTGATATTTCCTTCCGTAGGACCGTCCTTGGGAACAACCACGCGAATCTCACTGGGAACACCAGACTTTACTATTTCATAATTGGTGATGGCTGCAACACCTGGAATCTGGATGCTGGCAACCTGGTCGAGGTTGCTACCCACGAAGCGCAGTGTACCGCCACGCATGACGGGATTGGGACCGTATGCGTTCAGACTGAAACCACCCTTATACTGGTTGGTATCCAAGTCGTCGTTGCTGCACGCTGTCAGCGACAGCCCGACGAGGGCCATCACCAACAGGGTGTATAGACTATATATCTTTTTCATAATACTTATCTTAATACGTTTAATTCGTTTAACTCGTTGTCGTTACTTATTGGGAACTGCACGGATATTGTCAATCATGATGTAGGGATTACACTCTGTTCCATTGACACCGCCACCAATGATGAAGATGGTGAGGCTAGCGAAGTCTTCCTCTTTCAGGCTGAATGGCAGGCCAGATCCGTCGAAGTTGTAGACAAAGCTGGAGGCGATAGGTATTGTTACCGTAATCCACTCACCATTGGTGTCGAACGAACCTGTAGTCGTCCAGGGACGATAGAGAGCACGGGGCAGAGGATTCTTCTTGGAGAAGTAATCACTATTATCCCAGTCGCTCTGACCTGGACAGCGGAAGAAGATGTTGTTGGCACCATTAACAGCATCGCCGTAGACGTCGGGACTGTTGCCGCTGAGCGTCACGTAGCTGGTGGGAGCAAAGATAATCTGCATGGCACCTGCTGCCCAGGCATTGCTGGACGGGATGCACATCTCGAACTTTAGGTTCATGTTCTCTGCTTTCGAGAAGTCAACGACGTCGAACAGTCTGACACCCTGTGGGTCGGGATAAGTCTGGGGGGAGTTCCAGTCACCGCACCAGTATTCGAACGAGTTGTTACCATCGTCCCAACCACCGTCTTCGCTCATGGTTGCACCTTCGCCTAAGACGAGGTAGTTGCCAGAGAGCGACATTTCGCTGGAGGTAATAGTACGTGCATGCCAGCCCTGCTGTGTGCGGCCATTGTCGAAGTCGAACAGCATGCCGCGGTGATCCTGATAGTGGAATGTGGACTGCGCTGTGCCATAGATAGATGTCAGCGTGACGGGACCCTCTGCAGCGTCGTCAGGAACCGTCACTTCTATAGAGGTGAAGTCGTCCGAGATACTGTTGATAGTTGCAGGGATGTTCTGACCACTGGCATCGCAGAAATATACCTCGAGGGGTACACCAGCATCGTTCACCATATAGCTACCGGTGATGGTCACACGGTCGCCGGGCTTGGCATACTCACACGACATAGACGTGACGACGGGTGCCGGGATGACGACATGGAAGTCGTAGGTAACTGTGTCTTGCGACTTGGTAATCATATAGATTTTATCAGTCACCATGATGGGCACATCCTTAGGCACATCGACAATGAGCGCATTGTCAGTCATGTAACTGGTGTTGAGCACTGCCTTGCGGTCGTTGAAATAGATTTCGTAGACACTGCGGAGGTTGCTACCGATGAGCGCCAGCGTGCTCTGGGGAGAAGCCTCAACCACCAATTCTCCGTTGGTATAATGCATGTCCGAGGCATCGTTGTAGTTTTGTACCTCTGTCGAGAGGCAGCGGACATAGTTGACCGTGGGTGTACCGTCGGCCACTTCGTGTTTGTCAGGCTGGTCTTTGCATGATGACAGCGTGAAGCCTGCCATGACTAACGACGCAAAGAGCAATCCTTTCGTATATTGTTTCATCTTGTTCATAATAACAGATTCTTTTGACGATTAGTAACTATAGGTTTCGCGTACGTTGACATGGATACCTTCTACGTTAGAGCCCAGATTGGGATTGTAGAGGACGTCCTCTGCCGACATAGGCAGTGCGAAGTAGCTCTTGCCAATCTCAGAATCTTGACGCAGCAAAACGCTCACATTAGGAGCAGCAACAGAGGTGTCGTAACCCTGCTTCGAGGGGTCGGGATTCCATGAGCCAGAGGTGTAGTACTCCTTGTAGAGGTCGTTCAAACCCCAGTAGGCGTTACGCTTCTGATTGGTCAGCTCGTTGACGCAGAAATCGGAATTGTAATAGCTGACGCGTACATAATCGTACCAGCGGTCGCCTTCCATAGCAAACTCCAGACGACGCTCTTTCCAGATGTCATCCCAAGAGACGCTAGTTGGACGGATACTACTCGGAATAGCACGATGACGGACGGCATAGAAGGCGTCGATGACATCGGGATCGGTTGATGTAGCACGGTTTGCACCCAGCTTTGCCTCTGCATAGATCAGATAGATGTCCGACAGACGCAGGATGTGGGTAGCCAGTGCGTAAGCCATACGTGCAGGAGCGATATTCAGGTCTGCTACGTGGTCGGCAGTATTTCCGTACAGGTGCTTCACACAGTTAGCACCGGTCGGGGTCTGCAGTGTTCCTGTTGCAGCAGCATTGTAGGTGTCGTCGTAGAGGAAACGCAGGAAGTCCAGTCCTCCGTGGTCACGCCACAAGTAGTCCCATGAGAATCCTGGCAACATCATCGTAGCCTTCAGACGGGTGTCGATGTTGTTGATCCATGCGTCAGGCTGGTTTTCGAGCAGTTTGATGCCGAAAGCCTCCTGCATATCCACGGAGAGACCATTCCAGCCGCCCCAGTCATCACCGAATTCGTCCATGCCTTCCTGGGCAAGGTCACTCTGCAGCGTGTTCTGGCTGGTCCATTGTGAACCGACTGTCCAACGCCATGCGATAAGGCTCTCGGATGCCATATTAGATGTCAGCTTCCATACATCACCATAGTTCTCCAACAGCGAACGTCCGGAGTTGTCAATGACATCTTTTGCCAGTTCAGCAGCCTTTGCAAGGTCGCTGGCATTGAGCGAACCCGAGACACCGGCTCTGGTAAGATAAACCTTTGCCAACAATGCTTCGGCAGAATAGTAATCAAGGCGTCCGGCGGTAGGATTCTTCACACCTTCCAAATCCTCCATAGCTTTCTCCAGCGTCATGATGATATATTCGTAGACGTCGGAACGCTTTACTTTCGGCAGACTGTTGTAGTTGCCAGAAGCCAGCAGACTGGAGTTATTATGGATGATGGGCACGTCGCCAAATGAGCGGACGAGGAAGAAATAGGCCATTGCCTTCCATGTGAGGCATTCGCCCAGACACTGGTTTTTGTTAGGAGCACTGGTAGCTTCCAGTGAATTATACAATGTGGTGGCATGTCCGATGACTGCCCACAGTGAATAGGACATGTTGACCAGGTCTTGGTCGGAACCATTCACAGAAAAGTTCAGATAAGGTGACGAACCCCAGTAATAGTTACCCGAGAGCACTTCACCAACCTTGATGAAACCACGCTGGAAGTCGTACCAGGGCGAGTTGTACAGGTAGTTGACACTGCTGAGGCACTGGTCGGCGGTCTGATAGAAGTTGTCCGTATTGTAGCTGTCCTCTGTCGGTCTGTCGAGGAAATCATCGCACGACGACATCGTGAGGGCTGTAAGTGCGGCAACAGCTGTATATTTGATATTTTTCAGTTTCATAATCTTATTCCTTTATATAATTAGAATGATACGTTAAGACCAAACGAATAAGTGGTAGGTGAGGGATAACGTGCGTTATCGAGACCCATGACGTTGGGGCTCTGTGTCGAGATACCAATTTCAGGATCGTAACCGTCATACTTGGTCAGTGTCACCAGATTCTGGATATTGCACGAGATACGCAGGCTCTCCAAACCCCAGCGGCTGATGAGCTTCTTGGGGAAGTTGTAGCCCAGGGCGATATTCTTCAGACGGATATAGCTTCCGTCTTCGATATAACGGTCGCTCCAGCGGTCGTTGTCGTTCGGGTCGTTGATGGTAGCACGCGGCATGTTGCCGTCGGGGTTCTTCAACTTTACGTTGTGTATGTCATCATACCAGTTGTAGATGAGCTGTCCGTCGCCACGGTCCACACCAGCCGAATAGTCCTTGGAGGCATCAATGGGTGTGAGGATGGAACGTCCGTTCACGTCCTTCAGCTGGTTGGTCCATGTCGAATTCATGTGTGTCAACTTCATCTTCAGGTAGTTACCCACCTTGTTGCCATAGGAACCGTTGATGAAGATATTCAGGTCGAAGCCCTTGTAACGGAAAGTGTTGTTGAAACCGAAGGTGTACTTGGGCAGCGGCGAACCGATGTTGGTACGGTCGTTTTCGTCAATGATACCGTCGCCGTTCAAGTCCTTGTACTTGATATCGCCAACATAAACGGTGGAATTCTTCGAGAACACGCCATTCGTCGGGTAGGCAGCAGGTTTTGCTGAGGTCTCGATGTCCTCCAGCGAAGTATAGACGCCGTCAGTCACATAGCCATAGAAGCTGTAGAGTGACTCACCAGCCTGCGTAAGGCTCACTACGTCGCTCCACTGTCCGTAACCGATGAGCTGAGCATTGCTCGAACCGTCTGAGAGGCTGACGAGCTTGTTCTTGTTGAACGAAATCTGGAAGTCAGCATCCCACTCGAACTTACCGACCAGTGGGTGTGTGTTCAGCGAGATTTCGACACCGGTATTGCGAATCTGTCCGTAGTTACCATAAGGTGCAGCAAGGGCGGAAGAGCCGTTACCGCTAGTACCCATGTATGAGGGCAACTGCAGCTGCATCAGCATGTCCTTCGACTCCTTGTTATACCAGTCGACGGTCAGGTTGACACGGTCGTGGAAGAAACCGAGGTCGATACCGATGTTCCACTGCTCCTGGCTTTCCCACTTAATGTCTTTGTTGGCAATCTGTGCAGGACGGTAGCTGGTACCCAGAGCGGTCTCCATGGTAGAAAGCGGAGAACCCCACTTGTAACCACCGATGCTCGAGTTACCAGTCTGACCCCAACCAACACGCAGCTTACCATTCGACAACCACTTGCCAACAGCCTCTTCTATGAATTTCTCGTTCGAGAAACGCCAGCTGGCAGCAAACGAGTGGAAACCGGCCCAGCGCTTGTTAGGACCGAAGTTCGAGCTACCGTCGTAACGATAGGTATAAGTAGCATTGTAGCGGTTGTCGTAGCTGTAGGTCCAGCGAGTGAAGAACGAAGCCATAGAACTGCTGCCGAAACCTGCGCCAATCTGCGGCGTACCAGCACCCAGAGCGGGATTGTGTACAGCGTCAGAGGGCAGACCGGTATTGTAAACAGAAATATAGTCGTACTTCGACTCCCAGCACTCCTGACCAATCATGGCCGTAGCAGAGTGCTTGCCGAAGGTGCGGCTGTAGGTCAGATAGTTCTTCAACTGCCAGAACGTACTGCTGTTCTTCTGCATACGGCTCTCGTTGCTCGAACGCTTCCAAGTGCCGAGGTCAACCATCGGTTCGTAGGTTTCACCCTTGTTCCAACCTAAGTCGAAGCCCAACTCTGCGTGCCACACCAGATTCTCGATAGGTGTCACCTCGAAGAAAATGTTACCGTTCAGTTTCTGACGCTTCAGCAAGATGTCGTCCATCATTGCCATGGCGATGGGGTTAGGATTGGTATAGCCTTCCTGCGATACGCTGGAATAGCTGCCGTCTACATTATATATAGGTATAGAGGGAATGGTGGTCAGTGAATAACCGATAAGACCCTCGTCTGAGTCAGCC
>JAEEGH010029208.1_pt1 | contig 10795 bp, 12 predicted proteins | sample 9134181 | NCBI WGS metagenome assembly JAEEGH01 (sample SAMN16246544, study PRJNA631951) | gut metagenome | biome: gut microbiome; feature: rumen; material: DP-attached | host: Bos | place: Iran: Karaj | collected 2018-10
TAACATCTGTTTTAACGATTCCAAAACCTTCATTTTTATACATTTGAACAGCACTCCGATTCCATTCTGCAACATGTAATATCAATTCATCGTACCCTGATGATGCTATGTGATCCATAGCCCATATAAAGAGTTGTTTTCCATATCCCTTGTGACGGTATGCTCCTACAACGAAGAGATCATCGATCTCATTTCCGTAACAGGCAACTGAACCGATCAGCTCTTCCTCTTCAATTAGAATAAATATATCTGAGGACTTATCAAGTATCTTATTACTGTCATGATACCAGTCATATGGTTTAATGTTCAGCGCCTCTCTCATTGGACGGAAAGCCGCATTATAACCGGACTTGTATTGCTCCAGGTACCGTCTGTCAAAAGGAATACACTGCATCCGGGCAGCCGAGATATCTTTGCAGGAACGTCTCATCTCATAAACTCTGAAACTCATACTGCTTTGTCCCTGTCCAGCAAACCGTGTAAGATCCGACGAACTTCCATTATCTTCTTGTTCCTTCCGTTAGGAATAACAACATAGTAAATGACATAGTTCTTTACATATATCCTGTAATACGGATTCTCACGTTTTTTCCTTGAATGATAAGGCTCGAAAGATTCTGCGACAGGAATCCGGTCAAGAATAGCATTTTCAGCATCGTTCAGTAATTCATTGGCAGCTTGAACATTCTTAAGAACATGTGAAATGTACATCACATGCTCTTCAAGATCAGTGTAAAAAGTTGGGAGATACTGAAGTGTGTATTTGACTTCAGCCATTTAACTGACTCCGCAATTGACCGAACACTTCCTCGTGAGTCATTCTCTCTCTGTTATTTCTTGCAAATTCATCAGCTTCGTCCAATGCCTGTTCAACATTTTGTGTCAGTCTGGAATAAGCATCAATGCTCATAACGACCATAGAACCATATCCGTTCTTAGTAAGAAAAACAGGTTCTCCATCGCTTACGGTTTTCTCAATATCAGTAAACTTATTCCTTAAATCTGAAACGGGTCTTATATTTATCATGATCCAATCCGCCTTATCATTTGGTTATCATGATTATATCATAATTATGATATAGAAAACACAAGCTATTGGTTTATATAACTGTCTATTATTTGTTCCATCCGCTTGTGCTTACAGGATCGCCTTCTGTTTCCCACTGTTCAAAAGGAGGTTCCACTGCATATGAAGGATCATAATAGCTTCGGATATATTGTGCAGCTCTAAACTCTGCCTGTTTGTAATTCGTCACACCTGTTTCGTCATATTCAAGATTATTCATGAAAATGATGAAGACCTGTTCTGCAAAAGAGCTCTCCTCTTGAAGATCGCTCACATAATCTATACCGTTCAACAGTCCTGATCCGATCGTTCCGTGTGCAAACCAATATGCAAACTGTCTTACTGCTCCTTTGACAAACTTATCAACCTTCATAATCATTCCCCTCCGCTGTCAATTATTCTGCTTATTTAGCATTCTTCACCTGAAAGGTTTCTTAAGCCTTCCATTCTAGTTTTCATTGCATTATCAAAGCTATCTGCAATATGTTTATAATCCCTAACATCTTAATAGGTGAACCAATCGGGTCCCATATATTCGTCAGTAATTCTCTTTTGAAGGAACACTTCATAATTCCCGATTAATCCCACTCTATTCTTAAACAATGGTAGTTTTTGGGAATCTCCGGATAATTATTAGCATATTCTGCTATATCAATTTCTATCGCTCCGCCAGATTGCAGCCAATCGTAATCGACAAGAGCTTCAACATCTTCTTGACTAATGCATGTGCAAACACAAATTGAATCTCCGTAAAGCGCCATTTCTTCACCATCCTCACTTTCGATTATTTCTGTATCATCGTGAAGGATAACTCTGATCCAGGCTATGTCATCTTTGCTTTCCAAAGATTTGAATTTGGCATAGATTTCATCCAATGATGGACGGCCTTCTTCAGCCTGATTTGGTGCGATTGAATATTCGTCATTATTGTCAACAAAGAATTCTTCCAAGGTCAATAAAGGATAATCCTCACCGGTTTCCTGAGTCTTTTTTTTATATTCATCTACGCTAATCATAAAACATCCTCCTATAGCACATTATCCTGAAAAATATCTTACTAATAATATTCAGAATGCAATACATCCACATTTTTCATTCGTGACAGACTGTTTAGTACAGCCTCAAATTCAGTGAATATACTCAACTTTTCCAAGCGGAAGCGGATTAGGATATGACAGAACCCATTTGACTGTCAGCTCCGTCAATCTGTATAAAACTGCCTTATCCGAATTTGCCGATATACTCTTGGATAATCCGGTTGCTTCTTCAAGCAGTTCCTGTTCCATTGACTCATTCATACTAAGAAAATCCGAATATGTTTTTAACATCAGCTTAAAATCCGGTCCCCAGTTCATAGAACCGTTATCAAGAATTTCGTGAGTCACCCTTCCAACGATTCTGATCATTTCCCCTTGAACGGTTTTCGCTTTTCCGTTTCCGGGAACCAGCATCTGCCACAATTCATTATATTGTTCCTGCCATTTTGTCGAGTTCACCGATATCGGTGATTTTCCATCATATATTTTCTTTCCGGGAACAGGTGTTACATCGAATAATCTGTATAATTCGTCCAACGCGACACCGAGACTGTTAACCAATTCTTCACTTATACTGTCTCTGCAGAATTCAAAACGTTCACCTATTTCCCTGACCAGATCATTAGCTTTTTCTGTTTTTTCACATCCTGCTTCCAGTAACATTTTTAAAATACGGACAGCTTGCGGAATATAGATGTTATCACACGATTCTAATGTCAATTCCAACAGAGGGCGACCGAATACATCCTTTGCATCAATAGAGGCTCCTGCCTCCAACAGATTTTCTACAGCTTGCGAATTCAGCGTTTCGCATGCACCTGTCAGTGCATTTCCGCGAAAATCGGATGCCACATAATCAACGTCTGCACCGTTTTCAATCAGGCACTTTAAGTTTTCTTTATTGGAGGCATGAAAATACACTGCAGGGTATCCAAATCCGCAATCTGCATTTACTTCCAGTCCGTTATCTACCAGAAACTGAATGTGTTTCGGCGTGAGATTCTTGAATGAAAAAGCATTAAGCGTTGTTTTTCCACCCGGAACTTTGGCATCGATTTCACATTTATCGAAAACACCTTTAAATGCCTCAAAATCACCGTTTTCAATTATCTGATCAAACTGTTCCACAAGTCTCTTCTTTTTATTTGCCATATATAAAATCCCCGTTAAATTCAATATTCCTCATTTAAACAATTCTCCAAGTCAATTATATCAAATATCATTCCGTAATTCTGACTTTAAGTACACTGATTCCCTCAAATGACTTCGTACTTTAACGTCCTTGGCAAGCAGGGCATGTCTGACTTGACTGCAGAATATCAGATTATCTACTCACTCTGGATCTTACCATCCCGGATCCTTATGATCCTGTCTGCCTTAGCCGCGATTTCTTCGTTGTGCGTGATCATCACAAGGGTCTGCCCATATCTACGGCAAGTCTCAAGGAAAAGCGATAGTACCTTTTCACTTATCTCAGAATCCAGATTCCCCGTAGGCTCATCGGCAAGTATAATGGTCGGTTTGTTTGCAAGAGCTCTTGCAATCGCAACTCTCTGCATCTGCCCACCTGAGATCTGTGAAGGAAGTCTATTCTTAAGATCGGCTATCTCAAGTCCCTTTTCGATTTCCTCAAGATATTCCTTATCTATCTCGCCTTCATCAATAAGTACCGGCATCTCGATATTCTCCTGTACGGTAAGTGCCGGAAGCAGATTGAATGACTGGAACACAAAGCCAACCGTTTTACGCCTGTATTTTGCCAGTTCCTGATCTGAATATTCGGATATATCAGCACCATCGATGATCACAGATCCCTTAGTCGGACTGTCCAGACCTCCAAGTATATGGAGCAAAGTACTCTTTCCGGATCCGCTGGGGCCTAGGATTGCCAGGAATTCGCCCTGTTCGATCACTGCCGAGAGACCGTTAAGCGCAAAGACCTCATTCTGTCCCTGCTTGTAAATCTTGTATAAAGATTTCAATTCAACATAACTCATACCCCATCACTCCTGTCTTGTCAGCATTACGATATTTTGGGAAAATTCATGATTGCCTTTCAGATAACAGATCAGATAATTAACTGCATAAATTGCCGCCCCGACAGCAACTGCCACCATTGTCACATTTAGTTTATTAACCTTACCAGCATTATCCATCACCCTACATGTAAGTGGGACGCTTAGTATAACTCCGGCAACCACAGCTATGCCCGTAACAGAAACTACCTCGGTAACGATCATTTTAACAATGCTCTTCCTGTCCATCCCCATCGCCCTCATGATTCCGTATTCGCGAAGACGCATGCTTATATTGATACTCACATTGCACAGGATATTAATGATTGCCATGAAGCCAACACAGACTGCAACATATATATATGAATATACTTCTGCTTTAGTCTGTAATAATATTTCCGACTTCACATCCTTAAGATCTGAATAATACAGATTTACATCGATTGCTTCCAGATAGGACTTGATTGTCTCCAGCGCATCCTTTTTATCAGATGTAACTACATATATTGTGTTATATCCATATTCTCCAAGAAGCTCCTTGGCGGCAGCTTCATTCATTATAAGTGTCAGGCTGTCATTTCCGCCCAAGAGACCGTCCGTATAAGGATCCACCGTTACAGATGCGAGTATCGGAATACTTACTTCTTTACCATCATCTGTATAGATCACTGCTTCTTCAATCGGCTCATTCTCACCATTCAGCGCCTGAAGATATAACGGTTGTTCCGACACTTCACCAGGATCAATGTCATTATCCCTGCACACATCCATGAACATCTCATCATCATAGATTCTGGTCATGACATAAACTTTTCCTTCTGCATCGGCGTGCAGGTCATCAACCGAACGTCTGCAGCACTTTATCCCCGCAACGGAATCAAATTTTCTAATCTCTTCCACATCTTCCGCGGAAATATATACCCCATCATAATCGTTATAGAATTCCAGATCATACAGATTATACTTTCTAAGTGCAGCATTATCAAAAACATCTGTGCATAAAGCGACAGAAGATACTGTACAGATTAAGAGCGCCAGCATAAAAAGAGTAAATGATGTATAAATCGTACGAGTCTTACCCCTCATCGCGTTTCTTCTTCCGAGGGATCTGACGATCGAATGGCCCTTCAATTCATGGTTTATCTTTCTGATCTTCTCATCCCCCTGATACTTAATAGCATCCACAGGCGAAGTGCGCATTATCTTGATCATGATCTTAAGATTGACAACAGATATTATGAAACATATAAACAGAAGAGCTGACACAAAGATCATCGGACTGAAATGCCATGTCATATGGATATCATAGTTAAATCCCAGCAATAGATTATCCATAAGGATCTGTCCAAACACAGACTCAAGGATACTATACAATCCGAGAGCCACGCCTGATGTGAATATAAGATACAGGAACATACTGAACATAAGAGCTGTCATCAACTGCCTTCTGCTAAGCCCTATGCAACGAAGCATCCCCATACGTCTGACCTTGTCTGGGTATGTCATTCTAAATAGATTAAAGAAAAGCGTGATCGAGACAAATGCAATAAACGCACCGTAATATTTGAAATATATAAAAAACGGGTCATGAATCAATGAATTTTCAGCATCACCCATGATTGAAGTTAGTTCCCAATTGACAAATACCGTATCATTCCAGAACTCGCTTGCAGCTTCTCTGCTTCCATACTTCTCGATATATTCATCATGAATTGTCATCAAAGCTTCATGTATTTTAGCGTCAGGATCCAGCCTGGCTGATGTGTTAACATTTACAAAGTACCCTATATCTTTACCCAGATCATGAAAAATATCTTCCGCCCTGTCAACAGTCAGTAATGCCATCATTGAATTTGGAAGAGAATCCTTCACATGGACAAATCCACAGATGATGAAATCATACTTTATATTACTTCCGGAACGATCAAAGGTCGTGAGTGTTATAACATCCCCGATACAGCATTCAGGAGATATAAAATCACGGTATCTGTCCTCAATGATTATCTCATCATACTCATCTGGATAATCGCCTTCGATAACCTCAAAATTATATGTCATCTCATGATCGCCTTCGCTGCCACACATTTGAACAGCGAAGTCATTAACCGATGTTCTAAAGTGAAGTACATCCGCAGTAATTACCGACATGACAAATTCCGGATAATCCTCGCGAAGTCCATCTGCATATTCTTCTGCACTTTGTCTGTCATCGAACAAAACTTTATATGCCCATGGACGGCCTTCTCCATATATTGCATCATAAAAGGATGCCTCTATGCTTCCGCCTACTGCAGCAATCATTGATATCATGGAAACGATGATTGCTGCCATGATAATGATCCACTTTGTATCTTTTGATTTCCAGAAGATATCCTTTAATATCCTGTTATATAACAATATTTTTGATTTCATTTTATATTTCACACATACAATAGTTGCAGCAACGTCATGATATAATTATTAGATTTATCCGAAAGTTCTAACCATTACCTTTTCCAATCTGCTTCACAATCTCATACGCTTCATTGGTCAGTATTGCATTTTTACCAGAATTTACATCCTGTATAAAGACACTATGTTCACCGCTCTGAGGATACACTCTGTCACCAAACTTAATTTGTTTCCATCTGAATTCGCTCATTTATGCCACCCAAAGTTACTTACAAATTTCTATATGCTTAACCCCAAATTGTATAAGACGACATATTTAGATTATCCACCTGTCACCCTTTCATCAATACCCATTGCAGAAATCGGACAAATCTTGCAGAAAACGGACAAAAAAAGCCGCCTCCATTTGGAGGCGGCTTTTCAATAATTAACCCCGTTTAGCTAAAATCGTATACCAGTCTTTGTCTTCAAAACTATCCATCGAAATAAAAGAAGGAAATGAATAAATCTGAATATCGTTGTAACCGAGTACTTTAAGCTTATCCGTGATAGTGTCTTTTGATATCGGATTATAGTGCTCTTCAAACATCTCTTTTCGACAAATCTTCTGATCCTTTTCGAATGTATAGAGAAGGTTGAAGGTCATGGAGCCATCCGTGTTGTAGTCCCACACCTGCATGAGATTGACTCTTTCACCGTTAACGAAGAAAGGATCATAGAGATAGAACCTCTTCTTCTCCCGCAGAATCTTATCCCAATTTCTAATATCAATATAGATATATCCATTGTCTGACACATGCTCATCCATCTGCTCCAATACCCGGAGAACATCTTCGTTGGAAACATATGCAAGGGAATTACCTGTGCTTCCAACCACATCAAATTTTCGGTCTCCCCAACAGGAAAGGTCTCTGAAGTCAGCCGTTTTAAGATCCGGATCAAATCCCTTATCGGAAATCTTCTTATTGCATCTGGCAAGCATCTCACTGCTGAGATCAGAGCCACTAAGAGCTATACCAAGATCCAATACCGGCAGAGTTACGCTTCCGGAACCTATGCTGATATCCAGCATGGAGCCTACTTTCTTTCCGTCAAACAAATTCTCCCAGTGCTTTTTATATGCGTTATATCTATCCTCATTTTCGATCAGATCGTAGATATCCGCCTTATCGTACAAACTTCCCATTTCCTTACCCTATCAAAACTATTACCAAAACCAATATGCAGCTTATGATTGCATTTACTATGACGAATATACCGGTATATTTTTCCTGGTATTTTTGCAGATCCGGAATTTTGCGCTTTTCCTCATCAGTCATTCTCCATGTTGCAGGAAACAAAGCAGCGCAGGAAAGGATCAGAAACACTAATAAAGATACGAAGAGCAGAATTATTGCCACTCCGACGTCTCCCTTAGGATGGCTGATCTTATAAATTCCTGTCAGCAAAATGATCAGAAGCATAAGAAACTCCACGCATTTTTGCCATTTATTGAACTTAGCCATCTGACACCTTCCTATTCCGGATAGAGATCCAACTTATCAATCAATCGTTGACCATACAACAATTAATTGATTGTTGATTTGATGCTTCTCTTTCGATATAACTATATCACACCGGTGAGTTCACGCAAAGGAGAGAAATATATGCAGGTATCAATCGGAAGTAAAATAAAAGAACTCAGAAAACGTGACGGAAGAAAACAGGAAGATGTTGCCACCGCTCTGGGCATTACCAATCAGGCAATCTCCCGCTGGGAAGCAGGCAAGGGATACCCCGACATGGAAATGATCCCTGCGATTGCCAACTATTTCCATGTATCTATTGATGAACTTTTCGGATATAACAACGACCGCGAAAACAGACTTTCCGGTTATATCGAAAAAGCTTACGAAATGGCAAAGCCTGAGTTTATGCTTAACAGAAAGAATCTGAAAAAACACGAACAGTTCCTGAGAGAGGCTCTGTCCGAATTTCCCAATGAATGGAGATTACAGGAAAGGCTGGCTGTTGTATTACAGGTAAAAGCCGGTTCATCATCTTCCGGCAAAATCGATATGTGCATTCTTCGTGAAGCCGCAGAGTTATTAGAACTTTCCGAAAAAGAATGTGATGACGACCATAGAAAAGAATCAATGATCGACACGCTGATCTCAGTATACACACAGATTGGTGACTACAAAAGGATTGAGGAAATGGCCGCCTGTGCATCCACTATTCACTGCAGCCGTGAGATCATTAAGTCAGCAATTACGAACGCAGATGATAAAGCACGATATTTGAACGAAGCACTCCTATCACTTATTCATGAATTAACAATTCTCGTGTGGAAGAGTCAGAACCATTCGATAAATCCATCCTTCTATCTGTCGATAGCAGACCTGTACAAAAACATCCTTAAAGGTGATTACGGTTTGTTTAACAGTGATATGTGCCTTCTCTATATGCTTGCCTCTCGAAAAAATGCTAAAGAAAATGATAAAAAACGATCCTTCGCATATTTTGAAAAAGCCCGTAAACACTGCATTTCATTTAGCGAAGCCTTCAACATGAAAGATAATTCACAGGCACACCCCTGGAACTTTGTCTATGTGAATGAAGATATGTTAAGAGCATACGCCTAAGGAAAAGAAGCTCTCCGGATTGGAGAGCTTCTTTATTCTGAATCAGTATTCTTTATCTACGTGGTCTAACCCGTATGTCTTCATAAACAGGTTAAGATCCGAGTTATCTTTGATGAACATGACTTCGGAAAACTGTCCGGTTGTTTTGTTCTTGAATCCGCCACCTGTTCTCCGTTGCATATAGAGGCTTTTATAATGGGTTTTTCGATTTCCGGATTGTAATTATATGAAGGCACTCCGGGCACTTTTGATCTGAACAGATTAAATCCCATATGTTTAGTCTCCCACACTGATATCCATTTGAAATGTAACAGGCTTTCCGTTCCATGTATCTCCGTCAGCTCTGTGATACTCCACACGTTTTGATCCGTCCGCCATGTTATAGACTATCATGAAAACCTGACCCGTTTCTACATTCATCAGATAATTATCATAGGGCAAAACATTATCCAGAGTCTTAATATCTTTGAAGTCATCATAAGCGTCTTCGATTCTCCAGCATTCCCTGCTTTCATATCCGTCAAACACCCCGGAGAGATCCTGAACTCCATAGGATACCGCTGTGTATTCCTTGCCATTAATTGTTACAGTAACGGTATCAACCGGCTCGGTAACCAAAGTAAGATCTGTGCTTCTTACCGCATCACCGTAATATTCTTTCAGATCATTTCCCATGCAGGGAACCGTAGCAGTCATATAATCCAATCCGTTCAGATCCGTATGAGCAGATCCGTAGATCCCCATAACCTCTCTGCCGCCGAGACTCTCATACTCCCTGACGAAGTTTGCAAACAGCATATTCTCGCGGAAAATATGATTATTTCCGGAGTAGTAGGTTTTGCCCTGCTCTATAGTCTCAAGCGTCCTCAAATATTCTTCGGATGTTTCACTGTATCCGTTAGCCAAGAGATATTCCAGGCATCTTGCACCCGACGTATCATACTGATGACCCACATCCGTTCCATGGAATATGGTTTCGGGGCACTCCGCTTTTATACTCTTGTAGAAATCATATTCCTGTGGCGAACAGGCAGCAGTGCCTTCCATTTCAGCAAACAACGCGTCCAGCAGCTCATCGTCATCTGCTTTCATCCACTCGTTAAGAAAGAATGCATCATAAAAGGGAAGTTCGATAAACAAATCTCTCATTCCGGCATCGTAATATTCCTTCCAATATTCGAGTTCTTCACCGAGTATCCTCTCGTTGGAATGTTCTTCACCGAAGAGATATATCTCACCTGCAGCCTCAGCAGGTTTTACATCCGATGATGCTCTGACATTTCCTTTGAAATCCTCTACCTTAACAGTAACGATCACTCTGCCGGTTACAGGAACTACAAACGTACCTGTTCCTACATTAGATAATTCATAGATAACTGTTCTGCCACTTTTAACACTTACGAATAATACGCCCTCTTCTACTTCGGAAGTAATTTCCAAAAATCCGCCTTCCGGAATGATTGCTTTTTTAAAAGTACCCTTATTTGCATCAAGTTCCAATTCCCAGCTGTGCATTCCTCTGTGTTCAGAAAAGCCTGTATAAGATCCGAATCTTGAACTGATCAATCCGAAATACTTGGCAGTCCAGAAGACTGTGATAAATATCAAAAAGAATATCACTGTAAAAATACTGTTCTTAGTTTTCTTTTTCATAACTATTCC
>JAEEGH010029209.1_pt1 | contig 10795 bp, 9 predicted proteins | sample 9134181 | NCBI WGS metagenome assembly JAEEGH01 (sample SAMN16246544, study PRJNA631951) | gut metagenome | biome: gut microbiome; feature: rumen; material: DP-attached | host: Bos | place: Iran: Karaj | collected 2018-10
GCAGCGGAAAAGATATATTATGATTTGTGGTCAAGTCGAAACCCAAAATGGGAAAAAAGATACGAAGACAGCATCATCAAAAACTTTTGCGACTACGGTCGCGGTGCTACATCTTTACGCGAAGACAGAGGCAAGGTTTTTGGAGGCGGTTATGAAATTTTCATTGTAGCCTTTTTTATTGGACTTTATTTCAACCAAAGAAGACCGCTCATCGAAGACACACAGAAACGCAAGATCTTCGGCCAGCCCATCCAGTATTGGGGCAACTTGGATTCTGTCAAAGGACGGAAAGCCTATCCAAAACTTCGTGAGTACATTTTCACCGCCCTTGTTGCACGCACTGACATTGATTTTATCGCATTGGAAAAAGGTGAAATCACTACCAATAAAGCAGTAAGTATGCTTATGCAAACTATGGAAGAATACGCCAATTGGGGTTTCCATTTCATGGAGGACAAACTGACCGACGATCCCAACTACTTCTACCGTGAAACTGCATTTTTGGAAGTGTTTTTAGCTTTTGATGCTTCTGTCACTGAAAATACGGACGAAGAAGAGCCTGAATCGTTGGACTAACCCCAATGTTACTTTGCCACCCCCATCATGAAAAACGCCTTATCCTTTTCACCGAATCCTCGTGCTCGCAGGCAACACGAATTGGACCGACAGGAAGCGAAGCCGGCTCTACAACCCATAGCTATCGGCTGGGTTCCCCGCCATCCGCGGTGCCCCTTACAACCGCAGCCAGCGGAACAGTTCGCGCCAGCCGACCTTCCTGCCGTAGGTGAGCAGCCCCACGCGGTAGATTTTCGCGGCGAACCAGACGCAGGCGAAGAAGGTGGCGACCAACAGTCCGATGGAGACAAACAACTCCCACAACGGCACGCCCGACGGAATGCGGTACAACATCGCCATGGGGGAGGTGAACGGGATGAACGAGAGCCAACGGATGAGTTCGTGCTGCGGAGAAAGCCCGATGGTGATGGCGATCAGCGTGAATACCAACGGCAGACTGATGGGCAGCACCAGTTGGTTGGAGTCGGTTTCGTTGTCGGTGGCCGAGCCCACGCCTGCGTATAGCGACGCGTAGATGAGGTAGCCGATCAGGAAGTAGATGAAGAAGCAGATGAGCAGGGTGCTGAAGGGAAAGGAGTAGAAGGCGGAGATGTCGGCGAAGAGGTCGGCGTCGTTGGAGGCGACGGCGGCGCCATCGAAGGCGGTGCCCGCCGTAGCCGAGACTTCCGTCGGCGCGGGGCCGCCCATCATCGTTTGCGGGGCAAATAGTTGCACGGCGAACAACAGCAACGCCACGAATGCGATCTGCATCGCGAACTGCGTCAGTCCGACCAGTGCCACCCCCACGATCTTGCCCATCATGAACTGGAAGGGCTTCACCGAGGAGACGATCACCTCCATGATGCGGTTCGACTTCTCTTCGATGACGCTGCGCATCACCTGGTTGGCGTACATGAAGACGAACATGTAGATGAGTGCGCCGCAGACGATGCCGGCGATGCGGTTGAGTTCCACCATGCGGGTTTCGGCCTGCCCCGCCTCGTCGATTTGAAGTGTCTGTATGTCGCTGTGCGATAGTTCTTTAATGGTTTTATACGGTTGGATGTCCAACTGGAACTCCTGTTGCAGGGTGCGGTCGAACATGATTTCGTCCATTTGTTCGGCGATGTCGCCTTTGAGTGAGAGCGGCGGGTCTTCGAAGAAGAAGAGGTTGGCGCGGTTGCCTTGGGAGCCGCCGAGGATGTGCAGCACCGCGTCGCACTCGCCGGCGATGCAGCGTTGCTGCAGGTCGTCCAACTCGCCGCTCGGGTATTCGAACTTGAGTTTGGCGGTGTTGTGGAATTTGTTGATGAAGTAGTCGTTGTCGTCGAGGACGAAGATTTTGGACTCCTTCTCGACGTGGTTGGCGATATAGACCGGCAGCAGGATGATCACGACGATGATGATGGGCATGAGCAGGGTGCTGACGATGAAGGAGCGTTTGCGCACCCGCGACAGGAACTCTCGGGAGATGATGACGGATATCTTGCTCATGACTGCTGATGTTTTTGGGAGTTGGACTGAACGGCCTGGATGAAAACGTCGTTCATGGAGGGCAGGATCTCGCCGAAGTCGGCGATGCGGTACTGCTCGATGAAGAGCCGAAGCAGGTCGTTGGCGCCGTGGTCGTCGCTCAGTTGCAGCACGAGGGTTGTGGCGTGCTTGTCGCTGTCGGTGGAGATGATCCGGGCCCAGTCGGGTAGGGGAGTGGAGGTGTCGAAGGCGCCCTCGACGGAGATGCGGAACTTGTTCTGCCGGAACTGCCGCCGCACGGTGCCGACCGCGCCGTTGAGGAGCAGCTCGCCGTGGTTGATGAGGGCGATGTCGTCGCATATCTCCTCGACCGACGCCATGTTGTGCGTGGAGAGGATGATGGTGGAGCCGTCGCGTTTCAGCTCGCGGATCTCCTGTTTCAGTTGCTCCGCGTTGATGGGATCGAAGCCGGAGAACGGCTCGTCGAAGATGAGGAAGTCGGGTCGGTGCACCACGGTGGAGATGAACTGGACCTTCTGCTGCATGCCCTTCGACAGTTCCTCCACGCGGCGGTCCCACCACGACTCGATTTGGAACTTCTCGAACCAGGCGCGCAGCGACTTTTCGGCGTCTTTCTTCTCCATGCCGCGCAGGCGGGCGAAGTAGATCACCTGCTCCGACACCTTCATCTTCTTGTACAGTCCGCGTTCTTCGGGCAGGTAGCCGATGCGGGCTACGTCGGCCGGCGTGATGGGGTGCCCTTGGAAGAGCACGCTGCCGCTGTCGGCCACGTTGATGCAGGTGAGGATGCGGATGAGGGTGGTCTTGCCCGCGCCATTGGGACCCAAAAGGCCGTATATGCAACGCTCGGGAATGTCAATGCACATACGGTCTAATGCGGTGTGGTCGGCGTATCGCTTCGTGACCTCGTTGACTTGTATTTTACTCATTTAGTTAAAATAATCCTTAATCTTACTGAAAAAACTCTTCTCCTCGGCAGTAGGATTGGGCTTGAAGTTCTCGGAATCAGCTAACTGTTGCAACAGTTCCTCTTCTTTCTTGTTGAACTTCTTCGGAATCCAAACGTTGACATTGACGAGCATGTCGCCGCTGCCATAGCCGTTGAGGACGGGTAAGCCTTTGCCTCTCAGCCTCAATACCTTGCCGCTCTGTGTGCCAGGGGCAATCTTCACCCTCACCTTGCCGTCTACGGTGGGCACTTCGGCTTGGGTACCCATGATGGCTTCGGGGATGGTGATGAACAGGTTGTAAATCAACGTGCTTTCGTCGCGCTCGAAGTCGGGATGGGGCTCTTCTTCGATGAGGACGAGCAGGTCGCCATTCACGCCATTGTGCGGGCCAGCATTGCCTTTACCACGCACGGTGAGCTGCATGCCTTCGCCTACGCCGGCAGGGATGTCGATGTCGATGATTTCATCGCCTTTCATGATGCCTTCGCCGCCGCAGTGGGTGCATTTCTTCTTGATGACGGTGCCTCGTCCACCGCAGGTGGGACACACCGAAGCGGTCTGCATCTGTCCGAAGAAGCTGCTGACGGTCTGCACCACTTGGCCGCGACCGTGGCAGGTCGGACAGGTCTCGGTGGAGCCATCCTCCGAGCCGCTGCCGTGGCAATGCGTACAAGCCACGTATTTGCTGACCTTGATTTTCTTCTTTGTGCCATGCGCGATTTCCCGCAGGTTGAGTTTTACCTTCACACGGAGGTTGGAGCCGCGCTGTTTCACAGTGCCGCCACGGCTGTTACCGCCTCCGCCAAAACCGAAGCCGCCACTGAAGCCGCCGAAGTCGAAGCCACGACCGAACACGCTGTTCAAGATGTCGTTCAGGTCGAAGTCGCCGAAGCCGCTGAAGCCGCCACCAGCCGAACCACCGTCCATGCCAGCGAAGCCATAGCGGTCGTAACGCGCCTTCTTGTTCTCGTCGCTCAAAACGGAATAGGCCTCCGAGGCTTCCTTGAAGTTCTCCTCGGCGGTCTTTTTCTCGTCGTCGGTGCCGTTCACCCACTTGTCAGGGTGCCATTTCAAGGCGGCCTTACGATAGGCGCTCTTTATTTCATCGGGTGTGGAGCTCTTGTTGACCCCTAGCACCTCGTAGTAATCTCTTTTTTGTTTATCTGCCATTGTTTTTTCCTTTCTTTATGCCGTTTTACGTCATTGCGAGGAGGAACGACGAAGCAATCTAGAAATTAAGCTTTTTGTATAGACTGCTTCGTGCCTCGCAGTGACGCGAAGCGTGTCAATTACCGACTACAACCCGGGCAAACCGTATCACCTTTCCATTCAGCTTGTAGCCTTTCTGGATGACAGCAATTACCTTGCCCTTCAACTCCTCACTAGGAGCGGGTGACAAGGTTATGGCTTCGTGCTCGTCTGTATTGAACTCAACGCCCATTGCCTCTATTTCCTCCACACCTTTCTTCTTTAGTATATCTTTAAATTTGTTGTAAATGGAGGTGATGCCTTGAATGTCTGTTTGATTGCCATTTTGTTCCATGTTTTGTAAAGCACGTTCTAAATCGTCAAGTATGTCTAAGACAGCTTTAATGACATTCTCAGATGCGATAGCAGTCAAATCCAACTTTTCCTTAGCCGTGCGTTTACGATAGTTGTCAAACTCGGAAGCAAGACGAAGATATTTGTCATTTAATTCTGAAAATTTTGCTTTTTCTTCTTCTAAAAGCTTTTCTTGTGCATGACGAATCTTGAACCGTCTTGACTTTTTGTCCGAAACTTTGTCGTCTGAGGCTTCTTTGGCTTCGGTGGTTTCTTCTTGTTTCTTCTGTTCGTCAACGGGTTCTTGCTTGTTCTCCATGTCGGGATTAATGGTGTTTTTTATAACATCATCTTGGTTGTTAACGTTTTCTTTGTTTGTCATGATATTTTATTTACTATTATTTTCACTTTTGCTCAAAGGCATATCAAAACATTTGCCAAAAGGTATGTTTTGACAAAATGGCAGAATCGTAATAATGGATTAAAGCATTATTGAACTTGAGTGATTTAGTGTTTAAATAAATCTCAACTATGACGGAATAGAAAGATTAGTAAAGTATACAGATATAAGCTTATTAACTAGAACTATAAGATGGTATGTAAAAACTTGAAAATCAATTATTTTGAGGTTGATTTATTTGTAAAGTATATAGTCTGAGAACAATCTCTAATATTCAATTCTCAGAGAAGTTTTTTCATCATGACACCATCCTCTTGCTATCTTGTCTTGAATGCTATGTTCCCGTTATTGACAAATATAGCGTCATTAATCTATGAATAAGTGCCTTTGTGGTCTGGTCTTTTGGTCTCCGTCTGAATGGCCAACGCCTACTGTCGTTCATGGAGTTGAATACGTCGCACAAGTCTAGTGCCTCATCTATATCGCTATCGCTTGCCTTTTCAAGTGCGGCCGCTATATGGTAGCTTGATTCCATGTCGTGAAGGGGGAATATGTCAAAGTCTTTGTCTGTTACTCCAAGCGCCTGTAGAGTCTCCAGAATGGTTCTGAGCTGGTCGTACCGCTCATTAAGCCTTTTCTGGTTGTCGTCAAGCATATTTCTTATTCTAGATGGTTTTTTCATAGTTCATTATTGAATTATGCTGAGAAATTAGAATTTTTGGATTTTCGCCCCCAAAGCATTCAGCCGCTTGTCGATGTATTGGTAGCCGCGTTCAATCTGCTCACTATTGTCGATGATGCTGTCGCCATCAGCAGAGAGGGCGGCGATGAGCAGTGCGACACCGGCACGGATGTCGGGCGAGGCCATGCGGATGCCGCGCAGGGCATGGCTATGGTCGAGACCGATGACGTTGGCGCGGTGCGGGTCACAGAGGATGATTTGTGCGCCCATGTCGATGAGCTTGTCGACGAAGAACAAACGGCTCTCAAACATCTTCTGGTGGATGAGCACGGTGCCTTTGGCTTGTGTGGCCACCACTAAAACGATACTGATCAAGTCGGGCGTGAAGCCGGGCCAAGGTGCATCGGCAACGGTGAGGATGCTGCCGTCCATGAAAGTCTGCACTTCATAGTGTTCTTGAGCAGGGATGAAGATGTCATCATCACGATATTCCATCTGGATGCCGAGCCTGCGGAATACATCAGGGATGATGCCGAGTTGAGCGATGCCAGCATTCTTTATAGTGATTTCGGAGCCTGTCATGGCGGCCATGCCGATGAAACTGCCCACCTCAATCATGTCGGCAAGCAGGGTGTGGTCGGTGCCATGCAATCGACTTACACCATTGATGGTCAAAAGGTTGGAGCCAACACCCTTGATGTCGGCACCCATATTGTTGAGCATGGTGCAGAGCTGTACGAGGTAAGGCTCACAAGCGGCGTTGAAGATGGTGGTGGTGCCTTGGGCCATCACGGCGGCCATGACGATGTTGGCCGTACCGGTGACGGAGGCCTCGTCAAGGAGCATATAGCAGCCTTTCAAACCACCTTTTTGCACCCCGACCTGATAGCTGTCGAAGTCAAAGATGGCGCCGAGTTTCTGCAAGCCGATGACGTGGGTGTCGAGTCTGCGACGACCGATTTTGTCGCCACCAGGCTTGGGCATGTAGGCCTTCCCAAAACGAGCCAGCATTGGGCCAGTCATCATCACGCTGCCGCGCAATTTGGAGGCGGTAGTTTGATAGTCAGCACCTTTGAAATAGTCGAAGTTGAGGCTTTTGGCCTGCAGCGTAATGTCGTGTCTGGTTGTGCGCTCCACGGTCACCCCCATGCCTTCTAAAAGGGCAATCAGGTTATTGATGTCGAGGATGTCGGGCAGGTTGTGGATGGTGACTTTTTCTTCCGTCAGCAGACAAGCACAAAGAATCTGCATGGCCTCGTTTTTCGCGCCTTGCGGGATGATTTCGCCTTGCAGTCTGCCGCCGCCTTTGATTTTCAGTGATGCCATGGCCTTACATTTTACCTAATTCTTGCATGCGTTTCTTGTATGCCGGATTATTGGGATTATTCATGTTGGCCTTCAGGTTTGGCACTTTTTTCTTTTTCTTCTTGCCTTGCTGTTGCTGCTGCTTGGGCTGTTGTTGGCCTTTGCCAGGCATGTCGTTGTTGCTGTTCAGCCTCGATTCGTCGGTAATAATGAGGCGTCCACTCGAGATGGTCTTCAAGTCATCAATAATAACTTGGTCGTTGACGACGCTCTTATTCCACTCCAGGTAGTTACGCTTCATCTGGCTGGCAAGGGAATAGGCGAGGGCTTCGCGAACTTCGTCGTTCTCCTCCTGCGAGGCGGCCTCAATCATCTTGATGAGATATTGGCCATAGTGACCATATTTGATGTCATTATTTTGGTAACCAATATGTTGTGGTTTACTTTGCTGTTCCACTGGAATAGGCGGAGCATAGGGACTATCCACATCAAGGTTGTAGCCCGAAATCATGTAGAGGTGGTCCCAAAGTTTGTGCTCGTAGTCGCTCGACTGCTTGATGCTCGGGTTCATCTGCACCATCACGCTAATGATGTATTTGGCGGCTTCGGTACGTTGCTCGCGGTCTTCAATCTCCGGCAGTTTCTTGATCATCTCCTGCACGCACCGGCCGTATTCCGAAATGACAATTTGTTCTTTTTCTGTATTATAGGTTAGTCCTGGCTTGTTCATGGTAATTCGATAATTTCGTGCAAAGGTACATATTTTTCGCAACATGGCAAGGACAAAAAAGTCGGTGTCGCTTTGCTTCGGCACCGACGGGTGTAATCTTGAATGTGAAATGCGTTATTTCCCGCTTTTTCTACGGTTGCACTCGCGACAGAGCATTTGGCAGTTGTCAGCCACTGTGCGGCCACCATCGCACCATGGCGTGATGTGGTCGGCTTCCATTTGTTCAATCTCAAAATGCTTGCCGCAGATGGCGCAGATGCCTTTTTGTTTTTCGTAAACCTCGCGCTTGGTGTTGTCGTCGAAAGCGCGAATGCTTAGATGGTGTTCGTCGCCGTCGAGAACGTAGGCGTAGATGCCCGCCTTACGTTGCACATCACTATCTTGCATCAACTTTGAGATTTGACTTTCGAGGGCATTGGCATCGAGTTTGTCTTCTTTGTGGTTGTTGTAAAGTTCGCCCCATGCCACACCTTTCATCTCTTTACGGTATTTAGTGAACTTGGCCTGCACCCAGTTGATGACATTCTGAAAATAGAGCCATAGTTCGTCGGCGTTGGGGTCGTGCTGGTGAGCGGCCATATATCCTGGAATGTCGCCATTGTTGAGCCATCCTAGTACTGTCTCCAAGTAATCTTGTCGGATGCAACTGCCACTGAGATAGCGGTTGCCCATCTGGTAAGCCACACAGTTGGTCTTGCTGAACTTCCGTTTGGCTTCGGTGACAAAACTGCCCGCATATACGGCATTGCGCATTTCTTGTTCGGTAAGTTTCTCGCCGGCAATATTGATGGTGCGGAACCAGTCCAATTTCTCGCTTGGGCTTCCTGTGCAGACATAGACTGTGAGTTTATAATCCAAAATCTGTTTCTGTCGGTCGGCAGGCAGATTGCTGAAACCGTAAGGGTTTTTGTCGCCCTCAAACACCACAGAGAAGTTGCCGTCTAAGTACTCGCAAATGGATAAGGTACGCTGCTGTCCGTCAATAACTTCAAAGGTGCCGTCTTCACGTTTAGCCCAATACATCACATTGAGCGGAAAATCTTTTGCCACGGTGCGAATGACTGCCTGTTGCTGTTCGGGTTTGTAGATGAACTCGCGTTGATAAGGCGGACGGATGTCCAGCAGGCCTCCATAGGCCCTTACGCCGTTCTCGTCATTGTTTTCGTAACCTTCCACGAGGTCACGGATGCTGATTTCTGTGAACTTTATTTCCATGATTTATTGTTTTTTGCGGATAAGTATTCTAGTATAAATTGATTTGGGAACACCATTAACTATTATTACACCACGAGCATTTAAATCATTAGCATTTCTGTATTCATCAGTTGTATATTTCTTGGTTTTGAAAGGGTCATCGTTCCGTTGCGTAATCCCAAGGATTTCAAATTGTTCAGGGTTATATTTATCCAAAAACGAAATCGGAACACCCATCATTCCGTCATAATCCATTGGAATTTCAGCGGTGACATCAACATTGATAGCATCGTAATTGTCATATTTGGGATATTCCTCGGGTGAATAGTGTTTGTAAAGGTCAAGCATATCATGACGCTTCTTATGGTCAAGATTCGTAAGCCATATTGCTTGAGCCCTGCACATATATTTACCTCTTACCATTACAGCAGTTCTATTCTTGTTATTTGCAATGGCTTCATCAATATAACTTTGTGGTGTGTCAAAATACATTTCCTTGCTTGTTGGCGTGCAACCAATCCATAGATTATTGTCTTTGATTAACTTGAAAACCTCTTTGTAGGTTAGTGCGTTTTTATTTCCGATAATCACAAATTTCTTATCAAATTCAATAAGTTGTGACAAATACTCCCGAAATAATGAAAACGGCGGATTGGTCACCACAATATCAGCTTCTTTCAGCAGTTCGATACATTCCTCAGAGCGAAAATCCCCATTGCCTTTCAGGCGGGTCAACACATTTTTGTCGTTCTTGATCAGCCATTCCACATCGGCAAGGTTCGTGGCTCCATCGCCATTGAGGTCGGTCACTTCGGTAATCACAATTTTGTGAGGTACACTAGTCTTGGTTTGATTCTCTTCTTCGTCAAATAACGTCAATTGTCGTTCCGCTACAATAGACCCAGCAAAACATGTGGCAATAAGCTTCTTCAACCCTAATTGGTTAAAATTCATCGCAAAATACTTGAAGAAGTTGCTTTCGTAAGGGTCATCGCAGTTGCAAAACACCGTTTTGTCTTTGAAGTGCCTTTTATAATTCCTCAATTCATTCTCAATATCAGAAAGTTGAGTATAAAACTCGTCCTTTTTTGCTTTTTTTGCGCTAGAAAGATTTTTGTTGACTGCCATACGGATGGTATTACTGCATCGCTACCATCCGCCGACGCAAAAAGCAAGGTGCAAGCCCACTTATTGCGTTTAGCTGAGAGGCGGCCTAGCATGGAAACCTCTGTCAAGTAAACAAGTTGCTTGCACCTAATCGGTACAAGCATTGCTTTATACTACTTGACAAAGTCTTCCATTTTGAAAGACTGCCAGATATTATTTCTGAGTGTTTATTTCCAAAAATGATTGCTAGGCTCTTGGCTAAACGCGAAATAATAGCTAATGCTTTGGTTTATAATATGTTAAATTATTCTATTCTTTATTCTGATGTGTTAGTTTGTGGTTAGTCTTTTTTGTTGTGTGAAAAATAACAGGTGTAGCTTATTATGAGTGCAAAAATATGAAATTTTTGCGAAAAGGCTTGCGGGATGGGGAAAAGTTTGTATTTTTGCAGTGTCAGATTGTCGTCAGAGGGCGCGAACAATTTGCTTTTACAGCAATATTCAAGCTGGACCTATCTGACCCCCATACGAGGACATAGCCCCAAGGTTATGTCCTCAGTTTTTCTATCTCATCCTCTATCCATTGTTTGGTAGTATCCTTGTCTATGGCATAAAACATATCGGGCTTCACCACAACCGCCTTGCTGTTATGAACAATATAACATTCATTGATACTACCGCTCGTGAAATCCTCATGTCTACCATAGATGCCTGATGTAATCTTCTTGGTCTTAAGGATGCAGTCTGCCATGTGCATGTCGAAATCAAGCACCACTGTTTCGCAACCTTGTTCCTTGGCTTTGCGGAAGGCAGATTTTATCCCATTCTCGCTTTCCA
>JAEEGH010029213.1_pt1 | contig 10794 bp, 5 predicted proteins | sample 9134181 | NCBI WGS metagenome assembly JAEEGH01 (sample SAMN16246544, study PRJNA631951) | gut metagenome | biome: gut microbiome; feature: rumen; material: DP-attached | host: Bos | place: Iran: Karaj | collected 2018-10
AACATCGAGCAGATGGATCCACAATAACTCTTCCGTAGCTGTTACAGGTCTGCTCATCAGGAATGACTGCTGGAGATTGCCGGGATGTGTTTTAGCCCATTCGTTATGATCTCTGATAATACAGATCGTTGAGTAAATGCCATACCCTGCTTTTATGATCTCATCGGACAGAACCGTTCCGTCGCTGTCCCTGATAACATCCGCGCCCCACTTTTGCGCCAATGCGAGGGTGAGTTCTTCGCAGCCTGCCTCACCGGGCAGAGTAAAACTTCCCTTGTCAATCATGACCCTATCGCTCCTTTTGTTTATATAATAAAACTGATTTTCCGATCAAAGCGCTCCGTCCTTCTCGATATCTGCGCTGTGAAGCAGTTTTGAGAAGAATGCAAGCACAAGACCCTGACCCCATCCCTGGATATAATCCTTAGGAATCTGTCTGTAGCCTTCGATATCTCTCATAACTGCTGTTCCACCCGATACGTTCATAACCTTTCCTTCGGGTGAAACATTATCCATAAGACCCTTTATGGACTTCTGGATATATTTTGCATGAAGAGGATTACCTCTGTTCAGCATGGCTGCAGCAATACCCGCAGATGCCGAGATCTCCTCATATGAACCTTCATCATTAAGTACGGTTCTCCACAGACCGTTCTCCGTCTGAACAGTCTTAAGAGCCGCAAGCTGCTCATTAAGTGAGCCTGCGATATCCAAAAACTTCGGATACAGATATGCCTCGGGCAGGATGCCTCCTACCTCAGACATTGTATATGCGGTCCATGCATTTGCACGTCCCCAGTAAATGCCTGACATGTGGCTTCCTCCGGGATATTCGATAACCGAAGGATCATTCTTATCGTGGATATCAACATTTGTATAACCGTGATAGAAGAAACCTGTTGAAGGATTCTGAAGATACTTGATATGCCAGTACCACTGATTCAGTGCGTCGTCGATCATAGCCTCGTCCTTATTCATGATTCCGACTCTTAAGAGCAGGAATGCTGCCATAAACAGCGTATCTGCCCATGCCTGTTCAGGGAAATCATTCTTAGGCGATACCGTGTGCTGCAGAACATGGTCTCCGAAACGCAGCGCATCCTTCTGGATGTAAGCGATCTTTGACATCAGAAGATCGTAATACTTCTTATCACCCGTCGCCTTATAAAGTGTGATCAGACAATGTCCCATAGCGCATGCATTTACGGTCCACACGCGGGGGAGACCGAGTCCGATCAGCTCATCCACTCTGTCCTTAAGCATATCAAGATATTCCTGCTTACCTGTGTTCTCATATGCCTCGGAAATGCCGTAATAGGCAACTCCGCAGGGCCAGTCCCAGGTCAGGTCCATACGCATCGTACGCTCCACGATCCTGTCGACGGTTTCTTCTATCTGTTTGCGGTCAAAATCAAATCCGGCCATATCTGTCTCTCCTTTATTTCTCGTATAAGAACTTCTCGGGAAGCGTTACGTTAAAGTCGCGCGCGAGGTCCCTGAAATTCTGTACGGTGATGGTCTGCAGCTTATCGGGGCGCATCGAGAGCACCTTGACCAAAATCTCTGCAGACTTCTCCGCGGTGTGCATCAGGCCGAAGGTAATGTCAAAATTCTCTCCCGCGGCGAACATGCCGTGATGTGCCCATACCGCCAGGTCGTACTTCTTCATGAGTTCACTCGTGGCTACCGCGATGTCGCGTCCGCCGGGAACCATCCACGGCACAACTCCGACTCCGTCGGGGAATACAACGGGACACTCCGTGGCCATCTCCCAGAGCTCTCTGGTAAATACGGCGTCATCGAGCGGAAGCACAAAGGTCAGCGCGATGATATTGGTCGTATGCGCATGGTAGATAACACGGTACTTGGGGTCGATCAGGAACTTGACCTCATGGTTCATCAGATGGCTCGGGAGCTCCGATGTGGGACGTCCGCCGTTTACGAGTCCCCAGACGATGCGGTAGTTCTCACCCGCAGCATCGAGCTCGATCACGCACATCGAATCCGCGGGATCGATGACGCAGTTCCTGAAGAACTTGCCCGAACCGGTAACGAGGAAATATTCCCCGCCGAGTTTCGGGACCTTAGTTCCGATCGGCGTCCAGCTCTTCGGCTCGAAATTCTCCTTTACGCTCTCGACCTCTTCGGGACGGATGCGGTATGAGAGATTTCCTCCGTTTCTTTCGTGCCAGCCCTGTTCCCAGCCGTCGTTGGCCATTCTGATAAAGCCTTTTACAAATTCAGCATCAAGTATTTTCATCTTATCTTTGCCTTTCCCTCCAAAGCCTCAGCGCTTTGAGAGCACGTCCTTTTCGTATTTTTCGATCTCATCGTAGAATCCGAAGTCATCCACAACGCCTTCGCGTCTTAAGTACTCGTTCCAGATCTCGCCCAGAGGCAGGAGCTTAACGGCCTCCTGGAGCACCATCTTTCTGCCGAGCTCGTTGGAATCCTGCAATCTCTTCAGTTCCGCATGAGGCATGCAAAGAGCCTCGAGGAGCGCCTTCTGCCAGCTCCTGTAGCCGGTGGCCAGCGCGGAGATCCTGTTGATCGACGCGTCGAAATAATCGAGCGCCATATGGATCTTGCCGATGCCGCCGCAGCGAACGATCTCCTTTGCCATTTCGCGGGTCTCGTCGTCAAAGAGCACAACATGGTCCGAATCCCAGCGGATGGGCCTGGTGATATGCAGCGCGAACTCGGGATAGAAGCACATGAGCGCGGGGATCTTGTCCGAAACCACCTCTGTAGGATGGTAATGTCCGTTGTCCATCAGAGGCATAACGCCCTCATGGGTAGCAGCGAAGCTCAGTGTAAATTCCGCAGAGCCTGCGGTATACGCCTCAACGCCGATGCCGAATACCTTCGACTCAACGCAGGGCTTAACAAGATCGCGGTCGTAAGGCACCGAAAGGATCTGCTCGATCGAATCCTTGTATCTGAGCCTCGGGCCGAGCCTGTCGGCGGGAATGTCCTTGTAGCCATCGCCGATCCAGATGTTCATGACGCAGGGAATGCCGGTCTCCTTCGCGAAATATTCCGAAATGCGCAGGCATGCCTGTCCGTGGCGGATCCAGAACTGTCTGGTCTCCTCGTCGGGACTGGTGAGCGTCAGGCCGTCCTTGACGCGGGGACTCGAGAAAAATGTAGGGTTGAAATCGAGTCCGGCGTGATGCTTCTTGGCCAGCTCGACCCATTTCTTAAAATGCTTGGGCTCCAGCGCGTCGCGGTCAACCCATTCTCCCTTTTCGAAGATCGCGTAGCTTGCGTGAACGTTGATCTTCTTGGTGCCGGGTGTCAGCTCAAAGACCTTCTCGTAGTCGGCGAACAGCTGCTCGGGGGTCATTGCCTTTCCGGGGTAGTTGCCCGTGGTCTGGATGCCGCCCGTTAAGGGGCCGTCCTGGTCAAATCCCTTAACATCGTCCAGCTGCCAGCAGTGAAGTGCCACCGGGATGTCTTTCAGCTTCGCGATCGCCGCGTCGGTATCGATACCCAGCTTTGCGTATTTTTCTTTTGCTTCCGAATAACTCATATTGCCCTCCTCATATATGTTCTCTTTTTTGAAACGTGTTTATGCATGCGCCGTCTTACGGACGGTATTCCCTTACCGCAAACGAATCGAATACAAGCTGCCTGCCTGCTTTAAGGTCGGATACTGCGCCGTCCGCCATCATCTGCACGAGCAGGTTCCCGATCGCCGTAGCCTCCGAAGGTCCCGCGTAAACGGTCCTGCCGCATGCTTTTGCTGTGATCCTGTTCAGATAGTCCGCGTTCGAGCCGCCGCCGATCACATTGACCGCCGCGTAACGCTTTCCCGTGATCTCCTCGATCTCCGAAAGCGTATCCGCATAGCAGCGCGCGAGGCTGTTATATATGACGGCCGCCACTTCGGCGGGAGTTTCGGGTACCTGCTGCCCGCTCTCTCGGCATGCGGCCCTCACCTCTTCGCTCATGCTCGCGGGGCTTAAGAATCTGCCGTCGTTCGCGGGAATTATCGACGCTATGTCCGCCTTCGAAGCCGCCTCGCAGAGCTCACCGTAGCTCATATCGGGCGTGAGCTCCTGCTTTGCCGACTGTATCATCCACAGGCCCATGATATTCTTCAGGTATCTGAAGCGGTGATCGTATCCGCCCTCATTGGTAAGATTGCGCTTTCTGCTCTCCTCCGAAGTATCGGCCGCCTTCAGCTCACAGCCCATCAGCGACCAGGTTCCGGAGCTGATGTAGAGCGCTTCATCGCTCTGTGTCGGTACCGCGGCCACCGCGGAGCCCGTATCGTGCGTGGCAGGGAGCACCACGGTGCAGTCGTAGCCGATCTCGCCGCGTACATCGGCTTTGAGCGGTCCGAGTATCGTGCCCGGTTCCGCGATCTTTGTAAATATCTTTTTCGGGAGGCCGAGCCTCTCTATAAGCTCAAAATCCCAGTCATAAGTCTTCGGATCGAGCAGCTGCGTGGTCGACGCGTTCGTATACTCGGTCATACGCTTTCCCGTGAGCAGGAAATTGAAATAATCGGGCATCAGCAGCATGGCAGACGCTTTCCGAAGCGGCTCCGGATCCGCCTTTTGGGCCGCGCACAGCTGGTAGATCGTGTTGAACGGCTGCTTCTGTATGCCGGTCCTCGCGTAGAGCTCCTCTTCGGGAATGACCTTATAGACCTCCGCGTCAATGCCCTCGGTCCTGCCGTCGCGATAGCCGAATACAGGACTCACGCGCTCTCCCGCGTCGTCGATCAGCGCGTAATCCACGCCCCATGTGTCGATGCCGATGCTGACCGGTATCTTACCGATCTCGGCGCATTTTTTCATGCCTGCCTTAATATGACCGAAGAGCGCGTCCGCGTCCCAGTATTTATGCCCGTCCTTCTCGGTCATTCCGTTGGGAAATCTGTAGATCTCCTCGGTCTTCATCTTACCGTTTTCGAGCGATCCGAGTATGTGCCTGCCGCTCGAAGCGCCGATATCAACCGCCAGATAGTATTTCATATGTCCATGCTCCGTTTGTTAGTGTTTTATGATTCCGTGATCCGATCGAGGAACTCCATCAGCATGATCGCGTTCAGTCCGAACTGCGCCGCATGGTTTGTGGATATCCATGCGATCTCCTTAAGTTCGGCGTTGTTGCCGGCGTCGGGCACAACAACGGGCTCGTAGCCGTTCGGCGAGTATTCGCCGTACTGCGCGTCGGTCAGTGTATTTATCGCCCTGCGCGCGAGTACACTATCATTCAGCTTTGCGGCGCCGTACGCTCCGATTCCCGTCGCGAACATCGGCAGTGTAAACTGCCTGTCGCCGATCAGTCCGTTCGATTCCTTCTGTTTTTCGTCGTCCGGCAGGAAATAGAATCTGCCGTATCCGGCGAGCATATCCTTCCATTCGTCGTCACCGAGCAGATCGGCCATCTCCAGCCATACCGAAGGCGCGCCCATGCATATCTGCAGATGCGTGCCGCCGGTCGTGCGCTCGCCTATGTAATGCAGATGGAGCGTATTGGGATTGAACTCAAAATCCGGTCCCGAAACGAGTTTCAGCGGCGCGTCTTTGATATCCTGCGAGCCGACGAGTATCTTGTCACGGTACTTAGTGTTTCCCGTGCGCTCCCACTCTGTCATCCAGTTCGAGCATAGCGATGACCAGTCGGGGCCTGTCCTCGCGTGCGAGGGCTCGACCATCTTATCCTTCGGATAGAAATCCCCGAGAGGATCGCGGTTTAAGAACGTCGCCTCATTGTCCTTTAATTCGTCGAATATATCCTCCAGCCGTCTGTCGCCTGTGAGGTAGTAGTAAAATCTGTGATGGCCCGCCATGGCGATCCTGGCTTCCTTGCAGGGGCAGCCCCAGTGGATCACATTGTGGCGCGATCCCATACCCTTATACTTTCCGATATGGTAAACATCTACCTCGGAGGTATGGCGCGAGAGCTTTTCCGCGAGCCTGAACACGTCCGCGCGTCCCGTGCGCATGAAGTAGTACCACAGCCATAATGTGGGCACGAGCTCGGTGTTGTCCCATGCGTATCCGCCCACATCATATCTCCAGACATGACGATCGTGATCATAGGTATGCATGAAATCGCCGTAATTGAACATGCCGTACCATCTGCGCTGCTCAACTTCGTTTTTATAAAATTCAAAGGATGTCTCGAGGTCCTTTTCGAGCTTACGCTCCAGTCCGGTGCCGTTCTTTACGAGCGACCAGTAGCCGAAAGCCCTCAGTTCATGATAATACTCCGGATCTCCGACGTACAGTGTCGCGGTATCGATATCTGAGGCAAATGTGAGCAGATCATCGTCGCTCACGCAAAGCGCATCGGTAAACTTAAGCGAAAACTCATTCGTGCAGGCGATGCCGTAAGGGTCCGCGCCCTTGTAGTCATAGCCCTCGTAGCAGACCTGATTGTAGCCTCTGTCGGCATAGTGCCTGAAATCAAAAGCTCCGGCCGAAGGTGACCACAGATGCACGCTCATGCGCACGGTATCCGAGGTCAGTCCCGATACCGTATATCCCGAAGGGTATTTCTCCCAGAAATCACGTATCGCGGCCATGACTCCGCCCGCTTCGCTGCCGACGAAAGCCGCGCCCTTCGCCCGGTTTCCGTGCAGGCTGTCGATATAGCAGAGATGCTCCCCTGCGAGCTTTTTCCTGATCAGGAAATGGCTGTCGCTGTCCTGGCACAGATCGTATTCGTCCCAGAAAGGGATGTCCTTCATGATCTGATCAACTGCTTCGAGGTCTCTGCCCTCGGGCCGCAGCAGCTCGCCGCGCATCTGCGCCGCATGGAGCCCCGCGGGGACTCTCGGCCTCCAGCTGATCATGGTCATCGACGACTCATGAAATACGCCGTGATCCGGCGTAAATTTGATATGTCTGTTGTAAGGCGCACCGGCCGCGGTGATCTCAAAGGATACCGAAAGTCCTTTCAGATAATCCTTATCCGGCTCGCCGTCATAGATAAAAGTATGGGTAAAGTCAAGCCTCTCAGAGCCCGCGCAGATCTTCATCCTGATGATGAAGCGCAGTCTCTCCGTTCCGTGTCTGTCAACATGGGTGCCCGTGAACTTAACCGCGCACATGAGGCTCCCCTGCTCTTCGATCCGGACCGAATCAATGCGTCCGAAAAACTCTCTTACGATCTCGGCCCGGTTTCCGTCTATCACGTCAGGTCCCGAAAGGAGCAGCTCGGGCCTGAAGCTCTTTGCGACAAGCCTGCTGCCTGCCTCGATCTTCGATATGAGCTGTGCGCCCGGTCCCGGGATACAAACCGTAAAGCAGCCGTTGTCGACCGCGTAACCCTCTCCGTCGCGCTTAACGCTGACTGTCCTGCCCGCGGCTTTTGCGCCGTCTCCGGGCAGCACCTCGATATTGTCCGTGAGCGCGTCGGCATCAGCCGTATGCGCGCTCCATTTTACCGACCCGTCGGGCCAGTAAGCGGTCACTCTCGACTGCAGGGGCACTTTCGTTCCGTCCTCGTTCGCGCAGACATAGTCCGACGAAGGCTTAACCTCGCCCTGCTTCCACATGCACCCGAAGGTTGTATATCCGGTTCTTCCTGTAAGTCTGTGTAATCTCATATATTTCCGTTCCGCATCCGCGTCCCTTAAAATTCCTGCGGATACCAATAATTATCGTTGATGATCTGCCGGTCAGATGTCGATCTCGATATGACGTCTCGCGGCTTCCTGCCTCCAGAATGGCTCATTGCTGCGGCGTACGGGCGGGGTTGTCTTCCCGTCTGTGCCTCCGTGGCCTTCCGGATCGTGTATGCCATCCGGGCCGCCGCTCTCCGCTTCATCATACTCAATCCCGAGTGACGCCGCCGTTATCGCGAGCGGTTCCGCAGCGCGCCTGCTGTAAAAACCGTCCGGTCCCTCGTACCATCTGACCGCCTCGCCCATCGAGTAGGTCGAATAAACGGTAAATTCCAGCGTATCGGTCACGGCATCGATCGTATCCGACCACTGCGTCTCAAAAGCGTTCTTCCATTCGCCTCTGATCTCACGCATGCCGGCCCTGATCCCGTACTCACGTATAACGCCCGGAAAATCTCTGTCGGACTGTATCGGGAGCATATACAGCCTGTGCACCGCAACGGGCCTTTTAAGCCTGATCGCAAAGCATACCGGCAGGCTCTCCGGCTTATATCTGAACGGGATGTTCGGATTGATGTCGATAAGATCGGTGAAGTTCCCTGAAGCGGTCCCATCCGCAGGCTCAACGGACGCTATGATGTCCGCGCTCTTAAACAGCGGCCTGATATGGGCGGTCACATCCTCCCAGTCCAGCTCCTGCGCGGGGTCAAACTCCTCCGACGCCGCGTATGCAAACAGCGCCTTACGCAGCGTATAAGCTTCGGGGCGGCTCTCAAATGTGCCCGACAGTTCGGCCGAGCAGAAAAGCAGCTTCCCGGAAAGTACCCTGCCTTCGAATATCAGAGAGAGCGGGAAATTCCTGTTCCAGTCATCGACCGGTCTTACGATCGATGCGTATTTCGCGGGGAAATGCAGTCCTCTCGCGGTATCGAGAATGTTTTCCCATTCCCATCCGCCCGACTTTGAAGTCGGGAAATATTTAAACAGCGGGCAGTCCGTATCGATTACGAGTCCGAGAGGTCTCGACCATGACGGTCCCATCTGCGCGTTCCAGAATACATTCCTGAGAGTTACCGGCGGGCACTCGAAATCCATGTCAGACATATACGGCATGAAAATGACCGTGCGGCCCTCTCTCAGGTATCGTTCCGCCTCTTTAGCGGTACGCGCCGTTATCGGCTCACCCTGCGGGATATTCCCGCCTGTATCGGATGTCCCGGCCCCGGCTGCGCCGCATTCTTCGCCGTCTGTATCTGCGTCAGATCTGCCATCCTTTGTATCCGCAAATACCGTGATCCTCCAGCTGTTGACCGCTATCCTGTCGCCGTCCCGGGCGATAAGCTCCGCCTCGAGTACCAGACTGCGGCTCTCCGTAATATCCGCGAAAGCCGCTTCGATGTCGCCGACGTATGTATTTTCACCGGCTTTTATCACAGGGCAGGCAGCAGTTCCGTATGTGTGCCGCTCTATATTGGCCGCTGTTCCGGCAGCTCCCGCTGCACTATAGGTACCCGCGCCGTCGTACCCCGTCCCGGGGACAAGCCTCCATGTAAGCTCCGCTCCCGCGATATCGGCACCGGTGAAATTGCATATCTCCGTGCGCGCTGAGAGCCTGTCCGCATTTTTATAATTATAGCCCGCGATCCTCGCAATGATCACGACCTCATCGTTAAACTGCCTGAACTCGTCCGGGCTCACATAGCCCTTGCTCTCAAAGAAAGGATCGAGCACTCCGACCACAGCCGTGCCCTGTCCCGTGTAATCATGCAGGTCGAGGTATTCATACCCCGTGATCTCGGGAGTCCTGAAATTTGCCTCGAACTCCTCTTTCAGCAGGCGCACCTGATTGCGCCCCGAGCAATACGTAAATTCACCGTTAAGCCCGAGCACACCGTTTTTGCGGGCGCACTCCCTGAATATCTCATAGTTGCCGCCGCGTACCGGACCCGTGAACTTATCCGCGGCCGAGAGGTCCGGATATGAGCACCACTGCCCCATCTCATGCGAGATCACCGGCAGCCTGCAGCCCGCAAGCGACGGAGAATAGTCTTTTCCCCTCCAGCCCCGGCTGTTCCTGATCATGCCGCCCGGTATCGGTCCGTACGCCGATCTGTGAAAATACACATAATCGGTCCCGGTGATGTCGGCGGGTGCCTGATCGTAATACCAGCCCGACTGCGCCGTAAATATCCTGCGCCCGGCGTACCCGAGCGAATCGTTTATCCCGTGCGCGTCACTCACCCATTTTTTCAGCGGCTCGTACCAGTTCCCCGAGGGCTCGTTCGTGGGCGAGAGCATCACAAATGAAGGATGGTGCCCGAATGCCTCGAGTATTTTGCGGGTCTCGCGAAGCAGTATCGAATACATCTCTTCCCCGGCAGGGGAGAATGCGTTCCACATACCGCATTCTATCTGCAGGAACAGCCCCGCTTCGTCCGCCGCGGCAAAAGCCGCTTCGGGAGGGCAGAATGAGTGGAAACGAATAAAATTAAAGCCCCACTCCTTTATGACCGCAAATATATGATCCCAGTAACCACGCTCATAAGGGGGATACACCGTCGCGGGGAATCCCCCTCCGAAGTGCGTCCCCCTCATGTATTGCGCTTTACCGTCTATAGTTATGTTTCTGCCGCATACTTTGACACTGCGTGCATGCGCTGCGGCATACGCTCTGCGTGCGGCGCACTCCGCCTGCCGTTCGTCCGCGCCGATGAGCGCGATCCTGCCCGCCATGCCGTTCCAGCATGCATTAAGAGCATCCGATATACCGTGTGAATCCGGCCTGTACGGATGCAGCATCGAATTATCGATGATAAGTTTTATTTCATGGCGTCCCGCGCTCAGATAAAAAGGTCCTATGCAAAAAGGCGCGCAGAGGCTTTCGTCACTGCCCTTTTCCTCACCGTCCGCAAAAAGAGTCAGACGCCATTTGGATATCTCGGCAAAGAAATAATACTCCCCTTCGCGCTCTGTCTCAAAGCTGCGTGAATACTGCGCCTTCCCCGCGTAAAGAGTGCGTGTCTGCGCAAGAAAGGGCGCATGGAGATCCTCCGTATCGCCGCTTTTGTATTCTTCTCTTTCGTACCAGAAAGGATTGTGAAGGCCGCTGATCCATTCGGTGTCCCGTGATGCGGGGTCGCCGAGTCCGGCACCGTTTAGGGTGCCCGGAAGCGTGATCGTACTCTCGATCCCGTTGTTTGTCCGGA
>JAEEGH010029218.1_pt1 | contig 10793 bp, 8 predicted proteins | sample 9134181 | NCBI WGS metagenome assembly JAEEGH01 (sample SAMN16246544, study PRJNA631951) | gut metagenome | biome: gut microbiome; feature: rumen; material: DP-attached | host: Bos | place: Iran: Karaj | collected 2018-10
AGATCTGCCGCTCTTCGGTGGGGCGGCTACAGCTTCAGCCGCCGATGGCAATCGAGAGCCGTCGATGGCCGGCGATGGCCGGCGAGACTCCATGACATCTCCCAATCTCCCAATCTCCCAATCTCCCAGCAGCGAAAGCAACGAGGTGTCAGACACCATTCTGCAGACCCTCGCGGACTGGCCGCACGATTACACGCTTGTCCGTGACGAGACGGCGCTCACCGCGCTTGCGGAAGCGTTGCGCGCTGCGCCGGAATTCGCTTTCGATACCGAGACGACCGGCCTCGAACCGCGCAAATGCGCGCTCGTCGGCCTCTCCTTTTCCACCGAGCCGGGGCGCGCGTGGTACGTCCCCTTTATGCAGGGTCCCGAAGGCATGGACGCCGAGGCCTGGGGCCGCGCCGTCGTAGCTGCCCTCGCGCCAATCTTCGCCTCGGACAAGCCGAAGATCGGCCACAACGCCCGCTTTGACTGCGCCGTCCTAGCGCATCACGGCATGGCCGTCGCGCAGCCTATCCGCGACTCGCTCCTCACACACTTCGTCCTCGATGCCTCCGAACGCCACGGCATGGACCGCCTCGCCCGCGAGTATCTGCGCTACGATCCAATCCCCATCACCCGCCTCATTGGCGAGGGACGCCAGGCCGACCCCGCGCGCATGGCCGCGCTTCCTCCGGAAAGCGTGTGCGACTACGCCGCCGAGGACGCCGATGTCACACTCCGCCTCTACCGCGTCCTCCGTCCCGAGGCCGAGAAACTCGGTCTCAAAAAGGCGCTTGAGGAAAGCGAGGAGCCGCTGGGCGAAGTCCTCAACGACATGGAGGCCGAAGGCGTCCGCATAGACCCCGCCGCCCTCCATGCATTCGGCGACGAGCTCGACGCCGAACTCTGCGAACTCGAACGCGCCATCTACGATTCTGCCGGCACCTCCTTCAACATCAACTCACCCAAGCAGCTTGGAGAAGTCCTCTTCGACCTGCTCAAAATCGACCCGAAAGCGAAGCGCTCCGCCGCCTCCGGCCAGTACGCCACCGGCGAGGAAGTTCTGCAGAAGCTCACCGCCCGCCATCCCGTCGTGCAGATGATTCTCGACTACCGCGCCGCCGGCAAGCTCAAGTCGACCTACGCCGACAAGCTCCCCGCCTGCATCGACCCGGAAACGGGGCGCGTCCACACGCACTTCTCGCAGGCGATGACGGAAACCGGCCGCCTCGCCTCCTCGGACCCCAACCTCCAGAACATCCCCGTTCGCACGGAGCGCGGCAAGCGCATTCGCGAGGCCTTCGTCGCGCGCGACGACGACCACCTCCTGATGTCGGCCGACTACTCGCAGATCGAACTCCGCCTCATGGCCGCGCTGAGCGGCGACAAGTCGATGCTCGAGGCCTTCAAAAACGGCGCCGACATCCATACCGAGACCGCCGCGCGCGTCTACGATGTCATGCCCGGCCTCGTCACGCCAGAGATGCGCTCGAAATGCAAGATGGTCAACTTCGGCATCATCTACGGCATATCGGCCTTCGGCCTTTCGCAACGCCTTGGCGTTCCGCGCAAGGAGGCCGCAGACCTGATCGAATCATACTTCCGTGAATATCCCGGCATCAAGGCGTACATGGAGAAGGCCGTCGCGGACGCCCGCGAAAAGGGCTACGCCGAAACGGTTCTCAAGCGGCGCCGCATGCTGCGCGACATCTCCTCGCGCAATGCCACCGTCCGCCAGGCCGCCGAACGCAACGCCATCAACACGCCCGTCCAGGGAAGCGCCGCCGACCTCATCAAGATTGCCATGGTGCGCGTCCACCGCGCGCTCAGGGAAGCTGGCCTAAAGACGAAGCTCGTCCTCCAGATTCACGACGAACTTCTCCTCGACATGCCAAAGGGCGAAGAGGAGGCCGTGCGGGCAATTGTCCGCGACGCAATGGTCAACGCCCTCGACTTCGGCGTCCCGCTTGAAGTCGAAATCGGCGTCGGCAAGACTTGGCTTGATGCGCACTAATGCGCATCAAGCCAAGTGCCCCGATACCCGTGCGGGGCTGATTATCCTCGCGCAAAGTTCGCAAAGTTCGCGAAGGTGCGGTAGGGATGCGTCCGCGGCGCGTCCGCCGCCAAGGAGGTGCGGCGTCCCGCCGCGCCGCGTGGGGTGGGGAACGGAAAACAACTCCAACAACTTGAAACAACTTTTCGCGCCGCCCTTAGGCGGCGTTTTTTGTTTTCTTGCGCGGAAATTTGACATTCGTTCCACGAGTATGGCATAATACTTTTGTCGTTTGGCGAGGCTTCGCCGAGCCGGACGGCCTAACATCTTAATAGCGCTGCAAAGCGGTCGTCGGTAGAAATGTAGGAAGTTTCAAGGGGCGACACCTTGCAGAGGAAGTGCGTATGCGCTCGCCTCTCATCGTGTTCCCTTTTAGGCAATTCCTACAGCCTCTACCGAGATACGGTGAGAGGCCTTTGTTTTTTGTGCCTCGATTCGTGTCTGTCCGTGAGCGGCGACGAGGCGCGCTTTCTTATGCTCTTGGGGCAAACCTCTTAACTTAACCGAAAGGGCAAATGCAGGAGAAGGTCATGGAACTTGATGTCAAAACGATGTCAACGGATGGTTTGGAAAAACTGAGAAGAACAATGGAGGCGAGGCTTGAGTCCATCAAGGAAAACCCTTTGGAAGAAGGCAACTATCAGACTCAACGATCCGATTGGCAGAACGAGTACAAAGCAATCTGCGAAGAGCTTGAAAAACGGCATGAGAATGACAAGCTTTGACACAGGAAACATTTTCGCCCCGTGTCATGTTTTCACGTTTTTCCGCTGTAACAAGTGAAGGGAGAACAACCCATGAACATCAGAACGAAACTTCATTGCATGCTGGCAGTCGCCGCTCTGGCCATCATCCCGCTTGTCCGGGGCGAGCCAGAGGAAAAGGACTTCACGCCTGAATTCGTCGCCCAATGCAAGGTCAAGGCCGAGGCGGGGGACGCCGAAGGGCAGGCGCTTTACGGACGCGCCCTCTCAAATGGCTGGGGCGTGGAGAAAGACGAGGCGAAGGCCGTGGAATGGCTACGCAAGGCCGCCATGGCCGGAAACGCCATAGGTCAGTGCACACTCGGGGGCTGCTACGACAACGGAAGTGGTGTCGCGAAGGACGAGGTGAAGGCCGTGGAATGGTACCGGAAGGCCGCCGAGCAGGGATACGCGAGAGGACAGAACTGCCTCGGCTTAAGCTACAGATGGGGCGAAGGCGTCGCGAAGGACGAGGCGAAGGCCGTAGAGTGGTACCATAAGGCCGCAGAGCAGGGATTTGTGTGGTCACAGTTCAACCTAGGCGAGTGCTACCATTTTGGCATAGGCGTCGAGAAGGACATGTCGAAAGCCGTGGAGTGGTACAGGAAGGCTGCCGAGCAGGGAAATCGGTTCGCCCAGTTCAACCTAGGTATCTGCTATGAGAAAGGCACCGGCATCGAAGAAGACGAGGGAAAGGCCATTGAGTGGTACCGCAAGGCTGCGGAGCAGGGGCATGCCAAAGCTCTGGTCAAGCTGTGCGACGCCAGGATGCAGGGACGTGCAAAAGCCAAGCGAAATGTCGCGGGGCGCGGAGCGAAGCCTGGAGACGTGGCTTCCGCGTACATTGACGCCATGCGCGCCAATCGCTATTTGGACGCCTGGGAAATGATCAGTTCAGACATGATGAGCCAGACGATGTGGAAGACGTTGATCGGCAGTGAAAAGGATGTGAGAGAAATCGGGGAATTCTACAAGGCCATCAAGAACTATAGCATCGGCAAGGTGAAGGAGGACGACAACAATGCCATGGTTTCCGTCAATGTGACATTTGAGAACGGAAAAATAGACGAACGTTTCGCCATTATCAGAAAAGAGGACGGCGAACTGAAGATTGCCGACCCCAATCTTCCCAATGGAGAAGCTCTGATGTGGATGTATGGCAAGTGATTTCCGCTTGCTCAAGCTTGACTTTCGGTGTCAGACACCCATTAGTGTCTGGCACCGCCCGTTGTCTATTTCGGTCCGCACCGTAGTTGCATCTGGTCATCGTTTATCGGAACAACCGGGCAACCGGCCATCTGACAGCTGTTGGCGCGGCGGGACGCCGCACCTCCTTGCGACCGCGACGATGCGCGGCCAGCGAACGCCGTCAGGCGAAAGCAAATCCGCGTGCTTATCCTCTCGCGGACTTGGAGGGGGAACGGGGAATATCTCCTATCTACTATCTGTCATCAGACCCGGCGCTATGCGCGGGGTCTGATGACATCGATGCCCATGTCGGCGCGGAGCACTTCGGGGACGACGACGGAGCCGTCTTCCTGCTGGTACTGCTCGACGATTGCCGGAATGACGCGGCTCGTGGCGAGGCCTGAGGCGTTGAGGGTGTGCACGAGGCGGATCTTGCCGTCTGCGCCCTTCATGCGGATGTTGCCGCGGCGGGGCTGGTAGTCGTAGCCATTCGAAGCGGAGCTGACTTCCTTGTAGATGCCCATCGACGGAATCCAGACCTCGATGTCGTACGTCTTGCCCATGGAGAAGGAGCAGTCGTCGGCTGCGAGGCGGCTGAGGCGGTAGTGGAGGCCAAGGCCCTGGACGAGCGCCTCGGCCTTGCCAACGAGTTCGGCAAAGGCCTCCTCGCTGTGGTCTGGGTGGGCGTACTGCACCATCTCGACCTTGTTGAACTGGTGGCCGCGGATCATGCCGCGCTCTTCGGTGCGCGCGCTGCCCGCCTCGCGACGGAAGCAGGGCGTGTAGGCGAAGTACTTCTTCGGCAGTTCGGCCTCGGGGATGATTTCGTCGCGATGGAGGTTCACGAGGGCCGTCTCGGCTGTCGGAAGGAGGAAGTGTCCCTTCTCGTCGGGGCCGCCGTCGATCCAGTAGTCCTCGGCCACGTACTTCGGGAATTGTCCGGCGACGTAGCCGCACTGGTAGCCGAGCATGTGCGGCGGGAGAATGAAGGTGTAGCCGTCCTTGATGTGGGTGCGGATGAAGTAGTTGAGAATCGCCCATTCAAGCTGCGCGCCGAGGCCCGTGTAGAGCCAGCAGCCCTGTCCGGCGAGTTTCACGCCGCGCTCGTAGTCGATGAGGCCAAGGCTCGTGCAGAGGTCGACGTGGTTCTTGATCTTGAAGCTGAACTCGGGCTTCTTGCCCCACTCGTGGTCGACTTGGTTGTTTTCCTTGCCGCCGGCGACGACATCGGGAGCTGGAATGTTGGGGAGGCCAAGGAGGAAGTCCGTGATCTTCTTCTCGGTTTCGGCAAGCTTCGCGTCGGCCGCGGCGATCTGCTCGCCCAGCTCCTTCATGCGGCGCACCTCGCCCGAAACATCCTCGCCGCGCTTCTTCATCATCGGGATGTTCTTGGAGGTCACGTTGCGGTCGTTCTTCATCTGCTCCACCTGACCGATGATGGCGCGGCGCTCCGCGTCCCAGCCAAGGAGCTCGGTGAAGTCCGCGTCGAAGTTTCGCTTCTTGAGCGCGTCGCGGACGAAGTCGGGTTTCTCACGGATAAGTCTGATGTCAAGCATTGTCGCAATCTCCATGTGCAATTCCAGATGATCTGGAATTGCAGATGAATAATTGTAGCATAGGGCCGCCTTTGACGGCAACTTAGCGCAAGTATGTGAGCAGCGCGGTGGGCGCGATATTGCGGACGCCGAAGGCGGCAGCGCGTGAGGAAAGACCATTGTCGTTGGTGGCGAGAAGCATGCGCCTTGTCGGGTCGGCCTCGTGGAGAAAACGGGCTTCGTCGACCAATACGTCGTCGGCGCGGTGCTCAACGTCGCTTCCGCCACCTCCGGAATAGACCACCTTGACATTGCCGGACGGGTTCGCCTCCGTGCGCTCAGGACCGTCGAAGACGATGATGACGCGGCAGTTGTGCGCGTTGGCAACAACCTGGACAATGTCTTTTACAAGCCAGTCGCGCGCCTCGGATGGTGGTCCGCGGTGATCCTGGGGCCTGCTATAGCGAGATTGCAGTGCGTAGAGGGTGTTGTGACCATCAATAAGGAAAATGAGCGGGACTTTGCCCTCCAGGGCGCATTGGAGAAGGCCCTCCGCTGTTGCGCTGTCCCCGTTTTCAAGGCCGGGTCCGCCGCGCCTGGCGTAAAGCGCGGCATAACGGTTCCGTATGCGCTCTTCTATGCGAGCCTTTGCCTCGTCCGTGACGATTTTGAGGTCAAAGAGCCGGTTGACGGTGTGCTGCAGGGCTGGAAGCTCATGGTCTGCGGCTGTGTTGACGGCACTCAAAAGAGCTTCTTCAGGACTTGTCGAGGGGACGGATTCGTAATCAGGATGTAGTAGAAGACGGATACGGCGCACTTCATCCGCGAGTTCCTTTTCTACGGAGACAAGCTCCTCCGTGGGATGGAGCGCGTCCGTGATGAGGCCGTTGCACCGCGCAAGGGCCTCTTCGTATGCGGCGAGCTTGTCCTCGAGCGCGCTGCGTGTGCCTGCTGCCAAATCTGTCTGCGTTTGCTTCGCAATGGCAGCCTCTGCCCGGGCGAGCAGCTCCGCTGTTTGCCCGGGCAGAGGCCTGAGGTTTCCGGCGGCTGCGCCGGCTGAAACTTCGCCCGCGTCAGCGGGCCCAACCTCGCGCAGTATCGCCGCGCGGCGGCCGCCGAGCCACTCTGCGAATTCGGCCGCAAGGCGTGTTTCAAGTTTTGCTTCGACAAAAGCTTCGGCCTCGCGCGTATGGCGCGCAAGGTCGGCCTCAGCCTTTTCGACGCGCTGACGGAGTGGACCAATGGTCTTTTCGGCGGTTTCCGCCTTCTCGCGCCACTTCTTGGCCTCAGCCTCCGCCTTTTCGCGATTGGCCATTTCCTTTTCAAGGCGTTCGGCGACGCCCTTGAGGCTGGATATCTCCTTCCGCGCCTCCTTCAGCGCGGAAGGCGACTCGAAGGCGCGAGGCGCTTGCACCGCTTGATTTTTGAATTTCGGCCACCGAAAAGGCGGCCAGTCGCTGGTCTAGTTGAAGCGCCAAAGCAAGGTGGGGCGCGCCAAAAAGTGTGGCGAGGTCGTCGAGATTCTCCCTAATGGTTTCTTCCGAAAGGACTGCCAGACACGATGCGCAGTGGTCATGGCGGACAAGGAGTTTCCGCAGGTTGTCGTCGATTTGCTCCTTGCCTTCGGCCACCTGCATGATGCGGGCTCGGACTACGGCAAGATTGTTCTTGCGGAATCCGCCGCCCATCAGCGCCGCCCCTGTCGCGGCATACGTCAGAAGCTCGTTCTGCGGTATGGACCAGATTAGGTCGTGCAGAACTTTGCGGCTTTCCGTGGAAAGTGTCATATCATGTGCCAGCATCGCCAGGAACTGAGAACTAGGAACTAGGAACTGAGAACTAGGAACTAGGAACTAGGAACTGACATCAGGCGCGATTATTCGCGCCTGATGTCGGCTCCTAGTTCACCGAAACGCTCCTCGACCTTTTCGTAGCCACGGTCGATGCTTTCAGCCTTGAGGACTTCCGACTCTCCCTTCGCCGCCAAGGCCGCAATGAGAAGCGCGATGCCGGCGCGGATGTCGGGGCTGGTGACATTGCCACCGTGCAGTAGCGTGGGGCCGGTGACCACCACGCGGTGCGGATCGCAGAGCACTATGTGCGCGCCCATGCCGATGAGGTGGTCGACGAAGTAGAGGCGGCTCTCGAACATCTTCTCGAAAAAGAGCGTCGTCCCACGCGTCTGCGTGGCGAGAACTATCAGAATGCTCATGAGGTCGGACGGGAAGGCCGGCCAGATGCCGTCCTCGACCTTCGGTATGGCCTCGCCGAGATCGTATTGCGTGGCGAGTTCCTGTTCGCCGGGAAGGTGGAGGACGTCGCCGTTGATTGTCCATTTCACGCCAAACTTCGCGAACTGCCTCTCTAGAATTGCGAAATCACGGGCGCGGACGCCGGTCACATTGAGTTCGCCACCGGTGACGAGGGCTGCGGTAATATAGCTGCCGGCGTCGATGTAGTCGGCTCCGATTCGCGCGGTTGCACCATGCAGGCGCGACACCCCGTCGATGCGGAGGAGGTTGGTTCCTATGCCGCTGATTTGCGCGCCCATTGCGCAGAGCATGCGGCAGAGGTCCTGGACATGGGGCTCGCAGGCGGCGTTGTAGAGCGTCGTGGTGCCGTGCGCCGTCGAGGCCGCCATGACGAGGTTTTCCGTGGCTGTGACGCTCGCCTCGTCCATCAGGATGTAGCGACCGGTCAGGCCTGAGGACGGCGCCTCAAAGGAGTAGCCTGATGAGACATCCGCCGTGGCGCCCAGCGCCTGGAGGCCGGACACGTGCGTGTCGACACGTCGACGGCCAATGACGTCGCCTCCTGAAGAGGCTATGTCGACCTTGCCGAGACGGGCGAGAAGCGGGCCTGCGAAAAGAATCGAGGCGCGCGCTTCCGCGCATAGCTCGGGATCGAGGGTCGAGGTGCGAAGGTTTTTCGCGCAAATCGTGACGCGATGGTTCGCTTCGTCAATCTCGGCATCGGCGCCGAGTTCGCGCAGGAGTTTGACGGTTGTGATGACGTCGCGAATGAGCGGCAGATTCTCAAGTACGACGGTTTCGTCCGTGAGTAAAGCAGCGGTAAGCATTGGGAGCGCCGCGTTTTTGTTGCCCGGCGTGGCGTGCGTGCCGGTAATTGTTTTTCCGCCTTTGATAACTAGTTTTGACATGAGACTATCTTAGCAAAAACCGGCGTTCTTCGCCGCTTTTGATAAGATAGTCTCATGTCAAAACTAGTAGATAATAGATAATGGATAACAGATAATAGATAATAGTTTTTAGGCATGGAACTTGCTTTTAATATTTTTTGAGGAACGAATCATGACGACTCTTAATCTCCCAACTCTCATCTCACATTTCATCCCACCTGTCCGCACTAAAGTATTTCGGCGGCAAAAACATCTATTATCTATTATCTATCTATTATCTATTATCTGCACTGTTGCGGCGACGAACGCCGCAACAGTGCTTGTCGAGGCTGAAACCGCCGTCGAGACCGAGGCGCCAATGGTCTGCGTCACGAACGCCGTCGCCACAGGCGACGTCAGCCACACTGCCTCTGGCGGCGCATGGCTGTCGATTCCCGAAAAGGCCGGCAACCCGCCCAAGCTTGAAAAGGGCTTTGCGAAGTTCGAGGTCGATATTCCCTCGGACGGTGGCTGGTACCTATGGGCGCGCGTCCTGTGGGACGGCGAATGCAGCAATTCCTTTACGATTCAGATCGATGATGGCACGCCATTCCTTTTCGGCGAGGACACCACCTTCAACGTCTGGCACTGGGTGCGCTATCCAGTCTCGCGCATGGCCAAGCCCGTGACGCTCTCGAAGGGCAAACACACAATCGTCTTCCGCAACCGCGAGGACGGCGTGGCCCTGGATCAGTTCCTCCTGACCACGGAGAAGCGGTACGTTCCGGTAGGCATTGCAACGCCGTAAGGGCGTTGCAATGCCTACCGGAACGAGATAAAAGAAATCTGTTTACCACAATCTCCAGCGCGTCCGCGCTGGAGATTGTGGTAAACTATTTCCATGCCGACTACAGCGCCATTTTCACCGATTCCAGAGATTCTCGACGAGTTACGCGCCGGGAGAATCGTCATCGTCACGGACGACGAACAGCGCGAGAACGAGGGCGATCTCATCTGCGCGGCCGAATTCGCCACGACGGAGAACGTCAACTTCATGGCGACATATGCGCGCGGCCTCATCTGCATGCCGATGACCGCCGATCTCGCGCGGCAGCTCGACTTGCCGCAAATGGTTGCGGAAAACACCGACAACCATTCGACTGCTTTCACGGTTTCAATCGACCATGTCTCCACGACTACGGGCATTTCCGCCGAGGAGCGCGGCGTCACTGCCCGCGCGTGCGTCGCGGACGGTGCCAAACCGTCCGACTTCCGCCGCCCGGGCCACATGTTTCCGCTTGAGGCGCGCCCATGCGGTGTGCTGCGCCGCGCCGGCCACACAGAGGCGACCGTTGATCTCATGGAGGCCGCCGGTCTCAAGCCATGCGGGCTTTGTTGCGAAATCATGAACGACGACGGCCGCATGGCGCGTCTTCCGGATATCGTCGCCTTTTCCGAAAAGCACGGACTCAAACTCTGCACCATTGCCGACCTCATCGCCTGGCGCCGCGGGACGGGGGGGACGGTCGAGGAAGTCGAGTCGGTCGATCTGCCCACGGATTTCGGCCACTTCAACCTGCGCATGTTCCGCTCGAAGGCCGACGGCCTCGAGCACCTCGCCCTCGTGAAGGGCGACGTCGCCGCCGCGAAGGAGCCGGTCCTCGTGCGCGTCCACAGCGAATGCTTCACGGGCGATGTCTTCCATTCCGAGCGCTGCGACTGCGGCCACCAGTTGGAGGAGGCCATGAAAATGGTGGAGGCCGCCGGTTGCGGCGTCGTCCTCTACATGCGTCAGGAGGGGCGCGGAATAGGCCTAGCCAACAAGCTCCACGCCTACAAATACCAGGAGCAGGGGCTCGACACCGTCGAGGCCAACGAGCGCCTCGGCTTCGCGGCCGACCTTCGCGACTACGGTACCGGCGCCCAGATCCTCAGCATGCTCGGCATCACGAAGATTCGCCTTCTCACCAACAATCCGAAGAAGATCGTCGGCCTCCAGGGCCACGGGCTGGAGATTGTCGAGCGCGTCCCGATCGTCATCCCTCCATCCAGCTTCAACAAACGCTACATGCAGACCAAGAAGGAAAAAATGGGGCATCTGTACTAGGGTGATGGCGCTTTGCGCCATCACCCTAGTACAGATGCCCAAAAAAGTTTTTTGGCCATGAAAAGGG
>JAEEGH010029220.1_pt1 | contig 10793 bp, 2 predicted proteins | sample 9134181 | NCBI WGS metagenome assembly JAEEGH01 (sample SAMN16246544, study PRJNA631951) | gut metagenome | biome: gut microbiome; feature: rumen; material: DP-attached | host: Bos | place: Iran: Karaj | collected 2018-10
GACATTCCCGCGCCGAACTGGTACGTGCAGATCGGCAGCTACAAGACCCTGGACGCCAAGGGCTACAACTATCCCGCCGACGCCTATTTCGACCATAAGAGCAAGAGTTCCACGGTGGCCGCCTACACGCTTTCCACCGACTTCGTGGCGATTCCGAAGGAAGTGGCTGAGAGTGTGACGTTTGATAGCATTACCGACCACCTTACCGTGTCGCTCGTTTCGAATGAGACATACCGCTTTACGGGAATCATGATTGCTTCGGATGTGCTTGACACGATTGATGACGGGGTTTTCAGGTCGCGCGTGACCGATTCCGTGAGGATCTACCTCAATTCCCGTACCGTGAGTTATCAGCTGTGGCATCCCGGCAAGGTTGGCTTTGCGACCGCGAGTGCGGTGGCGTCGGAGCCGGATGGCGATCCTGCGAAGAAGCCGTTCGCCAAGTACACGATTCATCTCGTGCGCAAGGAGGGCGTCTCCGGCACAGCGACGGCGACGGTGACAATGGACGGAATCAAGTCCTCTGCTCTCGACGAGTTGATCGAGCTGCCGGAAGGCTTCTCCAATACGCTGACCTGGAACGAGGGCGAGTCCGACGACAAGTACCTTGACATCCATATCCTGAACAACCCGTATGCCGACGGCGACCAGACGGTTTACTTTGACCTCGAGTCCGGCGGCGACGCGACGAATGGCATCAACCGGCTCAGGCTGACGCTTCGCGACACCGATCCGAAGCGGCCCGGCAAGGTGGCGATCGTCTCCACCGACCCGGCGATTGCGCAGGAGCGCACCGCCTACGCCCGTGCAGGCGAGACGATAAAGATTGACGTAGGTCGCGTGGATGGTTCCGACGGCGACGCCAAGGCGACCATCTCGGCATCGGCGGGCACGCTCAACCTGACGGCGCTCTCCTGGCCGAGGCGCGTATCGACGAACCAGACGGTGTCGCTAACGCTTCCCGACACGAAGGGGGCGAAGGTGAACGTGGAGGTGGCTCCGGCGAAGGGGACCGCGGTGGACTCGAACCGCCGCAAGCTCACGGTGAAGCTGCTTGACGCGAACGTCCCTGGCTTTGATGAGAGTGCGGTGGAGATCGACGCCGTGCGCTACGTGCCGATCCTGCCGGAGCGCAGGATTCGGCTTGACGAGAAGGCGGACGCCGACGCGAAAGTCAAGCTCACCGCCGGCAAGCTCATCGCCGGGCTCAAGTGGAGGTTCGAGAACAAAAAGCTCGTGATCTACGGCATCCCGACGAAGGCCGGCAGCTCCACGGCCAAGTTCCGCGTGTACAACGGCAAGACGGGTGGCCTCGCCACGGAAGTGACTGTGCACGTGACCGACCCCGTGACCTCCGGCGGAGGAGATGATGGGTCGAAGCCGCTTAACCCGGCGGTGGCGAAGGCCCGCACGTTCGCCGACGTGCCGGTCATAGAAACCTCCACGAGCAATCTCGTGGGTCTCCTTACCCTCACCCTGCCGCGTTCCGGGCGCGCCAGCGCCAAGTACCGCATGGCCGAAGGCACTGTGACGCTCTCCTGCGAGAGCTGGTGCGGGATGAACGAGACGGACGGCACGCTTCTTGCTGCGCTCATGGGCAAGTTCAATGGCAAGGAGTTCGGCCTTGCCGTGGATGCGCTGGCCGACGGCGGCGTGAGGGCTGGGCTTACCGATCCGCTGCATGGCGACGTTGAATGCCTCACGGACGGGAACGTGTGGAGCAAGAAGAACGCGGCCACGGACTTCAAGGGATACTACACGGTGAGCCTGCCGATCAAGGCGGTGGATTCCGGCGTCTCCCTGGCGCTCGGGGCGGGATACGTGACGCTCAAGATGAACACGACGACGGCGATCAATGCGGGGAAGTTCTCGTATGCGGGCATCTACCCGAGCGGCAGGCCGTTCTCCGGCAGCGCAGTCCTCACCGCCCTCGACTGGACCGGCACCGCGCCCACGAACAGCTACTGGAAGCGCGGCGTGCTGCCGATAGTGACCTCCGGCTCCGACTCCCTTGTTGGCGCGCTTAGGATTACGCCCGGCGCGGCGGACTCGACGGCGAGCGACACCTCCGCGGACGGCACTCTCTGCCAGGGGCGGTGCCACTACCAGACAATCCGCCGGTCGGTGCATCCGCTAGCCGGTACGGGGCTTCGCTGGAGCCATGAGGAGGCGGCTACGAACGTTTCCTGCGAGGCGAGGCTCGATGCGTTCGGCACGTATTACGTCAGCACGGAGGATTTCGTGAACTGCTGCAACAGCGCGCTCAAGACGGACAAGCTATCGTTCTTCTCCGTGGGCGGCGAGGCGCTCGACCCCGATCTCGAGGATGACCTGGGCATCGGCGCGCTCAAGGCCGGCGGGGCGCTGGCGGTTGCCGCCGGAACCATCAACGTGACGCACACGGCGGCGAACAAGAAAAAGAAGAAGGCCGCCTCGAACGCGATCAAGTTCGTGCCTGCGAAGAACAAGAAGAAAAAGGCGATCAACCCGAACGCGCTCTCGCTTTCGTTCACGCTCTCCTCCGGCCTCGTGAGCGGCTCGTACAAGCTGCCGCTCGAGGATGGCGGGACCGTCACGGTAACGTACAAGGGCGTGGTGATGCCCGGCTGGGGCAGCGAGGAGTGCACGGACTGCGGCATGGGCGGCAGCGAGGCGAAGCTTCGCCCGTTCGTGAGCGGCGCGGCGTGGTTCAACGACACGATCGAATACAACGACGCGAAAGGGCGCGAACGTGAGGCCACGGTCCGCCGAAGCGTGCCGTTCTCGATCGGGACGGAGTCCGGGAAGTGATGCCGGAAGAGAGGAGAAAAGCAATGAAATACATCAAGATGCTTGTTTTGGCGGTTGCGGCCGGCGCGGCCACGGTTGCGCTCGGCTCCAACAAGAAGGGGTCCAACATCAAGAACGCGCGCGAGCTCAAGGCGTCGCAGGCGGTGAAGCTGGTGCCCGAATACGACTACGAGGGCGACAAGGGCGAGCGCACCGACGACGAGAGCGGCGTGGCGTACTACACCGTGAAGCTCAGCAAGGGCCAGGCGTACACGATCTGGATGACGGGCGGGAGCGCGGCGGAACTCTCCCTGAACATCGAGACCGACTGGGTGTACTACGACAAGGAGTCCAAGGAGGACATCGAGCCTGCGGCCGACTTCGAGATCATCGAGATAGACGACGGCGCCACGCAGGTGGCCTACCTCTACTCCGACGACTGGGACGATGAGGACCCGAACAAGGGCCACTACGTGGTGTACATCGATGGCGGCGAGCCTGGCCAGACCACGCAGCTCTACTATACCAAGGGCATCCGGTCGTTCGACAGGGTCGGCTCCGCCGACAGCCCGAAGGTGATATCCTTCTCTAACAAGTGGAAGACGCATAGCGGCAAGCTGATAGAGGGCGAGTACCACCTGAAGGCGTCGCTGAAGGCCGGGCGCAAGTACCGCGTCCGCACCCTGCAGGGCACGAAGGACTACCCGCTCGAGCTCAACGTGGACGACGGCAGCGGCGGCGAGGAGGGGGAGGAGTCCTCGGAGTGGTACGAGGACTCGGCGTTCGCGAAGGTCGCCAACAACGATGCGCTCGTGGTCGTCCCCGATACGAGCGGCAAGTACGAGTTCGTCGTCTCCGGAGACAAGGACTCGCAGTCCTTCAAGTTCCTGTACACCGCCGTGCCGACGCGTGCGGCCGGCTCGCATCCGTACATACCGCTCGAGGAGGCGAACAACTACACCGTCTCGTTCCAGCCCGGGCGCATGGTCAACTCCAACAACTACTATGACGACATAATCGACGAGCATCTCTGCCGCATCTACCTCGTGAAGGGTCAGCGCTGGGTGTTCGACACCACCGGCGCCTCGAAGGACCTCGAGATGATCGCCTACAACACCAAGGGGAAGATCGTCGCGCGGAACTCCACGATCGGGAACGGCAGCAAGGACATGCGCGTGACGATCACGGCGGACGCGACGGGCATCTATTACGTTGGCGTGCACGACCCGGCGCTTGACGTGGACAGCGTCCCGGACGCCGACGTCATAACGCTCACGGCGCGCAACACCGCCACGATCCTGCCGCCAGACCAGTTCGATCCCACCGACGACCTCTACACCGGCGCCACGATCCTGACGCCGTACCCGTGCATGACGAACCTGAACTCGGTGGAGGCGATATCGCTCGACATCGACGCGGCGCGCAACCTCGGCGCCGTGAGCGAGCGCCACCGCTTCGGCGCGAACGACATCTACGACGTGTTCGCCATCCCGTGCCGCGCGGGCTGCACGTACCAGCTGCGGGCGGCGTTCTCGGACGAGAACGACACCACCGACCTCACGCTCGGCTCGACCGTGTTCTACTACGCGAGCGACGCGAACTACAAGGCCGGGAAGGGCACCACGGCCTCGATCTTCGGCGGCAGCGTCTCGCCGAGCACCAGCGTGAACCTGAACGACGACCTCACGTTCACGGCTGCGGTCAACGGCACGTACTACGTGCGCGTCTGGGTGAAGACGGCGATGAACACCGACGGCACCGCGGACAACGCGCTCGGGCTGGACTTCCCGGCCTACGACATGTACGCCACCGTGCGCAACTCGTACGTCGAGACCGTGATCGAAGGCGGAACGACGAACGAGGTCGAGAGGTTCAACGGACTCGGCCTCCTGAAGGGCGAGATCGAGGGCGGAGTCGGCTCCTGGTCCGTCGCGGGCGACGCCCGCACGTATCCGAGCGGCTCGCAGGTGGTGCTCACGAACAAGTCGGTCACCGTCAGCTTCGCCGCGGTTACGGGCTTCAACGCCCCGGCGAACGTGCCGGCGAACGTGGACGAGTGGACGTCCGGCGCCGATCCCGTGGTTGTGACCGGCCGCTACACCGACATCTACGACACGAAGTACATCGCCTCCTACATCACGAAGACCACGAAGAAGAACGGCAAGAAGGTGACCACCAAGACGCCGGTCTATTCGGCCGAGGGCGGCGACAACACGCCGGAAGGCGCGTTCGCAATCACGCCGGCGAACAAGGCGGCGTCGCTGCAGAGGACGCTGTGGGCGGACGACCCGGTGGACCACTTCAAGTTCACGGCGGCGGCGGGGACGTACTACAGCTTCGCGGTCGAGAGCGCATCGTCCAACGTCACGGTAGCCGTATCCAACGCCGTCACGGGCGCGGTCGTAGAGGGCCTGCCCATGGCCGACGGCACAGGCGCGGAGATCTCGAAGCAGCTGCTTGACGCGGGGCTTTCGTACCTGATCGTCTCTCACGGCGACGACGCAGACAAGGACGTCTGCTACACGCTCACCTACAGCAAGGCGACCTCGGGCGTAGTCCAGTTCGCCTACAAGTACAGCACCAAGAAGGTGAAGGGCAAGACGGTCAAGACCCCGATCACCGTCTCGGCCGACGACGCGACGCCGCTCTACTCCGTGAAGGAAGGCACCGAGTACGCGACGCTTTCGGTGACCCGCAGCGCCGCGGAAGGTGCGATGCGCGTGAAGTACGCCACGCAGGCGGTCACCGCGCAGCCCGGGACCAACTACTATCCCGTCACCGACGGCGAGATCTCCTGGGCGGCCGGCGACAAGGCGGCGAAGACGCTGAAGATACGCCTCATCCCGGACATGGTCGCGCAGTGGGCGGCATCCAACCTGACGTTCAAGGTGCACCTGTTCCCAGTTGACGAGTACGACCTCGCCGACAACGAGTGCCTCGCGCAGACGAACGCGCTGGCGACGGCGGTGGTCTCCATCGTCGAGGCGACGGGGAAGAAGCCGGGCACGATCTCGGTGAAGTCCTACGCCGATGGCATCTCGGCCGCCACCCCGGTCGCGAATGCGAAGAAGCCTGTGGTGACCGGCACGGCCGGCAAGGGCTCCGCCAACACGCTCACCGTCGCCTTCGCCCGCACGGGCGGCGCGAACGGCCCTGTATCCGTGAAGGTGACCACCACGACGGCGAAGGGCAACACCGCGAAGGCGGGCGTTGACTACGTCCAGAAGAGCGAGGTTCTCTCCTGGGCCGACGGCGATGCGGAGGACAAGGTCTTCACCATCGAGCTCCCGACATCCGAGGGCTACACGGCAACGAAGAACTTCACCCTCTCGATCGCCGTCGTGAAGACAGACGGCACGGCCCCCGCGCTCGCCTCGAAGACTGCAACGGTCACGCTGAAGAACGCGCTCGTGGACCAGACGGCGGCGGAATACGCCAAGACCATCGCGGCCTCGACGAAGCTCAAGCTCGCGTCCACCGGCACGTGGTTCAAGGACTATGACGGTGCGCTCCGCAGCGGCGGCGCGGCCGGTACCCTCACCTACACGCTTACGGGTCCGGGATTCTTCCTCTGCAAGCCTTCGGTCGTCACGAACGAGGAGACGGCGGCGTCGCTCTTCTGCCAGTTTGACAAGGAGGCCGCGATCGACTGCATGGCCGACGGGTTCGACGGAACCGTCGCGCGCGTGCTCGCCGCCGGGACTCACACCGTGAAGTTCACGCTCGCCGGCGCGACGGACGACGAGCACGTGAAGTTCGAGAACCAGGAGGACGGCAGCCCGTACCTGTGGGTGCCGCTCACCGACGTTGCCGCCTACGACCCAATGACGAAGTCTGTCGTCCAGACGAACCAGACGAAGCTCGTGTGGACGCTGCCGGCGGGGATCGCCGGGCGCGTCGGCATATACAACCGCGTGCGGTTCGGCACGTCCGCCAAGACCATGGCGGCGGTTACGAACGTCCCAGCCACGGTCACCGAGATCGACATGCCCGTGGAGCTTGCGCCGGGGGCCGCGTACTACTGGGCCGTGGATACGGCCTACACGGCCGAGACGGGGCTTTCCGACGAGGCGATCGACGCGCTCACCTACGTGACCGGGTCCGCCTGGACCTTCTCCGTCCTCAAGGATGGCGCGCCGATCACCGACGTGCGCACGACGTGCGTGGACGCGCAGGGGCGCAACGTAGGCGACCTGGTTGACGCGGGCGAGGCGATCGAGCTGATCCAGGGCGTGAAGCCGGACTTCGAGCTGACCAGCGACGGCGATGACGTGTTCCGCTTCGTTGGCGGCACGCTCCCGAAGGGGCTCTCCCTGAATTCGGCGGGCAAGCTTGTGGGCGCCCCGTCCACGCCCGGCGAGTACCGCGCCCTTGTGCAGAGCTACGACAACAAGGTCCCCACCGGCAAGTACACCACGAAGAAGGTGAAGGGCAAGAAGACCAAGGTGCCGGTGTACACCACCGAGTACGGCACCACGGTTCCCGTGAACTTCAAGGTGGTGCCTGCGGGCACGTCGATCGGCTCGTTCCGCGCGGCGCTCGCCGAGGACGGCTCCTCGTTCGAGGCCGATCCCCGCAAGTCCGGCCTGTTCACGTTCTCCTCGACGTCGGCCGGCAAGCTCACCGCGAGCGTCACGATCGGCGGCGTTGCGTACAAGTTCACCGGCACGGGCTACGACGAGATAATCGACCGTGACGAGACCACGAACGGCTGCACGCGCACGTTCAGGGTGCAGCTTACGAACGTCACCAAGATCAACAAGAAGACGAAGACCACCAACTACCTCACGCTGACGATGCGAGACGGCGCCGTGACCAACGGCATCGCCCTCGCGGAGGCGATGGGCAGCGTCGAGCTGCTGATGCAGGTGGCGAACCCGAAGAAGACGGCGGTCGTGAAGGACGTCACCTACAGGGGCGACATCTACCGCAACAACGGCACCACCGACCTCGGCAAGGAGGCCATGGCCAACTTCAACGGATACTACACCGTCTCCCTGCCGCCCGAGGCCGTCACCGCGGCCGATGGCGTCCCGGTGGGCAACGGCTACCTGCTGATGACGGTGGCGGAGAGCAGCGTGAAGGTGACGGGCGTACTGGCCGACGGCACGGCGGTATCCTGCTCCACGTTCGGACAGCTGATCGGAGAGGACCTCGCCGATGCGCGGAAGTGCGCGCTGTACGTGCCGGTGTTCGCGGGCAAGACCACGGTCTACTCCATCGCCGGCGTTGTGAAGATTGCCTTCGACGATCCCGCCGCCGACGGTTCGCTGCCGGTGGTGGCGCCATCCGCCAAGCGGGTCTGGGCGAAGCCGGCCGCCGCGGCGAACACGCGCGAGGGCGTGGGATTTGCGCTCTCGCTGGCGCCGACGGGCGGCTGGTACGACAAGGTGGTGAACCTGCAGGCCTACTACCTCAACCGCGACCTCGCGGTCTATGGGGCGGAGTCTGGCGACGACCTCCCGGCGGAGGCGCTCGCGAAGGGCTACTCCTTCGCCGACCAGTCCACGCCGCAGGACCTTGCGGTCAAGTTCACGGGGAACGCGTTCTCCGTGGCGGCGCGCAAGTTCGTGAAGAACAAGACCACCGGCATGTACGACTTCACCTCCAGCTCGAACCCGTGGGCCGTGACGTTCAAGTTCACGAGGGCGACGGGCGTGGTGACCGGCACGATGAGCGCCTGGGAATGGGTGCTGAAGCAGGATGCCGCCGGCTACACCTACGCCACGGGGCAGAAGGAGATCAAGAAGCTCGCGCACAAGGGCGTGCTGCTCTTCTCGCGCGACGCCTCCTCCGAGTCGCCTCTCGCGGCGGACACGCTTACGTCCGGCTTCTTCCTGATGCCGGCCACGAAGAAGTGGAAGGCGTCGCTGCCATTCACGATCCGCACGACGGACGATTCGGAGACCGTCTGGAACGAACTTGACTTTGGCGCCGATGACGGCGATGGAGGTGAATGAGGCGTCTGGCACATATCATTGCCCTGATGATTCTCCCGCTTGCGGCCCTTGCGGCGCCGCAGCGGGAGAAACTCGGTTTTGACCCTGCGACGCAGATCGACAGCGCCGCCTCGATCTATTTCGCCCCGGAGAACCAGATACTCTTCCGGATGCGCAACCCAGACGGGTCGTACCGCGAGTTCCAGCGGAACTTCGACAGGCCGAACGACCTGTGGAGCGTGCGCGGCTGGCGCGGGAAGATCAAGGGCGACACCGTGCGGATAAGGTCCGGCGAGGAGGTCGAGGGCGGCAAGGCGGAATATGTGTTCAGGAAGGGGCGCGTCGTGTCGTTCAGGCAGGGCGACGTGAAGCGCGACTTCGAGCTGGGCAAGCCGCGCCCCCCGACGGGCGGCACTCCGCCGTTCGTGTTCGGCGACGAGCAGAAATGGGGCCTTGACGGGAAGGGCGGCAAGAAGGCGAAGAAGGCGCCGAGGCAGCTCTCCAAGGCGGCGCAGAAGGAGGTGGCGAAGAAGTGGAAGAAGAGCGGCCGCCTGCGCATACCGTTCGCGAACCCGAACGAGAACGGCATGCTGTTCATGACGCTGGCGTTCCTGGCGGCGTTCCTGTTCTTCGTGCCGAGCATGTGGGTGAAGGCCATCGGCGGCATCCTGTTCGCGGCCGCGTGCGGCGGCATGGTGATGGCCTCGTCGCGCGGCGCGTTCCTCGCGTTCGCGGTTGGGCTTATGCCCATCGTGGCGCTCAGGTTCAAGGCGATAGTGCGGTCGAAGGCGGTTTGGGTGCTGTGCGGCGTGGTTCTGGTCGGCGCCGTGGCGTGGTTCGCCACCCACGAGTCCCGCCTCATCACGCGCGGGTTCACCAAGCAGTCGAAGTGGTCGAACGAGACGCGGCTCGAGATGTGGTCCACGGCGCCGAAGATGATGGCCGAGGCCCCGGACGGCTGGTACCACATGCATGTGGGCCGTGCGTACCTCGACTGGTACCAGGGGCTGGACGAGGTGTCGCTCGCGGGCTCGCTCATCAACGAGCACCTCACGAGGCTCGTCTCCTACAGCCGCCTCGGGCGCTTCATGTACATCTTCGGCTGGCTCGCCGCGCTCGGCCTGATAGGCTACGTGTGCTGGCGCAAGCGCAACGGCGTGGCCGTGGGGCTTGGCATCGCGATGCTCGTGGCGGGCTGGTTCAACCCGGTCTACGTCAACAAGCTGCTGTGGATAGTGCCGGCCATCGCGCTCCTGGTGTTCCTCTGCGACAGGTCATGGCGGTTCTGCCGGCTGAAGCCCATGGCGATCGTGCTGGGCGTGGCGGCGCTCGTCGCGGTGGGCGTCCAGTTCGGCCTGATGGCGGCGGGCGGCGGAAAGCCGGCGCGCGGCTATCCGATCCACGTGGACAAGGGCCGCATCTACGTGAAGGGCATGAATCCGCAGGTGTGGATCGCCGCCGACGGCAAGGCGCTGGGCGGCGTTCTCGCCTGCAAGGACATCCGCGGATACTACGCCTATGACCCGCGCACCCCGTCGGTGGGCTACGTGACGAGGGTGAAGGACCTGCCCGACGGAATAAACAGGCTCGTGCTCGCCGGCGACATGGGCGACAAGTGGATGAGGATGATGTCGAAGGGCGGCGTGGACGTCCAGGCGAAGGTCCCGAAGGAGGTTGTGTTCATCTCGCCGCCGTTCCCGCCGTCGGCGCTTCCGGAGGGGTTCCTCAAGTCGTGCAAGGTGAGCATCGTGATCGGCGAGTTCACGGCGCGCTACGAGCCCGAGTACGCCAATCCGCCGCCGTGGGTGAAGGTGGTCCCGGCGATGGAGCTGTACATAACTGGCTGGATGCAGTACGCGCTCGGCCAGAAGTGACGCACGGCCAGGGAGACACGGGCAAGACCATTTAACGGTATCGCAACGTAACAAGGACAGATAGAAGGAGGAAACATGAAAAGGATTCTCGCGCTTCTAATCGCCTCTGCGATGGTGACGACACTGAATGCGGGGGCAACGGCAACGCTGCTGAAGACCCGCACGGCGGCCAGCAAGGCCGTCAAGCCCGGCATGTGGCACGCCAGCTTCT
>JAEEGH010029223.1_pt1 | contig 10792 bp, 9 predicted proteins | sample 9134181 | NCBI WGS metagenome assembly JAEEGH01 (sample SAMN16246544, study PRJNA631951) | gut metagenome | biome: gut microbiome; feature: rumen; material: DP-attached | host: Bos | place: Iran: Karaj | collected 2018-10
TCATGGAATTCTCCTTTTCTTTGGTTTGCCCACATTATACGATTTCTCCCCGCCCGCTGTCAATACCGCCCGCAGCGACATGAGAAAGGCGTGGAGACGTTAAGCGTTTTTTGATATAATTACAGCCATGAAAAGGCAAGAACTATCTGTTGTGGCATCCGCTGCGCTGGCGCTCACGGCCGCCCTGGCCGGCGTGGCGGCGGAACCGGAGTTGAATCTGGAAATGCACCGGTTCGGTAGTCCCTACGAAACCGTCAAGTACTGCGCGACCAGGCCGCTCGAGGCGGGAAGCCCCGCAGAGGTGGCGCTGGTGGTGGTGCACGGCTGGGGCGGCGGGGCCATGATGTCGGGCGAGGCGACATCGTTCGTCGGCGCGGTGGCGAAGTCGCTCCGCGAGGGGGAGAAGGCGCCGTATGTGATAGCGCCGCTCTTCCCGAGGCGCGATGTGCTCAAGAAATACAATGTCTCCCCGGAGGGGCTTGCGATCTGGAACGAATCATGGGCGCGCACCACGTCGATCCCCGAGCGCGCGGCCGACGACTGGCGCGGCGGCGGCGACGCCTCGAACGCCGCCTTCAGCACCTACGACATAATAGACCTGATCTTCTCGCGCCTGGGCGACACCTCGCTCTACCCCAACCTCAGGCGCGTCGTGCTGGCAGGCTTCTCCGCGGGCGGACAGTTCGTCTCCCGATATGCCGCCGTGGGCAAAGGTAAGGTGCGCGCAGGCGTCGAGATGGCGTATGTGGCGATGTCCCCCTCAACATGGCTGCGGCTGGACCCCGCCACGCCCTGGCACTACGGGCTTGACGGACGGACAAGGTATTCGAAAGGCGTCTCGAACGACCAGGTGCTTACGAACCTGACCACCAGGACGGTCGTATATGCCTGCGGATCAAAGGACGTGAGCACCCGCGGCGCATTGGACAAAAATCCCCCCGCCATGCAGCAAGGCCCGAACCGCTACGCCCGTTTCCTCTCCCAGAAGCGCCACATAGAATCCATCCCCGCCTGGCGGGCCAATGCGATCTTCCATGTGTTCCATGGCATGGCGCACGACTGGAGAGGTTCGTACGCCCGCCCCGAGTTCGTAGATTTCGTCCTCAGGGGCCGCACCGAGGCGTTCTCCGCAGATTAGGCTGCTTCACTGCAGATAAATCACCGCCGATATCAAGCTTTGACTTCTCCGAAGCGCGCGATGAAATCGCCCTCGGAGATGATCGGGATCCCCAGAGCCTGCGCCTTCTTGTTCTTTCCGGAGGTGGAGGTGATGTCGTTGTTGATGAGGAAACTCGTCTTGGCGGAGACGGACCCCGACACCTTGCCGCCCTGCGACTCGATGTACGCCTTCAGCTCGTCGCGGTTCGCGTAGTGGTGGACCTCGCCCGTCACCACGAACGTCATCCCAACGCACCTCCCCCCTTCCGCGGTCTTGAACTCCTTCAGCTCCACCTGCCCCATTAGATCGTCGAGAAGCGCCTGGTTCGCGGGATCCCTGCACCAGTAGACGAACGCCCTGGACTTCACCGGCCCTATGCCGTCGATCGCCGCGAACATCTCGCCGTCGGTGGCGGAGCGCGCAGCGGCGAACAGCTCCGAGACGCCGTATGCGCCAAGGAGACGCTTGGCGACGTCCTGTCCGCAGAGGGGGATGGAGAGGGCCACCAGGAAGTTCGCCGCGTCGCGGGAGCGGGCGGCCTCGACGGCGTCGCGTATCTTGTCGGCGCTGCGCGGACCGAACCCCTCGAGCTCGGCGATCTCGTCGCGGTGGGCGCCGAGGCGGTAGATGTCCGCGAACGTCTTGATCCACCCCTTGTTCACGAACTTCGCGATGGTCTCGCCGGCGAGCCCGTCGATGTCCATGCCGGCCTTGGAGACGAACCTCTCATACTTCGCGAGGGCGCGCGCGGGGCATTCGGCATTCGTGCACCTGAGGGTCTTGGTGCCGGTGTCGGATGACTTCACCTCCGTGGGCGCTCCACACACGGGGCAGGTCTCCGGCACCGTGAAATCCCCCGCCTTCGCCGTGACGGCCACAACCTTCGGTATGATCTTGTTGGCCTTTATCACCGATATGCCCGTCCCCGCGCCGCCGATCCCCAGGCGCTCGCACTCCGAGATGTTGCAGAGCGAGGCGCGCTTGACGATGGTGCCCTCGAGCGCCACCGGCTCGAACACGGCCACGGGGCAGATTGAGCCCACCGCGCAGCTCCATTCGATGTGGTCAAGTGTGGTGGCGGCGGTCTCATCCTGCCACTTGAAGGCGTATCCGGCGCGCGTGGCGTGGTGCCCGGTGACGGAGCCGGTGCGGGCGTAGGCGACGTCGTCGTAGACCACCACGAGCCCATCCACGGGGAACGGCTGCGACTTGTCGGTCACCTTGCGCGTCCAGCGGTCGATCACCGCCTGAATTGACGCCTCGTCCGGCCGCTCTATGAGCTCGCGCTCGATCGCCTTGAGCCCGATCTCGTCTAGGTGGTCCATCCGCGCCCCCCAGGAGAGGATGTCGGGCTCGACGTTGACGAGCGAGAACGGTATCCACTGCAGATTGCGCGGGGCGAGCTCCTCGACGTTCTTCAGGGACAGCGAACCCGCCGCGAGGTTGCGCGGGTTGGCGTAGTCCTCCTGAGACAGGGCGAGGAACTCCTCGAAGTCTGCGTATGATATCACGGCCTCGCCGCGCACCACGAGGTGCCCCTTGTCGCCGATGGTCTGCGGAAGGCCGCGTATCCCCGCGGCGAGGTGGGTGATGTTGGTGCCGACGTGGCCGTCGCCGCGTGTGATCACCTTCGAGAGGCGGCCGCCATCGTATGTCACCACGAGCGTTAGGCCGTCTAGCTTCCAGGACAGCCACACCGGGCGGCCCTCGGCCCACTTGGCGACGTCGGACACCTTCTTCGTCTTGGCGAGGGAGAGCGCGGGAAATTCATGCGCCTCCTTCTGCCCGGCCACGTCGTCGGCGCTCACGTTGCGAGTGGGGGAGTCCGGGAGGGAGACGCCCGTCTCGGCCTCGAGGGCCTTGAGGCGGTCGAAGAGCGCGTCCCACTCGAAGTCCGTCATCTTCTCGCCCTGGCCATTGTAGTAGGCGGCGGCGGCATCGTTCAGCTGCGCGACCCACGCGCGCATGAGTTCAAGCTTGTCCTGCTTCAACGCCAACTCCATCTGCTCCATCTTAGACTCCATTCTTCCTTTGCCGTCCAATCAGCTGTTCTCCGCGACTTCACCTCCAGCGGAATATGGCGGGGCGCTGCGGCAGGACGGGGCTTTGCAGCCTCACACCATTATCGCCGACGCACTCGAACGCGACCGCCTTCCACGTGCCGTCGCCCTGAAGCCGCTCGATGGCGGACGGAGCGGCGTTGAACGCCATCTCCGGCGCGTCGTCGCCGTCAAGGTCGAGCATGTTGAGGACGAACACTTTCTCCCCGGCCCCCGTCGTCCCGGCTTCGCACGTCGTCGGGCCCACCCCAAGATAGCGCACGCCCCCCGGGATGCCGCCCGCGAGCAGCGCCAGCCACTTCGCGATCTCATCCCTGCAACGTTCGGAGAAAAGAGGCGCATCGTAGTAGGCCGGCATCTGCGGCGGCAGGGGCTGCGCCATGAGGAGCACTTTGCCGCCTCGCGCATTGGAGAAGAGCGTGCTGCCCGGCGCGATGCACACCGCCTCGTCGCCCATGCGCGGACTATTCAGGAGACGCGTCAGCGCCCTGGCGCCCGGCGTGAGGTCGGAGAGGTCGGCGAGAGCGCCCCTCCCTATCCCGAGATGGCGGAAGCCATTCTCGAATTCGTGTATCTGGACCGTGCCCCGGCTCCACGGCTTCGCCGCCGCCCCTATGTCGGCGGCATATCCATTCTTCGCAAGCCAGAGCGCGGCGGAGCCGTCGGCGATCACGGCGCTCGAGAGAATGGCGCGTATCTCGTCGGGGGGGAGCAGCGCCAGGGTGCTGGCCGTGAGCGCCGTGACTTCGCCCGGGCGCGCCTTGCCGAACCTGTACGGGATGCCGACGAGTGCCAGGTAGCGGTCTCCGAAGTTTTGCTTGATCGGCCCGCACACCGGCACCACCACTCCGCGCTGCGCGAAGTCCACCTTCGCCACCCACTCCATGAGCCCCTTGTTCTCGCGCATGATGCGCCTGTACGCCTCGGCGGAGCGCTTCTCATTGTAGTTGCCGGTGCGCGTGATCCACATCTTCGCGCCCTTGCAGCCATCGAGCGCCAGCATCACGAGATGGTCGTACATGCGCACGGCGCTCGTCGCCCAGAGGGTGTGCGGGCAAGTGTCCGACTCCTGCATGTATACGACATCCCCGCCTACTATCTCCATCTGCCTGGCGTATGCCGCGCGCATGTCCACCACGTGGAAGAGATCCTTCCCGTAGTTGTGGTACGGCGCCCCGCCGCCGCGTATCACGGGCGTCTGGCCCGGCGCTGCGAGGATCTGCGCGAATTCGCGCGCGTGCCTGAGGTGGCACGCGTCCGTCACCACGCACAGCATCCCAGGCACCTCCGGCGAGAAGTTGCCGCGTATCGTCTGAAAGAACCGCTTGAGGGAGTCCACCTTCACCGCCTCCCACTCCGCCGACATCCTGGCGTCGCCCGAGGCGAGCATCTTCGCCACCTCCTCGCGCGTCCAGACGCGCCCCGTGCGCTTCGCGAAGGCCTCGAGGTGGAGGGGGCAGAAGCATCCCGGCACGCCGCCCCAGATCATGCGCGTGTCGTCGTCCACCATGAAGAAGTCAGGTTTTAGCGCCGAGAGCGTGCGGCATGTGCGCGCGATGTAGTCGAGGAACCTGGGGTCCATCGGGCACATCCTGTAGACGCTCTTGCCGTCCCTCTGCACGGTGAGCTGCCACGGCGTCGGAGATCCGGGGCGGCCTCCGTGGCCCATAGTGGCCTGCAGGAGGATGCCCTGCTTGACCGACGAAAGCGACTTCAGGCGCGGCGCCACCTTGCGGTAGGCATCGGCGTATATCGCCGCGCGATCGGCGACGGGATCACCCTCCGGGTGCAGCGTGCAGCACCATGCGATGCCGTCCACAAGCGTCGTCTCGCCCAGATCGGCCGAATCCTTCGCCAGCTCCTCGGCGCACTCGCCCTTCAGCGGCATCACCGATATCCACCGCGGACACTCCGCCAGCGCCGCCGCGCAGACCGCCACCGCGCAGAACGTCATTTTCATCCTAATCTGCATTCTCTTGTCTCCGATGATATTATAGCATATTTCCGCCGCGTGCATTCCGCGATTGGCGAATTTTCCCCCTTGCGCATCGGGCCGCCAAAGAGTATAATATTTGTCGTTTCCACCCCGCTGGGTGGATTTCAAGCCATCGGAGCGTAGCGCAGTCTGGTAGCGCGTTTGGTTCGGGACCAAAAGGTCGAGGGTCCAAATCCCTCCGCTCCGACCATTTTATGCCTTCCGCCGAAATGGCCTTCAGCCTTCGGGGAAGAGACTGTCCAGCAGCTGTTCGGCGGGCGTCTTTGCACCCTTCTTCGCATTGCAGTCAAAGCAGCACGGCACGCAGTTGCCGCGCGTCGACCTGCCGCCTCGCGCAAGGGGCACCACATGGTCCAGCGTGAGGTTCTCCGCCCCCACCTGCCTGTGGCAGTAGTGGCACTCGCCCTTCGCGAGAAGCGCGCGCCACCAGTCCGTGGCCTTCAGCGCGCGCGCCTTCTCGCGCTCACGCTTCACATGGGCCGGATCCGCCTGTATGTCTATCCACGATTGCACGCTGATATTATATCATAATATTCGCAGACCGTATGCACCCTTGATTGTCTTTATGCGCGGCGGCGGGTGGCGCGGGCGATGAGCGCCCAGGCGGACGGAAGCGCGAACACGAGCGCGAACGCCACCGCGCCCACGGCGCCCTCGGCCACGACCCGCACCGGCAGGACGAAGTAGTGTGGCAGGCCAGGCCACACGCCGCCCGTGCTCAGCGAGAAGAGCCAGCCCGCGAGCGAACCCACCGGAACCCCGAAGACTATTCCCCAGAGCGCCGTCTTGACTGCTCCACGCGCAAGGCGCAGGACAAGCTGCGCGCGTGTCGCGCCGACGGCGCGAAGAACTACAAACGAACGCCGCGCGGCGTCGGCGTCGGCCACCAGCATCGCGATGAAGCCGATCGCGAGGATGGCTAGGAACGCGAACGGCACGCGGGCGGCCTGGCCTATGAGATCAGAGCCGTGCGCGAGTGTGCCGTCGGCGATCTCGTCACGCGCGTGGAGGCGCACGGTGGAGGACGCCGTGGCGGAGGAGAGGCCGAGAGCCTTGGCGATGGACGCCTCCACGGCGCGCCCCGCCCCGAATACGCCCTTCTCCTTCAGGAAGGCTGGGTCGTAGTCGACCCAAAGATGCGTCATCTTCACGGAGAACGCCGGGCGGGGATCGAGGGATTCGATCGTGTCGAGCGACACGAACACCGGGCCGTCCGTCATCACAGGCGCGCCGCGCAGCCCGCGCACGAGACCGCGGCTAGTGACCATGTGCCAGTTGAGGTCCACTACGCCTGCGATGGGAAGCTCCACGACCGTCTTGGGCCCGCGACCCGGGAGCGATATCTTAAGACGGTCGCCCTTGTGGAGATTGCGCGCACGGCTCGTCATCTCGGTTATGACGCAGGCGTCCGACGATCGGATCGCGGCGTTGGCGTCCTTCCATGTGCCTTCGAGGAAGCGGAAGTCGGGGAGCCATTCTGCGGCGAGGAAGAGCGCGTTGCGGTTCTGGGGGCGTCCACCGGGGCCGCCGCGCCCGAACGACCGCATTGGCTCGGCCGGCTCGAAGTCTATCTGGAGCGGATAGAGCTCCGAGATGCGCTTCACGCCGGGGATGGATCGCAGCTTCTCCACGGCAAATGAATCCACGCCGTCGGGGAGGATGGACACGATGGCGTCGGGCCACTCCACGCTCGGGACGAACGCTCGCATGAGCGATGCGCCCCACACCTCCACCGCAACGAACGCGCCGAAGCCGCAGGCAAATGCTATCGCCATGCCGCGCCTGCGCCTGCGCGGACGGGCGTCGAGGGCGTCGAGCGGACGCACCGACAACGCCGGCCAGAGCGCAAAGAGCGACGCGGCCGCCGCCAGCACCGGCGCAAGCGCCAAGGTGGCCTTCACGGCGCCCCACGACACCGCCGGCCCCACGGGGAACGCCACACCGTCTGCCGCCACATACGCCACGAGCGCGCCAATCGCCGCCGCGCATCCAACAATCCACCCCACCGCCGTGGCCAGCACCGACTCCGCGAGGACAAGCCAATAGACGCCCCCGCGCGACAATCCCACGATCCGCAGCGTCGCCAATGTGCGCCTGTTCGCCTCCACCGATAGGATGAGCGAGTTCACCAGCAGGCATAGCGCCGTGAGAACGGCGGCGATGAGCATGAGCGGGCGGGCGTAGTCCATGCGGCGCGCCTCGTCGCCCTTGAAGGCGTTCACCACCTGCTCGGATTCGGGGGTTAGAATCTCCCGAGGTCCAGGTTGGCGGGTTCGCTCCGCTGTGGACTCTGGCATCTTCTTCCAGAATGAAATCGAGCCGTGGGCTTCATCGGCCAATGCGGCGAAGGCAGCCTTGTTCGCGAACACGCCAGGCCAAAACGGCGGAAGCTTCACCTCATCGAGATAGCCCACGACCTTAGCCGTCATCGTGCCCTTCTCGCCCACGAACTTTACCTCCGCGCCAACGGGCGGCGCCTCGCCGCGCCCGAAGCGGAGCAAGGTGTTCCTCGTGCACACGATCTCGAAGCCGTTCGCCGAATCATCCACCCAGCGCCCCTCGGCCAGCCGCGTGGCTCCGTATGGATTCTCCTTCGGCGCGGCCGCCATCACCGCCATCATGGGCGGCCCCTGTAGGACGCGCCCGCCGGGGCGATGGTCGATCGTGCAGGCGATGAGGGGAAGGCGGAGATCCCCTCGGCCCTCTGCGGAGCGTTCCTGCCAACCTGAACCTCGGCCCTTTACGGGCCGAGGGCGCATCCTGCCGAAGGATCCTTCAATGCGCCAGGCCGCCCACGGGGCCGCGGCGCGCTTCGCTAACGCCGGGGCCTGCGCGGAGTTCGTCGCCGCAAGCGAGAACATGAAAACCACCGCCCCCGCCGCAGCCGCGACGCCTGCGGCGGCGCAGGCGAAACGGGCCTTGCCGCGCGAAAGCCCCCTTAGCATCAATTCGAGGATCATGAGTATGTCTCAAGATATTTGCGCGAGATGAGCTCGGGATCATGCGAAGTCGCGAACGACGCCGCGATGCGGCCGTCCTTCAGGAAATGCACCTTCTCCGCGGACGCCGCCACCACCGGGTCGTGCGTGACGAGCAGGATGGCGCTCCTCTCGGCGGCGTTCAGATCCTTGAGAAGCGCGCAGATGGACTTGGCCGACGACACGTCGAGGTTTCCGGTCGGCTCGTCGGCCAGCACGACGTCCGGCTCCGCGAAGAGGGCGCGGGCTATCGCGACGCGCTGCCGTTCGCCGCCGGAAAGCTCGCCGGGCCGGCGCGCCGCCTTATCCGCAAGCCCCAGCCTCTCCAGCAGCGAGGCGAGGCGCGACTGATCGGCCTTCGCGCCGTCGAGCTTCAGAGGCAGGACGACATTCTCCGAGACCGTCAGCGAGTCCAGCAGATTGAAGCTCTGGAACACCACGCCCACATGGCGCCGGCGGAAACGCGCGGCTGCGGAGTCCGACATCGCGGTCACATCGCTTCCGCCTATCTCGATTCGTCCGGACGCCGGCAGGATCAACCCCGCCGCAAGGTGCAAGAACGTCGACTTTCCGCTACCACTGGGCCCCATCAGCGCCTCGAACGAGCCTAGGGCCAAATCAAGTGAGAAACCGGACAGGACCTCCGTCCGGGCCGCGCCAGCGCCGTATGCGTGGCATATTGAAACTGCGTTTAGAGCGGATGACATGGGAATTGAGAATTGAAAATTGAGAGTTGAGAATTAATGGATGGAATCAGGAATCTGCGAATGCTAGATTTCCGAAGTGGGCGGGACGTCGCGGCCAGTGCACGCGGGGCCTGCGATGTCGAGCATCTTGTATGATCCGTAGTTGAAGTTACCGCCGTGGCGCGGGTTGCCCCAATAGCCCTGCTTCACATGCGCGAGGACCATGTTGAAGAACCCTCCGAACTTCTTCTCCACCTCGGCGGCGCCCATGCCCTTGATCTTGGCAATGTGCTCGCGGTAGGTCTTGAGATGGCGCTCATAGGGCGCGCCCGGGGCGAGCTGCCAGTCGATGTAACGCACCACCTTGAGGTCGTGCGCGCCGGGGCCTGCGGAATCTGCGGGGATGATCTCCTCGGCGAGGGCGTCCAGGACGGCGGCCTCGTCCGGCGTGAGCGCCTTCCACGGGGCCGCGGGCGGCGCCCCCATATACTCTATGAGCCGCGCGCCGTAGAAGCCGGCGGCAGCGCCGCCGGCCGCCACGGCAGCCGTGAAGAACTTCCTGCGCGTAAGCGCCATCTCGCCCCCAAAAATCAGAAGCCGGCGCGGACGCCCGCGGTGTTGTCGAGCTCCGACGCCACCCACGTCGCGAAGTCCTTCACGCACTTGCAGGACGCCGCCACGCCGAGGGCGCGCACCTTCTCCGCCTGGCACTTGCACCCACACCAGCGCAGCTGGTCGAGGAAGTACATCTTGACGTCGTTTTTCTCGGCGCGCTCCGCGAACGCGAGGAGCTGCTTCGCCCAGAGCTTGCGCCCGGCCGCGCCCTCCTTCGTCATCACATACTGCGTGACGGCGGCGATCTGGAATGCCTTCACGGGGCACGTCTTGTATTCAGGCTTCACCTCGGCGAGAAGCGCGGCGGCGGACGCCTCGTCCTTCACGAACGCCGCGAGCACCTCGGTCTTCGTGGCCTCCGCAAGCTTGGCCTTGTTGTCCAGCTGCCACTTCTCCGAGGTCGGAGCGTCGGCAGACTTCGCCGCCTCGGGGCGGATGTCGTACGCGTCCTTCTTCTTCTGCTGCTGCTCGGCCGCGAGACATGTCGCCGCCGCAAGCATCATCAAAACAAATGTCTTCATTTTGTCTCCTTGTTTTTTCAAATCACTAACCAGAAACTAGAATCTAGAAACTAGAAACCAGAAACTAGAAACTTGCCACTCTCTCAACCCCACATCTCCTTCGCCCAGGGCTGGCGCATGGACTGGTAGAGGAAGCGGTCCGCGGCCTCGTCGTCCACGGCGCGGAGCTTCACGGGGTCGAACCGGAAGCCGCGGCCAAGGCGCTCGGCCACGATCGCGAGGTTGAACATCGTGCAGGAGCGGAAGCCGTTGGACTCGTTGAGCGCGAATGGCTTGCGCGTGCGCACGCTCTCCATGAAGTCGGTGATCTGCGGGGCTGGCTCGGGGAGGCCGGCGAGGGTCTTCACCACCTTCTCGTCGGGCCACCAGCCGTTGGCGTCCTTGATGCGGAGCGTCGTGCTGCCTTCGCCCTTCTTGTAGACGCAGAGGCCATTGGAGCCGCGAAGAAGCGGCTCGTCCTTGAGCGTCTCGTCGCCGTCGAGGATCACCTCGGTGCCGTCGTCGTAGGTGAGCACGAAGCGGTCGAAGCGTCCCACCACGTCCGGGTGCTGCTTCGGGCCAAAGTAATCCACCTTCACGGGGCTCGTCTCGTCCTTGCAGAGGAGATACTGGAGCGGGTCGAGGTAGTGCTGCGCCATGTCGCCGAGGCCGCCGCCATCGTAGTCCCAGTAGCCGCGGAACGTTCCGTGCGTGCGGTGGCGGTTGTAGGGTTTCCACGGCGCAGGGCCGAGCCACATGTCCCAGTCGAAAGTCTTCGGCACAGCCTGCACGGGCAGG
>JAEEGH010029224.1_pt1 | contig 10791 bp, 6 predicted proteins | sample 9134181 | NCBI WGS metagenome assembly JAEEGH01 (sample SAMN16246544, study PRJNA631951) | gut metagenome | biome: gut microbiome; feature: rumen; material: DP-attached | host: Bos | place: Iran: Karaj | collected 2018-10
TTGTTGCAAGAAACAAACGATTGATATTTTCAAGATATGGTCAAAAGGAAATCAAAATGGCGAATTTAGATGAAACACGGGCTTGGGCGAGCACATTTTTTGCGGATTTGCGTTTCAATGGAAAGAACGGCACATTGCCGTACCGCCTGCATCTGCCTGGACGGTTTGAACGTGGCAAGGCGTATCCGCTGGTATTGTTGATGCATGGCTACGGCAGCATTGGTTCGAACAACTGGGGACAGCTGTTCCTTTGCGGCCTATTTGCACACAATCCGAATGTTGATTTGGACAATGTCTTCATTTTGGCGCCGCAATGCCCTGCCGACGGAACATGGATCGAAATTACGGCTGATGAGAAATGGTTGGGCGTGGACTATACGATGAGCAAGGAGCCCGTCGCCCCCATGAAAGTCGCCATGGAGATTTTGAATCATGTCATTGCGTCGTATCCAATTGATAGAAAGCGTCTTTATGTTGGCGGCAATTCCATGGGCGGTTTCGCGACATGGGATATTTTGGCCCGTCATCCGAAAATGTTTGCCGCCGCGTTTCCAATCTGCGGCGGTGGCGATCCTGCGCAAGCCGCCGCCATCGCCACGACGCCTATTTGGACGTTCCATGGCGACGCTGATACGACGGTGCTGCCGGAAGCGACACGGCGGATGGTGCGTGCTCTGAAGGAACTCAAAGCGGATGTGACGCTGACGGAATTTCCAGGCGTCGGTCACGATTCATGGACGCCTGCTTTGACGAAGCCTGAATTCGCCGAATGGCTGTTTGCGCATTCGCTTTGACGGGAGTCACTTAGTAACGACGAATGTGACGGACGAAGGGCTGGCCATGTCATTCGGATCAACGGCCCGGATGACATGGCGGCCAGGCGTGAACGACCGCTTTTCAAACGGCGATTTTTCGCCGATAAAATCGTTGTCAACAAACCACAAGACTGGTGAGATCGATGCCCGCAGGCGAAGCTTTGCCGTACCGTCGCCATCGGCGACATAATGCTCTGGTTGCGGTGAAAGAATGGTGATAGGCGGCTTTTTGGCGAAGACGCCGCATTGGTCGCATGGCCGGAGAGGGACGGATTGAAGAGTCGTTCCCGTGAACTGCTTCAGACAGGACGGCGTCGCCGCAAGTCCGGATTTTGCACAGAGTTGTCGCAACGGTAGCAGGGCGGACGAATCCGGCCAGGGGGATGGCGCGGAATTACGATAGATAGCGTTGAAAATATCGACTAGCGCAGGAGCGGCCGCCGATGCTCCGACGAGAGCGGCCGCAGGCCGTCCGTTTTTGTTGCCGAACCATACGCCCAGCGTGTAATCCGCCGTGTAACCGAAGCACCATGCGTCGTGGTTTCCATTGGAAGTTCCTGTTTTCCAAGCAATTCCGATGGAGACATCGCCTGCCAACCGTCGCATGGAGAGGATTTTCGTGACCATCGCGCAGGCATCCGGTGTGAAGATGCGTTCAGGCTGAATAGAAGACGCGGTAGTGGTTGTCAAAAAAGTCGCTGGTGTGAAAAGACCGCCGTTTGGAATGACAGCGTAGCCTTGCGCAAGGTCGAGAAGGGAATGACCCATCGTGCCTAAAGCAATAGAAAGGCCATGCTTTTTCATGAGATCTCCTTTAGAATCGTCCATTGGCATGGTCAACCGAAGCGATGCGAACATGTCAACAACGCGTTCAGGAGTCAATTCAGCAACAAGACGCACGGCTGGCGTGTTCAACGACATGGAGAGCGCCTCCGCAATGCGTAATTTTTGGTTGAAACGTCCATCGTAATTCGTTGGGGCGTAATCACCGTAGCGAACAGGTGTGTCTTTGATGATCGTGTCCATGACGGCTAGCCCTGCGTCAAAAGCCTCCAGATAGATGAACGGCTTGAGCGTGGAACCCGCGCTACGAGTGGCGGTTGCGGCGTTTACCTGGCCGTTGAGCGGATCGTTGTAGTTCAGCGTGCCGACGAATGAGATGATTTGACGTGTCTTGTTGTCGATAAGAACAGCCGCGCCATCATGGACACTTGGCAACTGTTGAACATGTTGCGACAATGCATGCTGGATACGTTCTGTGAATTCGACATCGATGGCGCATTTGACGTCGAAAGCATTGCGTGCTTCACGGCGGGCCATCGTGAAATAATGGCGATGGCTTGGGCGGGAGTATGCACGCAAAGCGGACGGATAACGGAAGTCACGTAGCCGCAATGGTTCGTTTTCATAGATTTCCTGCGCCATGCCCGGTTTGAGGAAACCGTTGCGTTCCATGAGTTTGAGAACAAGCTTCTGCCGTTTTCGGGCTTGTTCTGGATGCCGATCTGGCCGATAGGCGTTGGGGCGTTGCGGAAGTCCGCACAAAAGCGATGCTTCTGCACGGTTCAATGACTTCGCGTCCAATCCAAAATAATAAATGGCGGCGGCTTGAATGCCATGGATTTTTCCGCCGAAAGGAATTCGGTTGAGATATTCCGTGAGAATTTCACGTTTGGAATGGAGCTTTTCCATTTTACGCGCTTCGGCGGCTTGGATGAATTTGGTCTTGAAGGAGCGCTTTCTCGGACGTGCGATGGAAACGAGTTGCATGGAAATGGTCGAAGCGCCGGAAATGATGCGGCGGCTTGTGAGATTTTGCCATGCTGCACGAATAACGGCTTGAAGATCAACACCATTGTGTTCGTAGAAATGCGCGTCTTCCGCGGCGAGAATGACGTCGATGGCTTCTTGGGAGATTTGCTCCAATGGGATATCAAAACGCCATTGATAGTCATAGGTGCGTTCGATATGGAGGAGCTTTCCCTGTCGGTCATAGTAGGAACGGCAGGGAGTCTGTTTTTTCAGGTCCACGAATGGATCAGAACAGAAGGAAGGCGCGAGCAACCACGCCGTCCAAGCGGCGCCGCAAAAAATAGCGGCGACCGCACAGACAGCTATGATGGTCCATAGGCGTTTTCTGTTCTTGATTTTCACAGAGATTATTCGACTTCAAAAATGGAATCTGTCGTGAAAACCGCCTTGAGATCAGGGGCATACATGGCTTCGACCAACGACGGCGGCGTGACGTATTTACCACGCGTGACGGCACGGGCCTGATAGGTGATGACGGCGATGCCGTTTTCACGGAGATCACCGAAAAGCAGATAGCGGTCATCCCTGCGTTCGATGTACTTAGGGCTGAGGATGCCGTAAGGCTTGGCCTGTTCGTCCGACAGAGCGGCGGCGCGTGTGACCAGCGTGGGATCTTCGATTTCCATGCCACCGGGCAGGACGTCCGCGAAGACCAAGTTCGGGATGTCGCTCAAGGATTCGATTGTGATTTTGACGGTGATGAGATCACCTTGCTTGAAGGTCGTGGCAGGCGCGCCAGTCTTGTCAAGATACTCGCGGGTGAGCTTCATGACGCCGCTTTGCGTTGGCGGTACGGTTTTCGGGGTACCATCGATGTGTTGCTGGAGGAAAAGCGTGTTCGTTCCCGTGTTCGTGATAGTGATGGTGTGATTGGGCAACAAGTCCCATTTGTTAATTTTTGCAGCGTCGATGGCGACAGGCTCCTTCTGGTCGGCCTGGAAAGTCGCCGCGCTGTTGCCGTCGATTTTGAAATGGGCGGCGTATTTGGCGAGGGCGCCGGTTCCCCATGCGTTGGCTTGCGTCGTGCCCCAAGCATAGCCGTCTTTGCGGATGGCCTTGCGGAGTTGAAGCGCGAGATCCAGAGCGGCGGGATTGTCGGGAGCGATATCCATGATGATGGAAAGGGTCATGCCGAAACGCGCGGCTTGGGACATTAGATCATGGGGGGCGTCCTCTTCATACCAGACACGCGCTTCGATGGCTTTGTTGAAGCGGTCCATGGCCTTGGCAGCATGACCGCCTTTGATGAGGGCGGCGGCGGCCAAGAAAGCCGCGTAGTCGTTTTCCGGCGTCTTCAGGATGTTTTCAGCGATATTCCGATGGGAACTCTGCTTTGCGAGCGCTAGAACATAGGAGCAATATGCACGGAGAGCCCGCGGATTTTTGCGATCGTCTGCGACTTTGTGAAGGAACTGACAGGACTTCTTCATGGATTTGGTGTTGACGGGAATGTCACGGAGGGCCGCTTCTGCCAAGAAATGCGTTGCGTAGATGGAAGCGACGAGATGGGTTCCACGATGTTCGGGCCAGAGGGAGAAGGAGCCGTCCGGCAGGGCCATCGTCATGATCCTGTCACGTGCGGCGAAGAGCTTACTGCGATGTCCTTCCACGCTATCAGCTGAGATGATGCCTGCCTTGACAAGAGCATCTAACTGCAAGAATGGGAAGGCCTTGGATGTAGTCTGTTCCAAACAGCCGTATGGATAGCTGTTGAGCCATGCGAGGCTTTCCTCCAGACCGCAGGCGGGGGAGGACGTGGTGGTCACGTAGCTATGGATGGAGCTGGCGAACCATTCATCTGGATCACAGAGGAAGGTTTTGGATTCATTGGGTTGAAGCGTGAAGTTGCGGGTGACGGCCATGCCTGGATTACCGCTGCGGATGGTGAGCGGCAGCTCGTTATGTTTGGTGAATTCACCCATTTTCAGCGTGCTTTTGACAACGCAATCCTTGAAGACATCTTGTGCCTTGACCAGAAGGGTGACGGTCTTGGAGCTGTTGGAATCGATGGTCTGTGTGAAAGTCGTATCCGCATCTGTCTTGAGTTCAGGCGGAAGGGTAACGGTAAAGGAGCAATCGCCAGTGGGCAGGTCATGGTTGAACAGCGTGAAGGTATAGAGGAATTCATCGCCCGGTGCGACAGCGCGTGGGCCGGATGGCATGATGCTGATGGCGTCACGCACGATAAAGGATGTGTCGGCGGAACCAACTCCTTTTGTGGCGGAACAAACCGCCATAAGACGCATGGCACCCAGATGTTCCGGAATGTGGATGGTGGTTTCCACAGTCCCGTTTTCCGATAGTTCGATGGGATCCAGAACGACGATGGCCGGCTTCTTGGCGGTGATTGGCGTGATGACACGGGCAAGGCCGCCGCCGCCGATCTTTCCATCGTCGGAAATCCGGATGTCCGGGAAGATGTTGCTGTAGCTGTCATAGAAATTAGGCATGAAGAAACGCTGACCATGGAAGAAATCGAAAATATCAGGTGTGTGGAAATCCGTCAAGGCAAGAATGCCTTCATCGACGGCGAAAAGATGGATGAGGCCGGAAGCGGGTTTGCCATCTTTGTTTGTGACTTTGGCTTTGATGACAATGTCGGTTTCAGGGCGTGCCACGTCTGGTGCGTCCAGCTTGATGTCCAACTGTCTGGCGGATTGGTCGATGTTCAACGCCAGAAGGCCAAACATGCGATCGATATTCGTTCCATGGTGGCTGACGACGGTCACTGCGGCGTAGTAGGTCTCTGTGGTCATTGCGGCTGGAATTTCGACGGTGAAAGTGTTGTCACCAGCTTTGACCGCCGTTATCTTCTGCGTGCCGATGCCGTCTTCGCCGCAAACGATGAAGGCATTGCCGTCGCCATTCGCTTTGAAGGTGACGGTGGCTTTTTCACCAGGCATGTAGATCTCTTTGTCGGTCGAGAATGAAAGAACGGATGGATTGGCAGTTCTGGCGCCGCCGTCGCCCCACCAGTAGTAAAATTCAAGACGAGTCTGGATGTTGTCTCCACACGTGGCTACAAGTTCATAGCTTCCATGGTATCTGATGTCAAACGGAATGACACCTTTTGTTTCCGTCAAGTCGATGGTCTTCGGCTCGCCGACAGGCAGGGAGGTTTTTGTCCATTCGTAGCGGAGTTGTCCGTAACCGGTTTTCTTCATGGTATAGTCCCAGTCGCATTTATAGAGCTTGAACGTGACGGGAGCGGACAATGGTGTCACAGGCTTATCCTTCTCATAAGAAAGGACTTCATAGGCGATTTCGACTTTGTTTTCGGTGGTTATCTGATTCTTGCGGAGGCCGAGGAACTGCTCGCTTGGCAGGGAGATGACGGTTGCATGGCCCGTGACGGCACGTCCGCCAGGCTCATTGACGGATGCATCCGCAATGAGCGTAACTGGTGAATAAGATATGCCGTTCATGGAGTTGAAACCGTTGAAGGCGATGGTGTCTTCGCCATTGAAATTTTCGTTTTCGCTGACGAACGCCTCGCCCGGCAGGAAGGCTGAATCATCGCCAACGGTGTATTTGTTCCAATGCGCAGGCGGCTTGGCCAGCGATGCTCTCACGCGGAACGAACTCTTGCCGTTGGAGACATCTGTTCCAAAGTAGTATTTGCCATTGACTTTGAAATTCACAGTGTCGGAGTGAAGGCCGACGACGCGATCCGGCGTGACGGAGACTTTGATGCGGTCGGGCACGTAAGTGGCGACGCTGAAGTCGGTTTCGCCCCAGACGACGTTTTTCTCCGGCCCGATTTTGACATCATAGGAACCTGTGTAGGCATCCTGCGGGATGGACAGCTTGTAGGAGACGAAGCCGTATTTGTCCGTGTTTAGCTTGACGGGGGCCGATTCGTTGCCGTTGGGGTCGCAGATGGTGAACACTACGGGCGCATTCGCCACAGTCGGAAGGTTAATCTTGTCCTTGTCGTTGCGGATGAAGGCGGAAATGGTCATGGTTTCCCCCGGGCGGGCTACACCGCGCTCCGTGTAAACAAATGCGATTGGGCCATTATTAAATTTTTGTCCTTGATTGTTGAAGACAGAAAGATCATGGGCGTTGTATGTCATATAAAGGAAAGTAAAGTCCTCTCCTTTTTCCGCTGTCACGACGTTGATTGAATCGTTGTCTTTATGATATTCCGGCAGATATTCAAGAATCGCCTTGCCTTCCTGATCCGTCTTGCCTTCGCCGACGAGACGGTTGTTCCGTGAATACAGTTTGATGACGGCGTCCGCGATTGGAGAGGAATCCTTTAGGCTACGGACGAAGAAGGAGGCGCGTTCATTTTGATCGTCCGCCGCGCCTATGATCGTCATGTCCGAGAGGACCAGATAGCACCTTGCGGAGCTACTGTCTTCTTTTTCTGCGTCTTGTCCGTAGAACGAAAGGCGGTAGATGCCATTCGTTCGTTTCGGCAGCACTTTGGCGAGATCAAAGGCATAGTTGATACGTGTGTTTGCTGGTGTTTTGAGATTAAGTTCCAAGTTGCTGATCTGTTCCGAGCGATAGTAATTTTCGTCGCTGTTGTAATCATAAGGAATGATATTGTCGTTGTATATCTTGTCCAGCGTGACCTCCAAATAGCGAATATTTACAAGAGAGAGAGGGATGGTGAAATTCTGCCGGGAAGCAGGGAAGAAGGGACCATCGGAAAGTATTCTGACAGAGGGTTCCATGTTTTCAGTCCTGAATGAGAAGACTTGATCCTTCAGCAAAACTTTTCCGTCGCGACTGCGGAGACCAGCCTTCAATGTAATAACGTAATCTGTGTGCGGTTTCAAATCCGCGCTGACACGCCAGGTCCCCCATGGGTTGGCTGATTCGATTTTGGCGTTTGCTTCTGGCGTGATGGTGAAAGCTGATGGATCCTCTGGCGGCAGAACGCGTCTATTTGCGTTGAAATACAGATTCATCCCACCCAAGTCGTTGTCTGGATACACGCTTCGCAAAAGAAGCGATTCAGGCTGTTGGTCGCCGTGTAACAGCGACGATGATGCCATCATGGAAAGGCAGATGACGGCGATGACGGACAGGCAATGGCCCCACTTCATGGTTTTCATGTTTGTTTTTTCTCCCTTGCTCGGTTTATGATCGCTTGGAAACTTGTGTCCCCAAAAGTTATAAACAGCACAAATGTGCAAATATGGCAATTTAGTGCAAAGATATGATTTGTTATGAAAAATATCCATGTTATGAGAGATCATTTTTCAAAACAAAATTCCACCTCCGTACAATTTTGTCTGTAACCCTTACAACGCGTATATGTCTCCTAATATTTGAGTATTTATTATTTTTTTATAAAAGTTTTTCTCAAAGAATGTTTTGTTCTGTTTAGATGAATATCAAATAATTCTTAGGAAGTAATAAGAAATCATAGAAAATCATAAAAAGTCATAAAATGAAATCATAAAATTGCAATTTTGAAAAATGGTGTTATAGTTCTAATTAAATGAATATTTATTGATAACAAATGGAGCAAAGAAGACATGACATATCAAGCCGTGGAAAAGATACGGGAGGAATTTCGAGTCTGCCCATCACTGGGGCCGTTGCTATTGATCGGTCTGGGTGTCATGGGTGGCGTGTGCGGATTTAGCTGGCGTGGCTGGCTGGGGCTTGTTCATGCTTCATTCTGGGTGTCTTGGTTGCATGGAGGACGACGGTTGTGGATGTCGTGGATGTTGTTTGTGTTTGGAACATGGTGGGGGCTTCGGGCCATTGGGATTCCATCTGATTCATATATTCGTCTGATGGGACGGGAGGAATGCCGTGTCCATTGCCGTGGCATGGTGGTGGGATGTCCATTGCCTGGCGGACCATTTGATTTTTCCGTGTATGGCATGAAAGTGGGTGATGGTTGGAAAAAATGTTCTGGTGTTGTCCGTTTGCGGGCGAAAGAGTCATTCACCTATGGTGACAAGCTTGAAGTGACAGGAAGCATGATTTATCCTGAGGCCGGTTTTCAGCGTCGTCATCTAAGGACATTGGGCATGCGGCATGAATTGGAATGCGAGACGGTTGAATTGCTTGCTCAAGCATCGGGATGGCGTAAGGTATGGGCATGTTTTTTGAATTTTCGTGGAAAGTTGTCGGATGGTTTGACGGAAGGATTCCGTTCGTCTCGTTTGGGAGGGCTGTATCTTGCCATGGCCATGGGGCGTCGTGATTTGTTTCCGCAGGCCGAACGGGAGTTATTTGTGAAATCTGCCACAATCCATGTGTTCGCCATTTCTGGTCTGCATGTGAACTGTCTGATGTTGGCGACTTGCCTGATGCTTCGGACGACGTTTCTCGGAAAACGTGCCGTCAGACTGATGGCATTACCAGTCATTATATTGTATGTATTTCTGACGGGGCCGGGCCCTTCTTCCATGAGGGCCGTGTTGATGTTGTGTGGCGGTACATTAGCGTTGTGCATGCTACGACGTGGAAACGACCGTCATGTTCTCTGCCTTTCAGCATTGCTGTTGCTGTTGCTCAATCCTCTTTATCTTCATCATATAGGATTTCAGTTCTCATTTCTGATTGTCGGCGTGTTAGTTTATGGCCGTCCTATGCAAGGGGGAATGGAACGTGTGATGACGGAACGATGGCGGTGGCGTCTTCGAACGGAAGGGCGAATGGCATTGTTCCGCTTGATGAAACACACTCTTGGTGCCATGGCTTCATGTTGTTTGGCATGGGTGGGATGCTTGGCATTGACACTTCATGTCAATCGGCTGATGCCGTTAGGGGCTTTGGCCGTCAATCTTGTTGTCCAACCACTGGCTGCCATGTTAGTGGAGGGGGCAGTTCCAAAAATTATGCTTTCATGCATTTGGAAACAAGCCTCTTGCTGGATGGGACGTGTGTTGGAAATCTCCATGGCATGCGCAGTGAAGTTGGCTGAATGGGGAGCGCAGGACGGAATGTGTCGCGAAGGTGTCGGCATCCCGTTTGAACGGACGTGTGTATATGTCCTGTTGTTTGCCATCTTGTTCACAAGGCATGTCGGGAAGGTTTTGAAAGTGGGGATGCTTGTTGGAATGGTGTTGATTATCGTGACGGGATTTTGGGAACGGCAGGAAAAGACTTCCGGGTTTATGTTGTTTCGTGCCTCCTCTGGTAGCCGGACATGTCTTGTCATGTTGGATCGCGGATGGGACAGGTCATTTGTCTTGGTACCCGGTTGTAGAGAATCGGCAAAAGTGGCGACTCAATGGCTGAAACAGAATGGCGTGACGATGGTGGATGGTTTGTTCATGACTGGCGGTGTGATGTGCAAAGGAGCACAGGAATGGATGCGGAAAATGTCTGTGCAATCCATTGTTGCGGATGACGAGTTGCGGCGATCATGGGAAGTGTCTCGGTTGGCGGCTTCCGGAATTCATCTCGTCCATTGGCAAATGAATTTGAATATGGAATATGAATATTGTCATAATGGACGGATTTGGAAAATGTCGGAGGGGCATGGTGAGACTCGCCTGTGTTATGATGGTGGAAAAGGCGGGTTACGTTTTTATTATTATGAAAAAGAAAATGGTTTGGCATTACTGTCCTTCATCGGCTCTGATTACGCGGGAAATGCTGTTTTGAAGCCTGGTCTTCCTGATAGGAACATCCTCTTGTCTTTCAAATGATGGAGACAATATGGCAAATAATTGGACAGAAATGGACAAAAATGGACGAAAAAATAAAAAAATCAAAAATAATTGCTCCATTGATTTGCAAAAGCTGAAATCTGTGGTAATTTAATCATCCGTCGCGCCTCTTATGGCGTGACGAAAACGGCGGGACAGCCCGCCGGCTCTTTGGAAACCGAGCAGCGCAATATGAGCGAACATGATTTTTTTGATGGAAGGGTTCCCCATGCGAGGCATGGGGCTCCTCCCCGATAAAATCCTTTAACTGATTAATTATTGAATCGACAGGATGGCGGCGCTTGTCGCCGCCGTTTGGACTTTTCAGAGATGGAGAGTTTGATCCTGGCTCAGAATGAACGCTGGCGGCATGGATTAGGCATGCAAGTCGAACGGGGCCCTTCGGGGCCCAGTGGCGGAAGGGTGAGTAACACGTGAGCAACCCGCCCCCAAGGCCGGAACAAGCGCTGGAAACGGCGTCTGAAACCGGATGAGGACCTTCACCGCATGGTGGGGCGTCCAAATATTCATACCCT
>JAEEGH010029233.1_pt1 | contig 10789 bp, 4 predicted proteins | sample 9134181 | NCBI WGS metagenome assembly JAEEGH01 (sample SAMN16246544, study PRJNA631951) | gut metagenome | biome: gut microbiome; feature: rumen; material: DP-attached | host: Bos | place: Iran: Karaj | collected 2018-10
CGACTACGGCGGCACGATCAACATAGCCTCGCCGTCGAACAACTGGGGCTTGCTGTGCCCCTACAAGTGCACGGTCAAGTGTCATGGCACGAACGTGCTGGCGAAGGGGAAGCCGGTGCGCATGTGTGAAAATGCCACATATTATCATGGCACTGCGGCCACGATCGACCTCAACGGCTACGACCAGAGCATCTCGCGCTTGTACCGTGGCTGGCAGTTCACGACTTATCCCGACATGTATGTTAATTTGACGAGTGCGATCCCGGCGCTGCTGGAGATGACGACGGACACCGTTTACGAAGACCTCATCGCGCTCAAGGTGACGGGCGCGGCGGGCATCAAGTTCAACATGGCCGGTTCGTATACGTTCACCAACGTGACAGCGTCCACGGTCGGCACTTTGGAAGTGGATCGCGGCACGGTGCGCTTCGCGGCCGGCTCCGGCTGGATCGCGACGACGAACATCGTCTTGAACGGCGGCATGCTGGACGTCGCGCCCGGCGCGGGTGCGAAGGCGTTCGGCCCGGCACAGGGAAAGTCGGCGGCGTGGATGACGCGCACGGACGGCCTCGTAAGGATTGCAGACAACGAACAGCCGACGGTGTGCGCTCTCGCCGTGCCGAAGGGCAACGGGCATTTCCGCTATCTCGCGCCAGGCGTGTACGGCGGTCCCGAGGCGAGTCTTGGCGACGAGCATACTCTTGACTGGATCTCCGGCGGCGGTACTCTGCGCGTCCTCAGAAGCGGCGACGCCGGAACGATCATAATACTGAAGTAGTGGTTAGTGGTTAGTGGTTAGTGATTAGTGGCTAGTGGCTAGTGCTTGGAAAAGGAGAACGATTAAATGGCAAAATTGACAAGACGGACCCCATTCCGCGTTTTCGTGCTTGCCGTCTCGGCGCTTGCAGTGTCGGCGTATGGCGCAGTGACGTGGTCTGAGACGGACGGGGCGGGAACGGCAAGCGGTGGCGGAGCGCTCTCATTCGTCGATGCGCTGTCGCTTGATTCCCTTTCGCTTGCCGCCACGGACGGGACGATTGCGCTCTCTGGGCCTGGCATCACCTTCAACGGCGCCTCGCCGTCGGTGTTGTTGTTCGGCAACAACATCTTCAATCTGCCCCTCACCACGGCCGGTGCGCTCTCCTTTCTTCTTGATGAGGCGGCCATCGACAAGAGAACGTATGATTCGGACTGCCTGCAGAAGACGGACGTTCTGCTTTTCACGAATACGGACCTTTCCCAGTTCAATGTCTCCGGTGCCATCGGCGTTGGAAAGTTTCTGCCGAGCGGTTTCGCCTTTCGGCCCTTCCACCCCAAATACGACTCCGGGACACTCTTCGTCCAGATGCAGGGAGTCGATGGCGCCTACACGAAATGCGTAAAAGTGCGGTTGACGCAATCCGGTCAGGATGTCCTGGGGTGCATCATATACGCTCGTTATTCAAAGGCTGCCGATTACGGCATTGATTTCGACAATGAACCCTATACCGCATCCATCGCTGTTGCGACTTCGGCAGACAAAGAGGGATATGGTATATGTAGCATAACGCTGGCGCACATCGATCCCATGTCGGTTACGATGCTCAATCCCATCTCCGCCGGATCGTTGACGTTCGATGCCGGCGGGGACTTCACGGCCGATGGGCAGGGCGTGCTGGACGACGATGGAAGCGTGGCGTGCCCCGTGACGATCGACGGCACGCTCACGATCACGAACGCCCGCGACATCGCGTTCGCAAACACCTTGTCCGGCGCCGGAACGTTGAACCTGGCCGGATGCGGCCCCCTAAAGACTTCCAGCGCCGAAATCACCCATGGCGAGACGATGTCCAGCGCGTGGACGGTGGTCGCCGAAGGCTCCTTGCTCCAAGCCCTCACGAACGTCTACGTGAACGCCTTCTCGGGAACGGCCATGAAGACTAATGCCACGTATGCAAGCTGGATGAAACATTTCCGCGACAGCGGCTTGGGAACGATGGTGGGCCAATGCATTCAGTTGGATTCCCCTTGGATCAAATGCGTGTATCTTGAATTCCGGCAGACGGGGACGAACGTCGAATCGCGGATAAAAGAGTGCTGGTACACCACGAGCACTTCCCAGTCGACTGATATAGACTTCGACACGCTCCAGGTCACGTCTTCGGCGTCGCCAGGAGTCGGATACAAAAAATCCATCGGCATAAGCAACAGTCCAAGCGAGGGCGGATACGGGATAGGATCCTTCACGATGTATTTCAACGCCGAGGATTACTTTAGCGGCAAGGACATCGCGTGTACGTATTTTCAGACGGAGAGCGCCATGTCCGCCGGCGCGACAATCTACCAGCGCGGCGGGACGGTCAGGGTTTCGCACCGCGACGGACTGCCTGCGGTTTCGGGTAGATATTATCTTTCCGCCGGCGGCAGGCTCATACTCGAGGCGACGAACTGTACAATAGACCACGGCACGTCGAGGGGCAAGACCAAAATCTGGGCGACAGAGGGTAGCATTGTCTATGCGGACAGGAGCGCTGTCATCGACCGCGACAATCAGGAGCTGATACTCGACGCAAGCACTCTCAGTCTCCATGCGTCCTACAACACATACGTGAACAAGCTCACGTTGGCAAATGGTTCGCAGGTGGTTGACAAGGCGCCGCTCATCACGTACTCCGTCAATGCGCAGTGGAACGTAAAGGGGACGTCTCCGTCGTTCGTCAAGAAGGGGTTGACCCTAGCTTCCGTAAGCGGTCATGTGTGCACCTTTAACGTCGAAGACGTGACGGGCGACGAAGACGTGGATCTGGTGGTGGATGGCAACGTCATGACCTTTGACAACAATCATCACACGAATGTGTACTTCCGCAAGACAGGCGCCGGCACGATGAGCCTTTCTGCGCCTGTGCGCCTTTACAAGCCGATGAGGATAGACGAGGGGACGGTTCAGCTGAACAGTTCCGGGATATTGAGCGGGACATACCCTGCCGTCAGCATCCAGCTGGGCGGCGGTGGACTCTCGGCGATGGCTGGAACTTCGAACACCGCCTCCACGCTGACCGTCACGAACAACGCCACCATCGCGGTCGCATCCGGCGCGACGCTTGCGTTCGCCGATTCGTCTGGCGCAGTCTGGACGCCTGGCATGAAGCTATCCGTAACCGGTGACTTGGGCGTTGCGTCCGTTCGTTTCGGCACATCCTCTGCGGCGCTCACGCCGGATCAGCAGCGCATGCTGTATGTGAACGGCGAGAGGGCGATGCTTGACCGAAACGGCTACGTTGTGTCGGGCAGGCCCGGCACGCAGCTTCTTTTCAGATAGGGCATATAAGGGCGGTTCCGCTTGACGGGCAAAGGGAAAGTTTGGTATAATTCCCACAACTGAAACACCCGTTGCGGAAACGGCCGTTGCGGAACCGGCGGTTGCAGTAGGTGTAATCATGACAAAGAGAGGATGAAAATGGACTTTTTCGGTCGTGAAGATGAGATAAAGGAATTGAGGAGAATTCGCGAGATTTCTCGTCATAATGCCCGTTTTACGGTTATAACGGGTCGCCGCCGTGTAGGAAAGACCGAACTTGTAAAGAAGGCGTATGAAGACGAACCATATCTTTACTTCTACATTACCAAAAAGGCGCAGCCTGAACTCTGCGAGGAGTTTCGCCAGATTGTCGAGAAGGTTCTTGGTATTCCGTTTCCTGGTCGCATAGAACGATTTTCAGATATCCTGAAATTCATCTTGGAACGATCCGTTGAGCATCCTCTGACGCTGTTCATAGATGAGTTTCAGGATTTTCTGAAGGTCGACGAATCTATAATCGGCGACTTCGCGCGGGAGTGGGATGTTTATCATCTGCGTTCAAAAATCAATCTTGTCGTCTGTGGTTCAATTGATCGATTGATGGGTAAGATATTCAAGGACGATCAGGCTCCGCTTTATGGACGCAACACGGCGGAATTCCACATTGAGCCATTTGGCATTCCGCTGTTGAAGGACATCCTGTTTCATCACAAGCCAGACTGGTCGAAAGAGGATTTGCTGGCGCTTTGGACTTTTACTGGCGGAATAGCGCGTCACGTATCGTTGCTGATGGACGATGGCGCGACGTCCATGGAACGGATGGTCGAGAGCATGATTCGGCTCGGCTCTCCCTTCCTCTGCGAGGGCAAGGCTTTGCTTGTAGAGGAGTTCGGAAAGGAGTATAGCGGCTATTTCACGATACTTTCCTCTATCGCCGCAGGGCGGACTAGGAGAACGGAAATCGAGCAGTCGCTTGGCGGGAGCGCGGGCGGATACATATCGAAGCTCGAGGACGACTATGGGCTTGTCAACAAGAGACAGCCGATGTTTGAGAAATCGGCGAACAAAAACTGCATATACCTGATAAAGGACAACTTCCTCCGTTTCTGGTTCAGGTTCATGTGGAAATACGCCTATCTACTCGAGCTTCGCTACTACGGAGAGCTCAGGGAAATCATCGCAAGGGACTACAAGTTGTTCTCCGGGCTCGCGCTGGAGGGATATTTCCGCGAAAAGTTCGCCAGTGAACACGCCTACACGAAAATGGGCGCATGGTGGGACCGCAAGGGCGAAAACGAGATCGATCTTGTATGCGAGAACGAATTCAAGGGAGTGCTTGACTTCTATGAGGTGAAGCGCGATTCCTCGCGGATCAATATCACGGTGCTTGAACGTAAAGCAGAGGCCTTTCTGGCGAAGAATCCAGAGTTCAGGTCTTGGAAACGTTCATGTTCTGGATTGTCCATGGACGACATGTAGGTGAGTCTCAATGAATTTGGAAAGTCCTACTAGGCGTAATGGCGAGGTCCGCCCGTGGCGGGATACAAGGTGGAAAGGTGGAACGATGGAAAGAAGTGGAGGAGCAATGGGCCTGGCGTTCGCAGTGGCGCTGGCATCTTCTTTTGCAATGTCGGCAGCGGGCGGAAGGCGATGGATGTACCCGCAGATGGAGATGGAACTCTACCGCGTGCACGAAATGCGCGACGATGTGCGGCGGATGGGGCTCTACGCCGGGCATCCTGGCAGTCTGCCGTCCACTCGTAGTGTCGTCTCCTTCCGCCGCAAATGCGCGAAAGACGCGCCTTTGCCAGAGACGTGGAGGAAGACTCGCTTGACCCGCTATGACGGGGAAAAGGGAGTGCGCTATGTCGAAGTGAATGCGGGATTCTCCGGCTGCGCGGCGATCCGCAGCGGCGAAGATGGCTGGGAGGCGCAGGTCTTCGACGGTTCGTGGCGCCCCGTGGCCGAGTATCCCGATTCGGAAATGCCGCCGCACCGCGAGAGACTTCCGGAAGACCGCGCTTTCACCGGACTCGTCGCGACGAACGGCTACTACGACGCAGGCGAGGAGCGATTTGCCTACGTCGAGTGCGCTTCCATGTCCGAGCCGAAGCTGTTTGTCGGTGAGTCTGTGCCTGAGATGATGTGCGAGAACCGCAATGACTTCGAATACGATCCGACGATGATTCAGGTGGCTGATGGGCATTGGCGCACATGCCAGCCGCTCGCCTTCAGGTACATGCGCTTCGGCGGCCCGGTGGACCGAGTGAAGGTCGTGCCCGTCGGCCGCCGCCGCCCCGTCGTCGGCAGGGTCCTCACCGACAACGCGCGCTGGGCGAAGATGTTCGAAGTGGGCGTGAGGACGCTCGCGCTCTGCTCGGACGAGTTCCTGATAGACGGAGTGAAGCGCGACCGCCTGCCGTGGGCGGGCGACATGGCCGTCTCGCTTCTGGCCGACGCGTATGTCTACGGGGACGCAGAGGTCGCGAGGCGGTCTCTGTCTGTCATGGATGCGTACAAGGGCGACGTCAACGGAATCGTCACGTATTCGATGTGGACGATCGTCGCGCATGACCTTTTCCAGCTGTATTTCGGCGACCGGAAGTTCCTCCGGGATCGCTGGTGGCGCATCAAGTGGCGCATCGAGGATCTGATCTCGCGCACCGGCGCGGAAGGTTTCGTCGCCAAGGGGCTCGACTGGGTCTTCGTCGACTGGGCGAAGCCTCAATCCTCTACGGCGATGCACATGATATGGTATGGGGCTCTGGAGGCCGCCGCGCGTCTGGCCGACCGTGTCGGCGACGCCCGCGCGGCAGACTACAGGGCACTTGCCGCGAAGGTGCGCGCGAGCCTAGACCGCAGCGCGTGGGACGAGGGAAGGGGACTTTACAGCGCTGATCCGGACAACTTCGCGGTCTTCGGACGTCAGGCCAACATCTTCGCCGTGATCTTCGGCGTCGCATCGCCGGAGAAGGCCGTGCGCATAGGCGACGAACTCGCGGCGGACCGCCTTCCGCCGGTAGGCACGCCATACGTCTACGGCTGGGAACTGATAGCGCTTAGCCGCACAGGCCACCACAAGGCATTCTTCGATGGGCTGGAGCGGGTCTTCGGCGGCATGCTCGACGCCGGGGCGACGACCTTCTGGGAAGGGTACGACGCCTCCGAGAAGGGAGACGGCCGCTACCGCTTCTACGGACGCCCGTGGGGCAAGAGCCTTTGTCACGTCTGGAGCGCCTGGCCGGCATTTATCTTCGTCTCTGAGGCAATGGGCGTGAAGCCAACGTCCGACGGATGGCGGACATGGGAGAAGAATCCAATACCCGGCGCCGAGAGTCTTGGGGCGCGAGTGCCTACGCCCTTGGGAGTGCTGGAGGTCTCGGGGCCCCGCTTGAAATCGGCGGCGGGATGTGGTATCATACCTGCGGTTTCTGGAATGGGAGAAACTGAAAGTAGAAGACAGTAAACTACAATCCAGCAAGGAGAACGATCAAATGGCAGAAGTGACAAGACGGGTTCCATTCGTGGGCGGGGGGCGTAAGTTATCTGCCCTTCGTGAGGTAGGCGCGATGATGCGCGTCATGGCCGCTTCGATTGCGCTTTGCGCCGTATGTGCGCGCGCCGACATGGCTTCGCTTGTAGTGCCGGCGGGCGATGAGATGACCATATCCGCGAGCGCCACTTACGACACTGTTACGGTGAACGGAACGCTTATCGTGAGCGCCGGCACTCTCACCGCCACAAATGCGTTTCGCATCGCGGACGGCGCAGGGGCCACGGGCACGCTCGTCATCACCAACAGCGGAAAAATCACTTCCGCTGAGGGAACACTTGCCGTTGGCGTGAACGGCGGCAGCGGCACGGTGCGCGTCCACGCGACTGGGAATGTGTGCCGTTTTGTCGAGATTGGTGACGGCGGCGGCGCAAGCGTGCTACGCTATGCGGGCGGCCAGATACAGTCGCGAAACATAAGGAAGAAAGGTTCGGGGACGTGCCGATTGGAGTTCGCGGGAGGTAGCCACCATTTTGGAATGCCGCGATGGTTTCAGCTGGACGAAGGGCAGCTCACGCTCGCAAGCGTGGACGGCGCGCCCATAGAGCTGCTTTGCGCTGGCAACAACCCTGGCTGGCATTACTTTGCCGAAACTTCGGGGTCGGGCACCATGGCGACAGAGGGTACTGGCGCGGTAGGCATCAATTTCAGAGGGTGGGTAGAGGTGTCCCAGATGTTTTCGCTTGAGACCAGTTCGCGCATAGTCTGGGGGCACACGGGTGGATTTGAGTTGAAAGGTGTGGGCACCAAGTGGTTCAAGGCTTCGTCGCCAGATTTCTTCCTCGTGGGCGGCGCACCGGCGAAAGTCGGCATCTACGGAGGGTGGCTTGATCTTCTGGGGAAACATGTGCCGATGAAGGACATCTCGGGCTGGGGCGGCATCACGAACACCGCGAACGATATTGGCGCGGTGGTCCTTGGCGGTGACGGCGGCGACCACGCTCTTCGCGGGGGCTTGGCGTGGAGTCCCAAGGCGGCGCTCTGCAAGATCGGCGCGGGGACGCTCACTTACAATGGCGACGATTTCACCGGGCGCGTGATTGTGTCCAACGGCGTGTTCCGCGCGGCCGCTGTGCACGATGTTGCGTATTCGCACTACCGTTTCGTGATAGACGACTGCATGGGCACGGCCCGCAATTCGATGCAGCTCTCCGAATTCCGCCTTCTGTGCGGAGGTTTGGATGTGACGTCATCCCGCTCGGGCTACACGTTCGGCGATGGCGCGGACGACCGCTTCACCTCCAACCAAGGACCGGAAAGGGCCCTCGACGGATTGTTCACGACGAAATGGCTCACGATGAAGACGGGCGCGTCCAATGCGGAGGACCTTTACAAGACCAACTGCTGGCTGCAGCTGGATTTCGATCATCCATGCGCAATATCGGACTACGACTGGGCCACAGCGAACGACTTTAATTACGGTTCACAGGGCACAGGCTGCCGCGACCCGATGAAGTGGCGTCTTCTTGGAAGCGATGACGGCGAGACGTGGACGCTGCTCGACAGTCGTGACATAGGGAAAAAGGATCTCGCGCGAGCAGCGTGGACGGGGCCCTACTCCGTGAGCGACGCAAAAGAGACGTCCTTCGGCGCGATCGACCTTGCGGGCGGCGTGTTCGAGGTGGATGGGCGCGTGGCGTCGGCTGACATCGTGCAGAATGGCGGCGATTTCCGCATCGCAGAGACGGGGGCCGTGAGGCTTGTGGACGGGGAATGGCGGGCGCCCTCGTTTGCGGCCGGGTCGTCTGGCATGGCGGTCTCCGATTCGTCGTCCGCGAACAAGGTGCTGTGCGAAGGCGCGTCATTCCGGGGCGACCTCGCCGTAAACTCCGGAGCGCTGGAGTTCTACGTGCCGATGCGCACAACACACCGCCTTTTCCGCTTCACGATAAAGAAGACGCATTCCGACACGGTCTGCACGCAGCTTTCGCGACTTCGCCTCTTCGACGCGGACGGCAACGTCCTGAGCGACGGCCTCACCGCCGCCAATCCTGGCACGGCGCCTGCGTCCCTCCCCGCCGGGAAGTGCGCGTATGCGGCGAGCTATTCGCAGGGCGGTTCCAGCAGCGTGAAGAATCTCTTCGATGGAAGCACGTCCACGAAGATGTGCCTCACTTCGCTTTCGATGGGCGGCGCTCCCGAGAACAACACATGGCGCACGGTCGTTTTCCGTCTCGCGGCGGGCGTCACGGCGCCTGTCGTCTCGTACCAGCTCACGACGGCGAACGACAACACGCCGGCGCGCAACCCGAGCGTGTGGACGCTCGAGTCGAGCGCGGACGGCGAGAACTGGACGCTTCTCGACGGGCGCAGCCCCGGGGAATTCGTCAACCCCACGGCAACATACGCCGACTTCAACAACGGCGTGCCGATGGCGCTGAGATCGGCCGCCACCATACCGGTGGAACTCGTGACGCTTGAGGACGGCGCCCTCCTCTCTGTGGCGTCCGGCGCCTCCCTTGGGCCTGCGGAGACCACGTTCTCCACGGCCGGTCTTCGCGTGGACTGCGCCGCCGGGGCCGGCACGATCTCATGTTTCGCCCCGCGCGCCGGCGGGAGGCTCGAACTCGTGGGCGTGCCGAACGGAACTAATCTCGCTGGATACGTTGTGCCCATCACGATACAGTCTATCGCGGACAGGGCGAACCTCAAGACATGGACGGTGTTCGTGGACGGCGCGCCCAAGGGGAGTCTGTATGTCGTCGCGGACGGCAACGGCCTCCGGCTCGTCCGCAAGGGCATGAGAATCTCGATCAGGTGAAGAACATGAAATGCAAAGCAGCTATCCTCGTCTCGCTCTGCGCGCTATGCGCGTGCGGCGAGCCAGTCGACTACGTCAATCCGTTCGTGGGCACGGCCGCTCAGGGCGACACCTACCCCGGCCCCGTGTGGCCGCTCGGCATGGTGCAGCCCGGACCCGACACCGGAGAGCGCTACTGGAGCAGCTGCCAGGGCTATCATTTCAGGCACACCACCGTGATGGGGTTCTCGCAGACGCACCTCTCCGGCACAGGCTGCCCGGACTTCCAGGACGTCGCACTCCTTCCATTCACCGGCGACGTCTCCGCCGAGATCGAGTCGTATAAGGCGTGGGCGGCCGTGGAGTGCAGGAAGGCATTCGAGACTAGGAAGGGCGTGCCGCGCAGGGCCGTCATCCTGGGGCGCATGGACAAGCGCACGGAGACCGCCGAGCCGGGCTACTACGCCGTGACGCTCACGAACTGGGGCGTGCGCGCCGAGCTCACGTGCTCGCCGCGCGTCGCGTACCACCGCTACACCTTCAAGAGGGGCGGTGACGCGCACATATACGTGAATCTGCAGTCCGGCCCGCAGGGATGGTGGAAGAATCCGCCGCCGGACCGCATGGGCGAGCACCGCAGCGCGTGGGACGCGGAGAAGGGGCTCCTCACCGGCTACAGCTGCATCACGGCGTGGGCCGTGAACCGCGACCTCTCGTTCGCGGTCCAGTTCTCGCCGCGCCCGAAGGCCGCGCGGCGGCTGGAGCCGCTCGACGGATGGAAGGGCGACAGGTGGGTGCTGGACTTCGACCTCCCCGACGGCGGAGTCGTCATCGCCAAGGCCGCCGTGTCGTCGGTGGACGAGTCCGGCGCCAAGGCGAATCTCTTCGCCGACGCCGGCTTCGACTTCGACGCCCGCCGCGCCGCATGCCGCGCCGCGTGGAACAAATTCCTCACTTTCGCCGAGATCGAGGCCTCCGAGGACAAGAAGACGCAGTTCTACACTGCCCTCTACCACGCATACGTGCAGCCCAACATGCTCTCCGACGTTGACGGACGCTATCGCGACGACGCCCGTAAGGTCGTCAAGGCCGACGGCTTCACCGTCTATTCCACATTCTCCACCTGGGACACAGTGCGCGCAGCGCATCCTCTCTACACGATCCTCACCCCCTCCCTCGCCGACGGCGGCCCGGACACCGCGAGCGCCCACGACTGCGC
>JAEEGH010029234.1_pt1 | contig 10788 bp, 9 predicted proteins | sample 9134181 | NCBI WGS metagenome assembly JAEEGH01 (sample SAMN16246544, study PRJNA631951) | gut metagenome | biome: gut microbiome; feature: rumen; material: DP-attached | host: Bos | place: Iran: Karaj | collected 2018-10
GGTGTTCAGACCCCCTACCCCCTAACTTAGGGGGCTCGTCGGGATTAGCAAAGAGAATCATACCCTGTCTGGATGTGAAGGACGGTGAGACCGTGAAGGGAACGAACTTCGTGAACCTGCGGAGTGCCGGCGACCCAGTGGAGCTGGGCAAGGCCTACTCTGAACAGGGCGCCGACGAACTGTGCTTCCTCGACATCACCGCGAGCTTCGAGGGCCGCAAGACCTTTACGGAGATGGTCACCCGTGTGGCCAAGGAGATCAATATCCCCTTCACCGTGGGCGGAGGCATCAACGAACTGGCCGACGTAGAGCGGCTGCTCTATGCCGGTGCCGACAAGGTGAGCGTGAACTCTGCCGCCATCCGCAGGCCGGAACTGATCAACGAGATCACCACCCGCTTCGGCTCTCAGGTGTGTGTCTGTGCCATCGACGCCCGACTGGACGAAGACGGTTGGCATTGTTACTTGAAAGGCGGTCGTGAGCGGACGGAGCGCGGACTCTTTGAGTGGGCCCGTGAGGCACAGGATCGTGGAGCGGGAGAGATACTCTTCACGTCGATGAACCACGACGGTGTGAAGGAGGGCTATGCCAACGAGGCGTTGCGCGAACTGGCAGACACACTATCGATACCCATCATCGCCAGCGGCGGTGCCGGATGTAAGGAGCACTTCCGCGATACCTTCGTCGAAGGTCATTCGGATGCCGCCCTCGCCGCCAGCGTGTTCCACTTCGGCGCGATACCCATCCCGGAACTGAAGCAGTACCTGCGCGGAGAAGGAATCAATGTAAGAATTTAGCAACGGACAACAGGACTAAAGGACTTGATCCTAAGTACTGGATCCTGAAAGAAAAAGTCCTAAAGTCGTGTAGTCCTTGCATAAAAATATAAAAGTATGACAATAGATTTTGAGAAGTGCGGCGGGCTGGTGCCTGCGATAGTACAGGACGCTGAGACGAAGAACGTGCTGATGCTCGGCTATATGAATGAAGAGGCGTACCAGAAGACCCTCGACACGAAGAAGGTGACCTTCTGGAGCCGAAGTCGTAAGTGTCTGTGGACGAAGGGCGAGACCAGCGGGAACTTCCTCGACCTGGTGAGTATGAAGGTGGATTGCGACAATGATACGCTGCTGGTGAGGGCAAATCCACACGGGCCGACGTGTCATAAAGGTACGGATACGTGCTGGGGGGAAGAGAATAAGAGCGGTGAGCTGGAGGCTGTTCAGACCACCCCTACCCCTCCTGACTCAGGAGGGGAAAAAGATACTCTGCTGTTCCTGAAGGAGCTGCAGGACTTCATCGACAAGCGGCATGAGGAGATGCCTGAGGGCAGTTATACGACAAAGCTGTTCAAGGACGGTGTGAAGCGCATCGCACAGAAAGTGGGAGAAGAAGCGCTGGAAGCAGTCATCGAAGCTTGCACAGGTACAAAGGAACAGCTGACCTACGAGGCATCGGACATGCTCTATCACCTCATCGTGCTGCTGACAGCCAAAGGTCTGCGCATTGAGGATCTCGTGGAGGAACTGCACCGTCGTCATGATCCCAACTGGGACAAGCAGCGCCGCGAGGCCAAAGCAAAAGGAGAGATGAAATAAAACGACCACGAATTACACGAATTAAACTAATTATTCATGCGCAGCAAAATTCGTTAAATTAGTGAAATTCGTGGTAAAGAAAAAATAAGGTAATGCTAATTAGTTATAAGAACGCAAACATCTACCAGCGACACGGCATCTGTGTGCTGAAGAACGTGAACTTCCAAGTGGATGAGGGACAGTTCATCTACCTCATCGGCCGTGTGGGTTCGGGTAAGACCACGCTGATGCGTACGCTCTACTGTGAGTTGGAGATGGACGAGGCCGACGAGGCAATGGTGCTCGGTCACGACCTGCTGACCATCCGTCAGAAGGAGATTCCCGCCCTGAGAAGGGAGATGGGCATCGTGTTCCAGGACTTCCAGCTGCTGGCAGACCGTACGGTGTATAAGAACCTCGAGTTCGTGCTGAAGGCCACAGGCTGGAAGAAGAACGACGGCATCAGCGAGCGCATCGCAGAGGTGCTGGAGGCTGTGGATCTGGCCGACAAGGGCGACCGCATGCCCTTCGAGCTCTCCGGCGGTGAGCAGCAGCGTGTGGCCATCGCCCGAGCCATCCTCAACAAGCCGAAGCTCATCCTCGCCGACGAGCCCACAGGCAACCTCGACCCGGAGACATCGGACACGATCATCAAACTGCTCTTCGACATCGCCGCCAAGGGAACGGCCGTCGTGATGTCGACTCACAACCTGCCGATGATCAAGGAGAACCCCAGCATCATCTACCGTTGTCAGGACGAGCGGATGGAGGAGATCACCACCGACTTCCACCACCTTGTGATGGTCGACGATACGCCTGACACAGATGAGATCACCGTCCGCTATTCAGAGAGGATGGAAATTTAGCGGCCTGCGGCCTAAATGATAAATGATGAATGATAAATACAAATAAATAAAGTATATGAAAGTGATGAAATTCGGCGGTACGTCCGTCGGCACCCCACAGAGAATGAAAGAGGTGACCAAGCTGGTCACGAAGTCAGGCGAACCCGTGTTCGTTGTCCTCTCAGCAATGTCTGGCACCACCAACTCACTGGTGGAGATCTCAGACTACCTGTACAAGAAGAACCCCGACGGCGCCAACGAGGTAATCAACCGTCTGGAACAGAAGTACGACAAGCACGTCGAGGAACTCTACAGCACTGAGGAGACGAAAGCTGCCACACGTGAGTTCCTGCGCAGCGAGTTCGACTTCCTCCGTTCGTTCACCAAGGAGCTGTTCACCAGCTTCGAGGAGAAGAGCATCGTGGCACAGGGCGAGATCATCTCGACGAACATGGTCGTGAACTATATGAAGGAGCAGGGCATCAACGCCGTGCTGCTCAACGCCCTCGACTTCATGCGCACAGACAAGAACGCAGAGCCCGATCCCATGTATATCCGTGAGAAGCTGAAGCCCATCCTCGCCGACAACGAGGGTGCCCAGGTATATCTCACCCAGGGATTCATCTGCCGCAATGCCTATGGCGAGATTGACAATCTGCAGCGTGGCGGTTCTGACTATACAGCCTCACTCATCGGCGAGGCCATCAGTGCTGAGGAGATCCAGATCTGGACAGACATCGACGGCATGCACAACAACGACCCGCGTGTAGTCGACAAGACTGATCCCGTGCATCAGCTGCACTTCGAGGAGGCTGCAGAGCTGGCCTACTTCGGCGCCAAGATCCTCCACCCCACTTGCATCCAGCCTGCGAAGTACGCCGGCATCCCCGTGCGTCTGCTGAACACGATGGATCCCGATGCAGAGGGAACAACCATCAGCAACAAGACCGAATACGGCAAGATCAAGGCCATCGCCGCCAAGGACAACATCACCGCCATCAAGATCAAGTCTTCACGTATGCTCCTGGCTACGGGCTTCCTGCGCAAGGTGTTCGAAATCTTTGAGAGCTATCAGACAAGTATCGACATGATCTGTACCTCTGAGGTGGGTGTGTCGATGAGTATCGACAACTCTTCCCATCTGGGTGAGATCGTCGACGAGCTGAAGAAATACGGCACTGTAACCGTCGACACGAATATGTGTATCGTCTGTGTGGTTGGTGACCTCGACTGGTCGAACATCGGTTTTGAGACACTTGCCCTCGATGCCCTGAAGGATATTCCTGTCCGCATGGTCAGCTACGGCGGCTCGAACTACAACATCTCCTTCCTCATCCGTGAGGAGGACAAGAAGCGTGCCCTGCAGAATCTCAGCAACACCATCTTCTACAAGAAGTAAGACTATACCGACAACACAATTATGGCTAAAGGACAATTCCCTGTAGAGAAGCTGCAGCAGATCGAGACGCCCTTCTACTACTACGATGCGGAACTGTTGCGCGAGACGCTGCGCAGCATCAACGCCGAGGCACAGAAACACGAGGGTTTCGTGGTACACTACGCTGTCAAGGCAAACGCCAACCCGCGTGTCCTCCGTATCATCCGCGAGGCAGGACTGGGCGCCGACTGTGTCAGCGGCGGAGAGATTGAGGCTTCCGTCAAGGCGGGATTCCCCTCGACGAAGATCGTCTATGCAGGTGTAGGCAAGGCCGACTGGGAGATCAACCTCGGCCTCGACAACGATATCTTCTGCTTCAACGTGGAGAGCATCCCTGAGTTGGAGGTCATCAACGAACTGGCAGCCGCAAAAGGCAAGACAGCCCGTGTGGCCTTCCGTCTGAATCCCAACGTGGGAGCCCATACCCATGCGAACATCACCACAGGACTGGCGGAGAACAAATTCGGCATTGCCATGCGTGATATGCTCAGCGTGATTGGCGAGGCAGAGAAACTGTCGAACGTGAAGTTCGTGGGTCTGCACTTCCATATCGGTTCGCAGATCCTCGATATGGGCGACTTCGAAGCCCTCTGCAACCGTGTGAACGAACTACAGGACGAACTCGACCGTCATCGCATCCGCGTGGAACATATCAACGTAGGCGGTGGTCTGGGTGTGGACTATGGCCACCCCAACCGTGTGCCCATTCCTGACTTCAAGGCTTACTTCGACACTTACGCCCGTAAGCTGAAGCTCCGTCCAGGTCAGACGCTCCACTTCGAACTCGGTCGTGCGGTTGTTGCTCAGTGTGGCTCACTCATCACGCGTACCTTATATATTAAAGAAGGTGCCGTAAAGAAGTTCGCCATCGTCGATGCAGGTTTCACAGATCTCATCCGTCCGGCCCTCTATCAGGCTTATCATAAGATCGAGAACATCTGCAGCGAGGAACCTGTGGAGGCCTACGATGTGGTCGGACCCATCTGTGAGTCGACGGACGTCTTCGCCAAGCAGATAGACCTCAACCGAGCCAAGCGTGGCGATTTGCTCGCCATCCGTTCGGCCGGTGCCTATGGTGAGATCATGGCGTCGCAGTACAATCTGCGCCGTCTGCCCAAGGGCTATATGAGTGATGAAGTGTAATTTTTTCATAATATGAACACAAGACAGCATCCCTTTTCAGTCGTTATCACTGTCTACGATCAGGCGCATGATCTGGAAGAGCAGTTGCCCGCTTTCCTCAAACAAGAGTATGAGCCGGGCTATGAGGTTATCGTTGTCGACGAATCGTCAACAGACGAGACACCCGACGTACTGAAATTGCTGAAGAACGAATATAATCATCTCTACAGCACCTTCCTGCCGAAGCCAAGTGCCCAGACATTCCGTAGAAAGTTAGCCTTGAACATCGGCATCAAAGCCTCTCACAATGAGTATATTATCATCGCGAAGGCCAACAACGCACCAGCCGATACTGATGTCTTCAAGGCCATCGCGGAAGTGCTCGACGCGAAGGCAGAGCTCACGCTGGGATATGTCACCAAGAAGCACATCCGCCTGCAGCCCTTCGACAGTGTCGCTGAGGCAGAGGGACATATCCGCCGACTGGAGCGCAAGCTGAAGAAGGTGCGCGAACGGAAATACGGCAACTATATATGGGGCCGTTACGATTTCATCATAGTCAGGAAGGACTGTATCTTTGAACTGTTAAAACTTTTCGAACAGCAGATTTCCGGTTTCCATCTTTTCGGCATCCGGTTGGGTATCCTGTGGAATAATCTCCTGCGGCGTTCTTCCACTACCCTGCTCTACACTTCTACTGACTCCTGATTCCTGTATCCTGACTCCCGATTTGCTTATGAAAGTCCTGTTTGTCTATCCGAAATCCAATCCGCTCATCAGCCGTCACGTCAGCATGCTGACCGACGGCCTGCAGCAGAGTGTGACGATAGACACAGCCGACAGCGTGGGTGCCATCCGCAAGGCGGTGAAGGAACAGGAACCCGACATCATCCATTGTCACGGCTGTCCCTCCGTCTCTGCCGCAAGAGCCATTCTTTCAGGCATCAACAAGGGCTCGCGCCTCGTGCTCACCCTTCACGGACAGATGGAACCCTGGGCGACGGACAAGAACAAGAACGTGCCAGCCGGCTTTTGGCATAAGAAGCTCATCACCCGTGCTTATTCGGTCATCCTGTTGGGTAGGCTCGAACTCACCAACTTCCAGAAACTGGGTTGGAACCGTCGCACGGAGGAGATCCACAATGCCGTCACCACCAACACCATCAGCCAGCAGGAGATGTGTACCGCCACTTTCGCCGTCTATCAGAAGGTGATGGACTCCAACACGCTCGAACTCATGGACGAGCCAACCGTCCGCATGCTGCGTGCTGTTGTGAAGGTAGGCATAATGGGCGACCGCCGATGGACTGTCGTCCTACCCTCTGAGGATGTCAACTGGCGCCATCTGCTGCTCTATGCCGAGCACGAGAGCATCCGCAACTACGTGGACTACGGCATCAGCATCCTTGGCCTCAACGTGCCCGCCATCGACACCTCACGCATCGCGGCCTATTTCCCTGACAACTACAAGACGCCCAGACCCATCCGGGAGAAGGTGGGAGAATATAACGGCAAGGAGACCGACTACCTTGTGCGCATCATTCATCAGATCCGCCAGCAGCCGCTATTGCTCCATCTCATCGAACTGACGCGTGAACTCTATCGCGACACCGTCGATGACGAACAGCTTGCAGAGCATCTTGAAGAGAAGAAACTCACCGCCTTCGCAAAGTCGCTGATGCAGGTGCTCGACGAACAGACCGCCCTCGACGAAGGCTATATGCCCCTGCAGCCTGCCGACACCCGACTGACGCGCCAGATACGCCAACAACTTGATAACCACTTGAACATAGAAGTATAAAGATATGAACACCGATATGCACTACCTGCAACTGCTCTCGCAGTCGTTCCCCAACATCGCTGAGGCCGCTACGGAGATCATCAACCTCGAGGCCATTATGAACTTGCCTAAGGGCACAGAGCACTTCCTCGCCGATCTCCACGGTGAGAGCGAGGCCTTCCAGCACGTGCTGAAGAACGCCTCAGGCAACATCAAGCGCAAGGTGAACGAGCTCTTCGGCAATGACATCCGCGAGTCGGAGAAGAAGGAACTCTGCACGCTCATCTACTACCCTGAGCAGAAGCTCGAGCTCATCAAGGCACAGGAGCAGGATCTCGACGACTGGTACCGCATCACCATCCACCAGCTGGTGAAGGTATGTCGCGATGTCTCGTCGAAATATACCCGTTCGAAGGTGCGCAAGTCCCTCCCGCCCGACTTCTCCTATATCATCGAGGAACTGCTCCACGAGAGCCTGGGCGACAGCGACAAGGCTGCCTACGTCAGTGTCATCGTCAATACCATTATCTCCACAGGACGTGCCGACGACTTCATCGTGGCCATCTGCAACGTCATCCAGCGTCTGGCCATCGACCAGCTGCATATCCTCGGCGACATCTACGACCGAGGCCCGGGTGCCCATAAGATCATGGACACGCTGCGGCAGTACCACTCGTGGGACATCCAGTGGGGCAATCACGACATCCTCTGGATGGGTGCCTCCGCTGGCAACAACGCCTGCATCTGCAACGTGCTCCGTCTCTGTCTGCGCTATGCCAACCTCGCCACCATCGAGGAATACGGCATCAATCTCGTGCCGCTGGCCACCTTCGCCCTCGATGTCTACGGCGACGATCCCTGCGAGGAGTTCATCCCCAGGGTGCTCGACGACAACCAGCAGCTCGACGAGAAGACGCTACAGCTCACCGCCCGTATGCACAAGGCCATCGCCGTCATCCAGTTCAAGGAAGAGGCCAAGATCATCAGCCGACATCCCGAGTGGCAGATGGACGACCGTTGTCTGTTCGACCATATCGACTACGAGCGTGGTGTCTGCCGCCTCGACGGTAAGGACTACGAGATGAAGAGCTGCCACTTCCCCACCGTCGATCCAGCCTCACCCAACACACTCACTGCTGAGGAGAAGGATCTTATGGACAAGCTCCACCACTCCTTCCGCATCTCCGAGAAGCTACATAAGCACATCCGCACGCTGCTCTCTCACGGCTGTATGTACACCGTCACCAACTCCAACCTCCTCTTCCACGCCTCCATCCCCCTCTGCGATGACGGTTCGCTCAAGGAGGTTGAGATATTCCCGGGCAACCGTTACAGCGGCAAGGCCCTCATGCACAACATCGGTATGATGATCCGCGCTGCCTTCGAGTCGGGCGTAGATAAAGAGCTGCAGGTGTTCCCACGTGACTATGCCCGCGACTACTTCCTCTACCTCTGGTGCGGCAAGGATTCTCCGCTGTTCGACAAGTCGAAGATGGCCACCTTTGAGCGCTATTTCCTCAAAGACAAGGATACCTACAAGGAGGAGAAGGGCAACTACTTCAAGCTGCGCGACTCTGCTAAGATCTGCGACCGCATCCTCGATGCCTTCGAGGTGAAGGGCGAGAACCGTCACATCATCAACGGCCACGTGCCCGTCCACGCCTCCAAGGGAGAGAACCCCATCAAGGCCGGCGGACGGCTGATGGTCATCGACGGCGGCTTCTCAGAGGCCTACCACAACGAGACGGGCATCGCCGGCTACACCCTCGTCTACCACTCACGCGGCTTCCAGCTCGTACAGCACGAGCCGTTCACCTCCGCCCGCGACGCCATCGTGCGTGAAACCGACATCAAATCGACCACCCAGATCGTCGAGATGTCCGCCCACCGCATGCTCGTCGCCGACACCGACAAGGGCGAGGAACTCCGTACCCAGGTCGCCGACCTCAAGAACCTCCTCTACGCCTACCGTCACGGCATCCTCAAAGAGAAGCGCAGCTAGAATCTGTTTCTTTTTATAATGGGTTGCTGGCCGTCATAGCCTGCTAGTCTGAGACCTACGGTTATAATTTTGAGGGATTTTCTTGCTTTATTCGCAGAAAGTTCGTATCTTTGCAGCGTGAAACGTATAAACAACGACGATTATGGCAACGACAACCACAAAAAGACGCAGCACTCGCCCGATGAGCTACTATTGGGGCGTGGTGAAGGACATGGATGATAGCCAAAAGCTAGAACTCGTCACGATGCTCATAGAGAGCGTTAAGCCCATACAGACGAATACATTGATTGACATGCCGCTGGACGAGGAATTCTCAGACATGGACAAGGAACTGTATACGCCTGAGGAGGCTTATGAACTGACAATGAAGGACATCAAGGCTATCTACGAAGATGCTGCAGTATAAGTACTTCTACACCAAACGCACTGCCGCCAAGATAAGGTCATTCTACACAAACAAGCAAGAGAAGTACTGATAATGAAAGGCAATAGACAACTATCAGTATCACGACGGTTTGTTGAGGGTAAGGACTACATCAAAATGTTTATGAAGAGATATTTAAAATAAAAAGAGTTGCAGATGCAACTCTTTTAAAATGGGTAGTGTCGATATAGTCTTGCCCTCTCGGGATTCTGCCCGGATAGCCATAAGAGATCTTATGACGGTGCAAAGATACGAACTATTTCTGAAATTTCCAAATTTTCAGGCATTTTTTTCTCTCATTACACGTTTTAGTATAACATTTTTCGTTTTCTACATACATTATATGTAGGAAGAAATCACTATCTTTGCAGCATAAATGCTGCGAAACTGCTCACGATCAGCCAATCATACATGCATATTGGCACTCGCTTAATCGCAGCTTTGCACTATAAAATGGTGTTTAGACAAAGAAAAATGAAAGAAAAATGAAAAAAGTTAGCGTTTCCGTAAAAAAACGATGGGTCTGAAGTGTCTTATATATAGAAGCGCCCTCAAATCAGGGTGCAATGAATTGAAAGATAGATATGCTTGACAATAGAATACTCGAACAGCTTTTCCGCCGGAACTACAGCGAGATGATTCATCTGGCCAGAGTCCTGCTGGGTGATGACGGTGAGGCTGAGGACATGGTACAGGACATCTTTCTGCGAATTGCCGACAGCGACATTCCGCCCAAGAACGATTCCTATTTCCTTATTGCTGTACGCAATGCTTGTCTGAACAAGATACGGCAAATGCAACTGCACAAACAGGTGAAGAACCTATTGCCTATAGAAGACGAGACAGACCTGCAACCCATTGACAGACAATTGGAGCAACTTGAAGATATTTCGGTCTTTGTGGACGAGCAACTGGAAGAACCGCATCGCAGCATCTACCATCTCCGTTTCGACGAAGATCTGACTATTGCAGAGATTGCCCGACGGCTTGGCCTGAATCCGAATACTGCCTACAAGTATCTCGCCCAAAGCATTCAGAAAATCAGAAATCACTTCAAACGTTAAAAGATTATGGAAACAATTAACGAAAACATCCATCAATTACTGGAAATGCTCGACACCCCCGAAGCATACACTGAGCAGGAAATCCAGGACATTATCAATCGTGATGAAGATACACGCGAGACTTACCGCATGATGGTAGAAGCCAAACGCAGCATTCGCCAGCGTCAGGCTAACAAGCCCATCGATATGGATGCTGCATGGGAAAATTTTAATCAAAAAGCCCAACCCAAACAGCATAGTTTTGGCTGGATGAAGATAGCAGCCTCTTTCATCGGAGTATTGCTTGTGTCAGGTATTGCCTTTGCTGCCATTCAGATTGTAAGATACGCTCAGCAGAATACGCCAAAGACTGAGGAGTTCATCAATACTCCAAAGCCCACAAACGTTACTCCCAATGATACGTTGACCACTGACACCATCGCAGTACCACAGCCCATCATCTATGACAACATTCCACTGGAAAAGATGCTGCCAGAGATAGCCGCTCATTACGATGCTAAGGTCACGTTTGTCAATGACGAAGCCCGACAACTCCG
>JAEEGH010029240.1_pt1 | contig 10787 bp, 6 predicted proteins | sample 9134181 | NCBI WGS metagenome assembly JAEEGH01 (sample SAMN16246544, study PRJNA631951) | gut metagenome | biome: gut microbiome; feature: rumen; material: DP-attached | host: Bos | place: Iran: Karaj | collected 2018-10
GATTTCCGCCTTTGAGGCTTACTACATCCCCGTCACTGGCGCAGAGCGAGTCAGTGAGCCTGAATTCTCCGTCCAGCTTGATGTCATGCTCCCACTCACGGTCCAGGTTCACCGCGATTGTGACGGTGCTGCCGTTCCATGTGCGCTGCATGACGCAGACGTACTTGCTCTGATCATAATACTCATCAAGTATTGTCAGCTCTCCGCGTGCAATCTCAGGATTGGCGTTGCGGATCTCATTGGCCTTTATGTAGTAGCTGAGGATGCTTGAGGGATCTGCAAGCTGGGCCTCCACGGACGGGTAATAGTAATGGTCCTTTGTCACGGCTATTCCCTGCGGGGTGGTGTAGCACCAGCCTTCGTAGACGCTCTTGTCGCTCCACTTCATGGCAATGCGCTTGTAGGGGTCTGCACCGTCGGAGGTGCTGATCATTCCGATCTCCTCGCCGTAGTAGGTGAAGATGCTTCCGCTCATCAGTGTCAGAAGTCCGTGGGACATCTTGATCTTGTCCGTCTGGCTGCGGCCTGTGAAGGATGCGATCCTTGCTGTGTCGTGGTTGCTCAAGAACGGAGCAAGGATTCCCGTGTCATAGACTTCCTCAAGCTCCTTCATCAGGTCTCCAAGGATCACGCCGGGATTGCTCCTGATGTCCTTAAGTGTGTCTGCGACCTTCCCTGTACCCATAGCGAGCGGGAAGCAGAAGAAGCTGTCTATGCCGCTTGAGTAATACTCGCGCACGGCCTTGTTGTTTGTGAGCCAGGCTTCTCCGACTATGTAGCAGTCAGGCTTTATCGACTTGGCCTTCTCATTTAGGAATGACAGAAATTCGATGCTCTTAGCGGTGCTGTTCGTGTAAAAACTTGTGACAGCATCAAGCCTGAAGCCATCGACATCCACATCCTCAAGCCAGAAGCGCATGATCTTCTCCACCTCGGCGCGCACAGCGCTGCTGTCCAGGTTCAGGTCCGGCATGGTGCCTGTGAACTGGCACTCATAATACCAGGCTGAGCCGGGAACCCTCTGGTAGCCCTGTTTCTGGGTCTGTGAGAAGTTGTAGTACTCGCCGTACTCACCGCCCGGCTGTCCGTGTGAGACAATGTACTCACATGCGCTCTTGAACCACGGGTGGCTGCTTGAGGAGTGGTTGACCACCAGGTCGATAATGATGTCGATCCCCATCGAGTGCGCTTCTTTGACAAGATTGCGCATGTCATCGAGGGTCCCGAACTGAGGATCGATATCATAGTAGTTCTCGACATCGTACTTGTGGTAGCTGGTGCCCGTTGTGACAGGCATGAGCCATATTCCGTTGTATCCCAGGTCCTTGATGTACGGCAGTTTCTGTCTGACCCCGTTGAGATCTCCTATGCCGTTGTTGTCCGTGTCAAAGAATGACCAGACAAAGATCTCATAGTAGTTGCGGAACTCGTCATCAACGGGCTCCGCAGCCTTGGAGGCCTTGCCTGTGCTTGCGCATGAGGCAAGCGTCAGGCAGAGGAGAATTGCAAGAACTGATAATACAGTGCGATGTCTTTTCATTTTTTAACCCTTTACAGCTCCGCCTGTGATTCCCTCGACATAGTACTTCTGAAGCCAGATGAACAATGCCGTGATGGGGATGGCCACCAGGGTGGCGGCGGCGCAGAATGTGGTGAAGTACTGCTGGATCTGCTCACGCTCGAGCCACTTGTACATTCCCAGGGACACTGTGTACATGCCCACATCCGGCACACCTGACATGATGAACGACACGAAGATGAAGTCACACCACGGGGCGATGAACGAGATGAGGATTGTATAGATGACGATGGGCTTGCTCAATGGGATTGTGATCTTCCAGAAGATCTGCGCGCGTGTGGCACCGTCTATGAACGCTGCCTCGTCAAGTGACTTCGGCACTGTGTCGAAGAAGCCCTTTGCCACATAGTAGGAGAGGGCGGCTCCGGCGCTGTAGACGATGATCAGGCTAAGCAGCGACTGGAAGTGGTTCGGAAGCAGGATCTTCAAAAGGAAGTAGACGGCTGTCATTGACATGAAGCCGGGGAACATTCCCAGGACCAGCATGACGTTCATCATGGGGCGTCTCATCTTGAAGCGGATTCTGCTGAATGCATAGCTGACTGCAAGGACGAACGCCGTTGTGATGGCACATGAGATGCACGCCACAAAGAAGGTGTTGCCGTACCAGCGCAAAAACGGTGTCTCCGTGAAGAGCCTCTTGTAATTGGCCATGGTCCAGGTCTTGGGGAAGAACGTGCTGCTCCAGGCGCCTGCCTCCGCACGGAAGGACTGTCCCACAAGGTAAACAAGCGGGGTTAGGGCGATGATGTTCAGGATGATCAGGACGATGTAGGTGGCACCGTTTGAGATGCGGTTACGGACCTTCATGCTTCCGGAGATGACACCGGTCTGATAGTTTCTGAAGCGGTCTCTTCTTCTGATTACTTTTTTCTCGTCGTTGTAGGTTATCACTGGAACTGGTCCTCCTTTGTCACCGCAGAGGATTTGTTGTACACCAGAAGCGAAAACGTGGCGCTGATTATGAACACAAGGATACCTATGACGGATGCAAGCTTGTAGTTGCGGTCAACACCGAGCGACAGCTTGTACAGCCATGTGATCAGAAGGTCAGTTCCCTTTGCTCCGGAGGTGTACTTCAGGAGGTCTCCAGGTCCTCCTCCTGACAGGAGGAAGATGACGTTGAAGTTGTTTATGTTCCCTATGAACGTCGTGATCAGATACGGACCTGTCACAAAGAGCATGTAAGGCAGCGTGATCTTGATGAATGTCTTCACGGGGCCTGCGCCGTCGATTCTTGCGCTCTCGTAGAGGTCTGCCGGGATGTTCATCAGGATTCCTGAGCAGATCAGCATCGAGTAGGGGATTCCGATCCACATGTTCACCAGGATTATTGCGATCCTGGTATGTGTGATGTTGATTCCGAACTTGAGCTGGAAGCCGAACAGCTTGTACAGGATCTGGGTTATGATTCCGCTCATCTCCATGCTGTCACCGGCTGTGAGCATCTTTGACACGATCATCAGTGACACGAACTGCGGGACTGCGATTGTCATGACGAAGATGGTCCTGAAGAGCTTCTTGAACTTGATTCCCTTCTTGTTGATCAGAAGGGCCACGATCATTCCGCCGAAGTAGTTGGAGAAAGTGGCGAAGAAAGCCCAGATCAGTGTCCAGCCCAGGACCCTGAGGAAGGTTCCGCTGAGGGCGCTGTTGCCGCCGAAGATGTCACGGAAGTTCGCAAAGCCCACCCATCTGAAGAGGTGCTGCGGAACCTCAGTGGAGGCATCGTAGTTGGTGAACGCGATGATGATCATAGTCACCAGAGGCACGACGGTGAAGACGAACAGTCCGAGCATCGGCAATGAGAGAAGGGGGATGTGGAACTTCTCGTTCAGAAGCTCTCCGGCCTCCTTGCGGAAGGACAGGGCCTTCCTGCCGTCCTTTGCCATGTCCTCAAGCTCCCTGCTTTCCTTGATGCTTCTGAGGTAGATGGCAAGGAAGAAGAAGATCATGAAGATGGTCAGGATTCCGTAGAGGATGATCTTGAAGCTGTTGTCTCCGACGATTTTCTCATAGATTCCCAGATCATCGTTCCAGTAGTCCGCGGTCTCTGTAATTCCGACGGTTCCCTTTGTGAAGAAACCATAGAAGAACTTGCCCAGGTAAGGGGCTCCGAAGAACACCATGTAAAGGACGAAAAGGATCTCTACCAGAAGGTAAATCAGGCCCTTGGCCGCCTGTCCGCGTCCCATGTGTCCAAGACCCATGATGGCGTAGGAGCCCTTGGTCAGTGCGTTTCCTTTGGCAAAACCTGCAAAGTAGTCCTTTATTCCCTTACCAAGGCCTATAAAGAGCCTCGCAATCCCCTTTCCGATTGCCATGAAGAAGCCTGCAAGCGCGGAGGGAAAGTTCTTTATTGCCCTCTTTGTCTTGTAGAAGAACTTCTGGAAGGGGTTCATTAAAAAGTAGTTGTTCTTATCCATAAGCTTATCCGTAAACAGATAAAGAGAACCGGCAGACCCTGAGGCCTGCCGGATTTAAGGTGCTTACTTTCTGATCTGCGCGCAGAGTGAGTCAAGCAGTGCCTGGAGGTCAGCATCCGACACTGTCATCGGATCGACGTCCGCGAACTGCTTGGTCAGACTTGCCATAGGTGTCCAGTATGCTCCCGGGACTCCCTTCTGTGTGCGGAAGTACTCGGACTGCTTAAGGACAACGCTGATGACCTTGTCGTTCTGGACCTCGGCACTGGCCTTGATGACCTTGTTGGTCGGTCCGAATCCTCTGGTCTGGAACCTGAGCAGCTGGTTCTGCTCGTTGGTCAGCCACTGTGCGAGCTTCAGGGCCTCGCCCTTGTTCTGTGAGTATCCGTTGACACCGATGAGCTTGTAGCCGAAGTATCCGTTGAGCAGGATCGCCTTGCCGCCGACTGTGGCTGTTGGCATGGTTGCAACGGCCATGTTGGCTCCCCAGACATCCTGGATGGCCTTCATGTTCCATGTTCCGGAGACTGCAGCGATGATTGTGCCGCTCTGGATGCCGGCGATGATCTTGGAGTCATCGACGTTTGCGGACAGGGCAGGATTGGCGAAGTAGCTTCTCAGGGCCTTCATGACTGCAAGACCGTTAGCGTTATCATAGTTGATGATTACCGATTGCTCTGTCAGGTCATCAGTGTAGGTGACCTTGTAGCCGAGATCCGGATCTGCGAAGAAGAATGATGAGAGGTACCAGCCGTCATCATAGAGCTTGAATGCGACCTGCTTTCCGGTTGCTGCTGCGACCTCGAGCATCTTGTCAAGGCTCTTCACGTCCTCTGCGCTGAGCTTTGAGCTGTCATAGTAGAGGAAGTAGGTGTTGTCACCGGTCATAGGGAAGGCATATGTTCTCTCCTCTCCGCTGATTGTGACTGTGGCGGCGTCAATGCTCTCAGGGCTGTTGACGGCCTTGATGTCATCAAGGATGGCTCCGCCGACTCTTGCAAGGGCACCGGCCTGGATGAGCTTGTTGATCTGGTCGCTTGCGAATGCGAATACATCCGGGCCTGACTCAGGGTCATTCAGGACCTTGTCGGCTGCGTCAGACTCTGACTGTACGCCGTAGAGGAACTTGTAATTGTTCTCCGGATGTGCGGCCGCATATGCGTTGCACATTTCCTTGAGCATTGCCTGGTCTTCCTGTGAGCCCCAGACTGTGAGTGTTATCCTGTCTCCGCTTGCTTTTGCCGGAGCGGAGCTCTTCTCCTCATCTCCTCCGGCAAAGACCATGAGGCAGGCAAATGCCAGAATGGCAATCAGGGCAATTGTTCTCTTCATTTTTCACTTCCTTTAAAAACAGGCGAGAGCCGGAACTGGTTTCCGGACTCCCGCCAAAACATCAATGTTGTCTCACAGTTTCACTGCGGACACAATACCGTCATTTCCGAGTGTGATGAAATAGCTTCCGAGCTCATGGATCATGACGTTGTTGCCGTCGGCATCGCCGTACCATGTGACGTTACCCTCGGCATCGACATAGATGATCTTGATGGCTGCGACATCGCTTCCGAGCCATGATGCGGGATCCGGCTGCTTCCATGTGACTGTGGCACCCTCCTTGAACGGGTCGTTGAAATGATACCTGCTCTCCGCTCTCCATGTGTCTCCGTCGCCGATTGTTCCGACAAGGAAGTATCCCTCGAGCTTCTGGGCTGTGATGTAACCCTCGTTGTTGCCAGTGAGGTGGAAGACGATTTCATAGAGACCGTAGTCGTCAATCATGAGGTTCTCACCGTCACCCTCGCGTCCGAACCAGAGGTCTGCGGCGCATCCGCTGTAGCCGAATGTTGCCTTGACTGCGCCCTTGTATCCTGCGTCCTTGATCCAGGAAGCTGTGTCTGCAGGGGTGAATGTGTAGTAGACGACATATGTGTTTTCTGCGACTTCCTCGAACTGATGGTCGACAGCTGTGCAGTCCCAGTGGTCTCCGCCGTCAACGACTCCTGCAAGGAAGAGGCCTCTGTGTGAGACTGTGACAACAGCCTCATCCTTTGATGCGTTGTAGGTCACGTTGTACTGGCCGGCCTTGAGGAGAAGGTTCTCCTGTCCTGCAGGTGTGAGTGTCCAGCTTGTTGCATCTGGATCCTGCTCAACAACTCCGTACCATGTTCCGTTGACATCGTTCAGGACCTTGACTGCGGCGCATGTTGTTCCGTAGACAGCATTGTCTGCTGTCCAGTCAGCATAGTTCTCCTCTGTGACATTGATTGTCAGTGCGAAGTCCTCTCTGACTGCATCGGTCTCCATGTGACCTTCATCAGTCGGTGCCCAGTCAAAGACTGTTCCGACAACGTACATCTCGTTTGTGATCTCGATCTCCTGAGCATCGCCTGTGCGCTCGAGCCACATTATGTCATAGTCGTTTGAGCCCGGGTTTGTCTCGATGAAGATATCGTAGACACCGCTCTTTGCGACGTTGACGTTCCATCCCTTCGGGGACTCGCCGAAACCGCCGTTTGCATAGAACCAGCGCTCACCGTCAACCACGACCTCACCGACGATGTCTCCGTCAGCCTGTGCGAGCTCTGTGTAGCCTTCCAGGTATCCGACACCGTGCTGGCCTGTCCATGTTCCCATGACTCTGACCTGGAACTGGTCGCCCTCGTAAAGAACGACGTCCCTGATCACGAAGATGTTTGCGTTGGCGTCTGCGGTCCTTGTGAGCTTGAACTGCTCCTCGACCTCGGCGCTCTCATTCCAGTTGCTTCCCTTGAGTGTTCCTGCACCGCTTCCGATCAGACACCATGTTGTTGTGTCCTCGATGAATGCGCCCTTGAAGCCTGCGAAGAGGTCTGTGTCCTCTGTGACAGGAGTGTCAAAGTCGAACAGGATTGTCTTTGAAGCCTCTGAGTACCATGCCATGAATGTGGCATCGGCCTTCTCAGGTGTCCAGGACTCAAGCTTTGTTCCTGCTGGAACTGTCTCTTCCTTGAGAAGCTTGGTTCCGTCATACCAGGAGACTGTAACGCCTCCTTCCGTCTTTGCGTTTGTGCCTGTAGCGCAGCTTACCAGAAGAGCGACAACAAGCATGACCGCTGTTGCGATCAGACTGAGTTTCTTCATGAATACCTCCAAATAAGTATGCCTTCTTCTTAGGAAGACGGAGCCGCCTGAGCAAGGCGGATCCATCTCCTGTAAAATACAATTTTAACCCCAGTTTATTTATCTGTAAATCATCTGTAGACGAAGTAAACTGATTTACCTGCGACCTGTGCGTTCTGGATTGCACTCTGCTTTCCCTTTGAGAGGTCAACGGGATAGCCGTCCTGTCCGATTGCGGTGAACCACTCTCCTGAGGGCAGGTTGTAGCTGAACGGACTGTCTTGCGGGTTGATCACAGCCAGGGCCTTGATATTGCCGTGTACCCTGTATGTCACCTCAAGGGCAAAGCCGTCCATGATCCTGCAAGAGACATCACAGTCGTCAAAGATCCCCAAGCTCTCCCTCATTGCAATCAGGTCGCGGTAGAACATGGCCATCTTATACTCGTCGCTGTCAGAGCTCAGAGCATCCCAGTCGATGTTGTTTATCTCATCGGATGACATGTAGCTGTTTCCGTCACCGTCTTTGGTCCTGAGCATCTCCTCTCCTGCGAGCATGAACGGTGTTCCCTTTGAGATCATCATTATGCTTGCTCCCAGGCGCTGCATGGCAAGAAGGTCAGCCCTTGCTGCATCTGCGTTTGAGGCCTCAAGCTTGTCCCAGAGTGTGTAGTTGTCGTGAGCGGACATGTAGTTGACCACCATGCTGTTCTTCACGCTCCATGATGTTCCTGTTGTCTTGACTCCGCCCTTGAGGCCGAATGAGACCTTGTTGGCTGTCTCATTTGAGGGAGATCCGTTGATGTAGCCTCTTGTGATCAGGCTGAAGACGCTTCCCTTCAGGCCGTCGCGGATTGAGTCGTTGAAGACCGAGATGCTTCCGGCTGCCCCGTTTGTGGCGCTGATCTTGCTGATGTTGGCCTGTGTTGCCTGGTCGGAAGAGGGGATTGCCACCGTTCCGCCTGCCCAGCCCTCACCGTAGATGATGGCGTTGGGGTTGACCTCGTGCACGGCCTTCTCAATCTGTGCCATTGTCTCGATGTCATGGATGGCCATGAGGTCGAACCTGAATCCGTCAACGTGATACTCGGTCATCCAGTAGCGGACGCTGTCCACCATGTACCTGCGGAACATGATGCGCTCGGATGCAGTCTCGTTTCCGCATCCGCTTCCGTTTGACGGAACTCCGGATGTGGTGTAGCGGTAGTAGTAATAAGGGACGATCTTGTTCAGGTTGGAGTTGATGTCATATGTGTGGTTGTACACGACATCCATGACAACGCCCAGTCCTGCCTGATGCAGGGCCTGGACCATCTGCTTGAACTCGTTGACCCTGACTTCTCCGTGATACGGGTCTGTGCTGTAGCTTCCCTCGGGCACATTGTAGTTCTTGGGATCATAGCCCCAGTTGAACTGCGGGATGTCAAGCCTTGTCTCATCAACCGTGGCGTAGTCATAGACCGGCTGGAGGTGCACATGGCTTATTCCCAGATTCTTGAGATAATCAGTTCCGACAGAAATGCCGTTTGAGTTCTTCAGCCCTGTCTCTGTGAATGCAAGGTACTTGCCCTTGTATTGTGAGCTTTCAATCTTGTTGGAGAAATCCCTGACATGGACCTCCCAGATCACGGCATCCGAATAGGATTTGAGGCTCACATAGGTGTCCTTGTCAAAGCCCTGCGGGTCAGTCTTGTCCAGGTCAACCACCATGGCGCGGTTTCCGTTGACTCCTGTGGTGCGAGCATACGGGTCCGCGGCCTCCTGGGTCCCTGCTGATGTGGTTGCACTGTATGTGTAATATGTGCCATGGCCGCACGGGTAGGTGAGTGCCCACACGCCCTTGTCCTGCCTGTCCATGTGAAGCTGCTCGAACGGCTGGCCGCCGTCGCCTTCCTTGTAGAGGTTGAGCACGACAGAGCTTGCAGTGGGAGCCCAGACCTTGAACTGCGTCATGGTCCTGCCGTTCTGGCTGATGATTGTTGCTCCGAGGTCGTCTCCGTCATATGTGTAGTTTCTGACAAACTCCTCTGAGTCGAAGATCTCCGTCGGGACGGCCTTTCTCTCGCCGTAGCCGTCTATTGCAACGGTGTACTCCTTTGAGATGTCCAAAGGCTCCGAGAGATTGATGATTCCGCTTGTTCCGTTGAGCCAGAGCTCGGTTATTCCCTTGACCCCGATCTCCCTGCCGTTCTCAGACACATGGACAGTTCCCTCGATCTCGGTGTTGCCCGGTGCGATGAAGAACCTGATCTGATTCTCGGATATGATTCCTGCAAGGTTGAAGAACCTGATCTGCTGGAGGGTCTTTCCTCCGTCATCGCTCTTATACTGCGCGCCGTTGCCGGTGACAAGGTAAATCTCGGTGTTCTCTCCGGTGATCACAGCTGTCCTGTCCTCTGCCCAGTCCTTGGTGGCGCTGCCCCAGAAGTTCTGACAAGGGTCTGAACAGTCTGTTCTGACTATGAAACCGACCTCTTTGATGTAATCTGGGACATTGACAGTGCACTTTCCGCCATACTCACATTCTGTTAGCGGGTAGCCGCTTCCGTCTTTTCCCTCCCACCAGATCCAGACATCGCTTGTCTCAAGGTCAGCTGTTCCCTTCCAGTAGAATGTCAGGAGGTTGCAGCCCTCCTGTCTTTCAACCGCATTTTCGGTATTGTCTTTGTTGTCATTCACAGCGCCTGTGGCACATCCTGCAATAAGCATGCAAAGAGCTCCTATAAGAATAAAAATAGATACCTTCCTCATGTTTTCCCCTAGTTTGTCCATTTTACTGATTGTAGGTTCGTGGAACAAGTATAAATTTACCAAACGTCACTATTTTTATATTGAGGATACGACTCGTTTCTAAGGTTTTTGATCCTGCCTTATTCCTGGATGTAGGAGGCCAGGTTCTCCGCGTAGGAGTCGATCTCCTCCCCGAGTTGGGTCGATGGGCGCACAAGGCTCTCGTTGCCCTCAAGGTGTGCTATTCCCTGCACCGGCTGGTGGCAGTTGGGCATTTCCTTGTGGATTCCGAACGGGATGTGGATCATGCCGTTGCCCTGGGCCCAGAAGATCATGGAGTCCAGTGCCCTGGAACCCTCACAGAGGGAGTATTTGCATGATGTGAAGCAGGCGAAGAACTTGTCCTCAAGGGCGTGGTCCTCACACATGTCCACCGTGCTGTCTATGAAAACCTTCATCTCGGCTGACATGTTTCCGAAGCGGGTGGGGCAGCCCAGGATGATCATGTCGCTCTTGAGAAGCTTCTCAGGGGTGACCACGGGAAGCTCCATGATGTCCTCGTAGTAGTCGTTTGCTGTCTCTTCCTTGTTGGCCCAGATGTGGAGATCCGGGTCCTCGACCCTGTAGAACCTGACATCGACATTTCTCTTCTCAAGCGCTTCCTTGAGGTAGGAACCGATAATGAAGCAGTTTCCGCTGACACTGTGGACCACTATGCTGCATCTTTTCATGGGGGACCTCCCTGACGTATGGCCTGCGGATCATGAATGTAACCGGCAGACCGGAAAATGGTTGTATAAGTAATATACACTGAAAAGGCGCAAACGCGGCAAACTTCTGTAAATATTTATTGCTGTAATCATTACGGTTTACAAAAGCTGGCTCAAAGTGTATTCTTAGTGCAGCATGTAATGGAGTAAAATATGAGAAAGGTAATACTGACGTTATTGGTGTTAT
>JAEEGH010029242.1_pt1 | contig 10786 bp, 4 predicted proteins | sample 9134181 | NCBI WGS metagenome assembly JAEEGH01 (sample SAMN16246544, study PRJNA631951) | gut metagenome | biome: gut microbiome; feature: rumen; material: DP-attached | host: Bos | place: Iran: Karaj | collected 2018-10
GAAATCTCATATTTTTGTAAGAAATCATAAAACAGAATTTTTAGAACACACCTAAACTATATTAATTCTTAATCAACATGAAATCTTACCTAACTAACATGCTGGTTGCTTGCGTAGTATCATTGCCACTTTCAGCAATGGCTCAGAGCGTAAAACTGGCAGACTGGAACTTCGAAAGCAGCGACGACGTGGCTGCCACTTGGTTCAAAGATGGAGCACCAACCTATGCTCCCGACGAATGTGTTGGCGAATCAGCCAACTATGTGATGACCGCATTATCCACAGGTCGCTACTGGCAACTCTGCGCTGGGTATCAGAACAAGGTGCTCCGCATCGAGAACGTCGAAGCCAACGACATCAGTGACTACACCGATGCCAGCAAGCACAATGTCTATTACGAGGTGCAATTTCCAACGACTGGCTACAAGAACATCAGTGTGGATTTTGCCTGCGCCTACGGAGCGAACGACGAGGCAACGCTCGAAGCCGTAGTGTCAACCGACGGAGGCAACACATGGTTCGACGCAGGGGCTTACAAGACGGCTCCTACTTGGTGGACCTACAACAAAACAGCGTTTCGCTCTCTGCCAACAACAAGGAGAAAGTCATCCTTCGTCTCATTGCTGGCAACGGCTTCAAGAGCAACTGGAATCTTGACTACCTCACCATCAATGGAGAGGTGGCTGAAGGAGGCATCAGTGCCGACGAGAAAGACTTCACCCTTTCCTGGCCTTTAGGCAAAGGCACCGACGACACCACAGCTGCCGAAGTGAGCAAGCCAGGTTTGTTCAGCGTAGCAGAATTCGATTACGGAACACTCACCGTCAGCACACAGCGCAGCGTGGCAGAATCCCATCAGACCCTCTATAAGCCTGCCAACAACAATGCAGCGGTGAACGACGACGATGCACTCAGCTTCACGATTATCCCAAAGAAAGGCATCACCTTCACTCCTAAGTCCTTCAGTTTCAATGCCTCTCGTTGGGGAACCAATGGTGGTGCATTCGACGTAGTGGCTATCACCAACGGAACCGAAACAACCCTGGCTACAGGCATCAACCCTAACCGAGGAAACGATGGTGAATTCATGGCATGCCATTACGACCTCTCAGGCATCACCGTGGGAAGCGACGGACTCATATTGAAAATCAAGGTCTATAAGCTCGCAAGCAACAAGGAATATGGATTTGGAGAAGTCCTTGTCGTGGGCGATGTTGTCGGAACCGTGGAAAGCGTGCCAAGCTACACCCTGAGCCTGAAATCGAATATAGAAGGGGCAGGTAGTTTGTCGAGCAACCCTGTGGGCAGTGAATTTGATGAAGGAACCAGCATCACCGTTTCTGCCACCGAGAACTTCGGCTATCACTTCCAGGAGTGGACAGATGCCGAGGGCAACACCATCACCACCGAAAATCCTTACTCCTTCGCAATCAGTGAAAACACATCACTCATTGCCTACTACACCAAGAACAACGTCTATGCCCTCAATCTCAAGCTCGAGGGTGGTGCCAACCCTAACCTCGTGCAGTTCCAGCCTGAAGGCAACATCGTCGAAGGAACCCACTACTACGAAGAAGGCACCGACGTCAAGCTCTCTGCCATCAACAACAAGATTCTCACCTTCACCAGTTGGGAAGGCGATGCTCAAGGCACCGATTCCGAAGCCGACCTCAAGATGGATGGCGAGAAGAATGTGACTGCCCACTTCTCTGCAGCCGACTACATCGTGGGCTGGGACCTCTACAACGACCAGCCTAATTCTCAGCGTGCAGCCGACTACAAGAGCGACTCCGAAAACGCAGGTCTCCTCTCCCTCCGCAACGCAGCAGGCAACACCACCAGCTGGCTCACTCGTGGAGTGAACAACGGAGCCGAGAATGGACGCTGGGGAGCACGCGTTTGGAAAGTATTGACAGATGGCTACTACTTCGAGATTTCTTTCTCCACCAAGGGCTACACCAACGTGAAAGTGTCGAACGGACTCTGCATCACCTACAACAGCTGGAGCAAATACAATGTGGAATACTCCATCGATGGTGAGAACTACACCAACATTGGCACATTCAATCTACAATCAGGCTGGACCGACGGCGAATTCTCTTTGCCAGCAGAAGCCAACGAGCAAAGTCGCGTTTATGTACGTTGGATGGGGGATACCACATCCGAGAAAGTAGGCAACGCCAGCGACTACGACGGTCTTTGCATTGGCGATATCTATGTCACTGCCGATGCAGGTGCCATTGCTGACGAAGTGGCAACACTCGTTAGTTCCACACCAGAACAGAATGGCACAGACGTTTCTGCCAATGGTTCCATCATCCTCACCTACGACAATAAAATCAAGGCTGGTTCGGGCAATGCCACACTCAATGGCGAAGAGATTTCCCCTGTCATCAGTGGCAAGAGCGCTATCTTCAAGTATAGTGGACTGAAATACGCCACCAACTACACCTTCTCCATGCCAGAAGGCGTGCTCCTCAGCCGTAGCGGAAAACCAGTAGCTGCCACAGAAATCAACTTCACCACCATGCAGCGACAGCAACCAGAGCCACGCCTCTACGATGCAGTTGTGGCACAAGATGGCACAGGCGACCACACCACCCTTCAAGCAGCTATCGATGCAGCACCAGCAGGACGTGCCAAGCCTTGGCTCATCTTCGTGAAGAATGGACGATACCATGAGCACATCGACATACCATCCACAAAACCATATCTCCATATCATTGGTCAGGACCGCGACAAGGCTGTCATCTACGACGATCGTCTGTGCGGTGGCGATAATGCCTACAGCGTGGACCCAGGAGCAACAGTCGTTGTGAAGGGTGCCAACACCTTCTTCGAGAACATCACCCTCGAAAACTCCTACGGACACGAGAAGCAAGCAGGACCACAGGCACTGGCGCTCAACACCGTGGCCGACCGCGTGGCACTCAACAACGTGGCACTCCTCTCCTATCAAGACACATGGATTACCACTTCCACCTCCAACAATCGCCACTACATCAAGAACTCCCTCATCGAAGGAGCTGTCGATTTCATCTACAACTCAGGCAATGTCTATCTCGATGGCGACACCATCGAAATCAACCGACCTTCGGGTGGCTACATCGTCGCACCAAGCCATGCAGCCGACGTGAAGTGGGGATATGTGTTCATGAACAACATCATCCGTCCTCGCAAGGGCATCACAGTCACCGACGTTTGGCTCGGACGTCCATGGCACAACCAGCCAAAGACCGTCTTCATCAACACCCAAACCTTCGTCAATATCCCTGCTGCCGGCTGGTATCCTACCATGGGAGGACTCCCTGCCATCTGGGCTGACTACAACACCGTGGATGCCGACGGCAATCCAATCGACCTCTCTCAGCGTCGCGACACCTATTATTACACGGATTATTACTACAAGACCACCGACGAATCTGTCCAAATCAGCACATCGGACTATAACAAACTCTCCGCCACCGAAAAGGCTGAATACACAGCCCACCTCGTCTATGGCACTGCCAAGAACCACCTCACTGCCGAAGAAGCAGCGCAATACACGCTGAAGAACGTGATGGGTGGCGACGACAACTGGCAACCCGACCTTCTCTGTGAAGCTTGCGATGCCCCACAAGTGACGATTAACAGCTATGGCAACAAGATAGAATGGGAAGCAGTTCCTTATGCCATCTGCTACGTCATCACCTGCGATGGACAGGTCATCGGATTCACCACCGACACCTCCTACGACTACTCATCCACTGCCACATACCAAGTGCAGGCAGTGAACGAATACGGTGGATTGAGCAAAAAAGCTACCGCAGGCGTTCTCACCAGCATCAACCAACTCAATGCCAACTCTCCCCTCTCAGGGGAGTTGGAGGGGTCTTCCACCGCCATCTTCACCCTCGATGGTCGTCGTACCACCACTCTCCACCCCGGCATCAACATCATTCACCACCAATCCACCGACGGAAAATCCATCACCAAGAAAATAGTATATTAAAGTTATCTTAGGCGATTATGAGTGTCACTTCGTGACAGAACCTTTAGCTCGGCGTAGCCAAATCTTACAAATCTTCACAAATCAAACAAATCAATTCAAATCTTTCAAATCTTTCAATAAACTTCAAAATAATATTTGTATGATTTGTATAGATTTGTAAGATTTCTCGCCGTAGGCGACTCAAAAAAAATGATTCCCTGAATTGTGACAAACAAAAAAACATATCATTTCTGATATAATTATTCTAATTATTCTAATTTCTTTCCTTAATATAATCATCCCCATTTATATTATCGCTCCTTTAACGACTTAATATATTTATTATCACAATGAAAAGACTATTTACGCTCATAACCTTAGCCCTGATGGTTTGCACGACAGCCATCAATGGCAAGAAAGTACACACGCTCGGTGACTCCACCATGGCACCCTACGATGAATCAGCCACAGTAACCCGTGGTTGGGGCATGTATTTCGGCAACTTCTTGACCAACGGTTGGACATCCGTCAACTACGCCCGAGGAGGACGTGACTCCCGCGGTGGTTACAACGAACTATGGCAAAGCGCCAAGAAGCAAGTGGAAGCAGGTGACTACGTCATCATCACCTTCGCACACAACGACGAGAAGAACAGCGGCATGGATGGCTATGCCCTCAAAGCCTACTACGAAAGCATCGGCGACGCAGCCAGTGCCGCAGCCGTCGATTTGCGAGGCACCGTTCCTTCCACCACCTACAAGGAATGGCTGGGCAAGATTGTAGATGAAGCCAAGGCACTCGGCGCCATTCCTATCATCTGTTCCCCTGTCTGCCGCAGCTATTTCACAGGCAACACCATCCGTCGCAACGGTCGTCACGACTTGGGAGATGGTTATAAGATACTCACAGATAAAGGTCCACAGGACGGTCCAAAACTGGCTGCCGACGACCACACGATGGACTATGCCTACCACTCCGAGCAGTTGGCAAAAGAAAAGGGAGTGGCATTCATCGACCTCACCACAGCCTCCAAGAACCTCTATGAGAGCTATGGAGATGCCAAGTGTCATGAGCAACTCTTCGACGGAGAGGGTTCCACCCATTTCAACACCACTGGCGCCCTGCTCATAGCACGCGAAGTGGCACGTCTCATGAAGGCGCAAGGCATCCTTGCCGACGACATTTACCTGCCTACCGACCTCAGTGTTTCCCCTGCCACAGCTGATTTTGGGGAAGCCTACAAAGGACAGACCTTGCAGAAGGAACTCACCCTCAACGGTTTCGGACTTTCCCCTGAAACGGGCACCGTCAGCATCACCGCTTCGGAAGGCATCCAACTCTCTTTCGACAAATCCACATGGCAGTCGTCCCTCTCCGTTGACTACGTCAATTCCACGCTCGTGAAGACCTTCTATGCACAAATAGTATTGGAGAATACAGGCGAAAACACAGGTACCATCACCGTCCAGCAAGGTGAAAAGACCGTGGAAGTACCTTTGAAGGCAACAGCAGTCGTGATGGAAGGGGGAGCAGAAGTGAAACTCTATTGGCGTTTGGAATCCGACGACACCTACGAGCTCACAGGCCCAGCAACCGTCATTCCTGAATCCTGGGAAGGCATGTACGTGCAGCGTTACTCAGCACCCAATAGCAAAACCGTCTGGCCCGAAGAGACTGGCTACGACGCATCGCGCAAGATGCAGCGCAACTTGCTCACGGGAGATGCGTGGCCAGAGGGAGAAATCGACGACAATCCAAGCCGATACATTCAGTTTGGCATCCAGCCCAACGCAGGGAATGACTTAAAAATCAACAATATCAGTCTCTTTGCCTGTGGTGCCGGTGGCAATGGCATGTGTGCCCACATCTATTACTCCACCGACAATTTCGAAACGCGCACCACCATTTCCGAACACAAATCATTCGTAGCGAACAATCCCGTCTTCATTCAGGCACAGCCCGTGCTAACCGTGAAAGATGGTGAAACGCTCCTCGTCCGTATCTATCCGTGGTACAACTCAGCAGCAACAGGCAAGACCCTCTGCATCAGTGATGTCACCATCAGCGGCATGGCAGTCGATTCATCCGCATCCGCCAGCATCAACCAACTCGATGCCAACTCTCCCTTCTCTCCCCTCACAGGTGAATTAGATGGGTCTTCCACCGCCATCTTCACCCCCGATGGTCGTCGTACCCCCACCCTCCACCCCGGCATCAACATCATCCACCACCAATCCACCAACAAAAAAACCATCACCAAGAAAATAATATTTTAAAGTTGATTTAAACCACGAATTACTCTAATTTACACGAATCTATAGCGTTAGTCATTTTCACTAAAGTTTCGCAAGTTTTTTTAACCACAGATGTATCAGATGAACACTGATTTTTCATTAAAAAAACAATGATTAATCTGATTAATCTGATTAATCTGATAAAAAATAAATCAGAAAAATCATTTAATCAAGCACGCCAGTGCGATGTTTTATTAAAATAATCTGTAAAATCTGAGTAATCTGTGGTTAAAGACCTGCCTGTGTTCTTTCATGCCTTCGGCATTTTTAGCGGACACGAATCAATTAAAATCTTTTCAAATCTTTCAATAATCTTCAAAATAATAATTGTTTGATTTGTATAGATTTGTAAGATTTCTCGCCGTAGGCGACTCCTTTTCCGATATAGTAAAGCCCACTGATTTTCAGCAGTCATGCCGATTGTCAGTGGGCTTTTCACTTAATCCTCTACGGAGTTTTGGAGTCAAGGAGTTTTTTCATTCTACTCCCCTCGCCCTTTGGAGAGGGGTCGGGGGTGAGGCTTTTCTTTAATTATTCAATATAAGGTTCACCAGAGCCACAACGTCGTTGATGTCAACAGCGTTGTCGCCGCTGACGTCGTAGGCGTCGTTGGATTCATCGTTCAGGATGGCGTTCACCAAGGCAACCACGTCGCTGATGTCAACAGTGCCGTTGCCGTTCACGTCGCCCTTCACGCCTACATATTTCCATGTCACCGTAATCGTCACGTCGCTGTCTGGCATGATGAAACTCATGTCGTTGCGAGACACCTCGTTACCGTTTGCGTCCATCACCTCTATGATGTCCAGCATATAGCCGTTGTCAGGCGTTACAGTGATGGTCACGCTTTCGCCACTCATCTCCTTCGCTACCACCGTCACCGTACCGTGCTTGCCATCATTGACGAGGGTGATGGTATGTTTTTTCGATTTGATGACAACCTCTTGTTTATCTTCCTCAGGACTGAATGAATTAATGTCGAAGTAGTCACTTTTGTCTTCCGTTACGTTGGTCTCGCCGTGCATATAGACGACATCTTCGCTGATGCCCGATTTGTACTTGCCCGTTGCATCTACACGGTCGATGTCGTCATAAATCGTCAACGTGCCGAGTGTTACGGTTCCATTCCAGACATCACCCGTACCGATGCCTGCACCATCTTCGCCTCCGTTTGCCGTGATGCTTCCGCCCTTGATGGTGATATTGTCGAGTGTTGCGCTTCCATTCCAAACAAAACCCGTACCGATGCCTGCGCCCATGCGGCCTCCGTTTGCCGTGATGATTCCGCCCTTGATGGTAATGTCGCCGAGTGTTACGGTTCTGCTCTCATCGACCTCACCCGTACCAATGCCTGCGCCGTACGAGCCTCCGTTTGCCGTGATGCTGCCGCCCTCGATGATGATGTTGCCGAATGTTACGGTTTCATCATAGACATAACCCGTACCGATGCCTGCGCTGCCATAGCCTCCGGTTGCCGTCAGTGCGCCGTTGCCCTTAATGGTAAGCGTTGTTCCAGAATCGCCAACCTGAATGCCAGCATTGTAATTAAGTCCCGTCACGCTGTTTTCACCGACAAGGATAATCGTTGCCGTACCTTCGCAGACGATGCCGCCATTGATTGTAACATCGCTAAGCGTGATGCTTGCATCTTTGGCAATCGTTATCGTGCCAGAGGTCGAGCCTGTCAGCACGTCGCCGTTCTGCGCCGTGTAATCGCCGCCCGTAAGTATCACATTCGGCTCGACGGCCTTCTTCACCGTAGCCGTAATCGTGATGTCTGCATTCCCGACTGTCACGGTATAGTTGCCGTTAGCGTCAGCCGTCAGCACAGTGTCCCCGTTCTTCACATCGCCTTCAAGCACATAATCTTCCGACTTAAGCTTGAATTTGATAGTTGTCCCTTCTTTATATTTGCCACCGATAGCTGCTTGGTCTGCACTCACAACCTCCATCTTATCAGGCAAGGTCAGTGAATAATAACCTATCACAACAGTAGCCGTAATCGTGATGTCTGCATTCTCGACCGTCACAGTATAAATGCCGTCAGCGTCTGCATCCAGCTTTATGTCTCCGTTCTTCACATCGCCGTCAACCGCATAATTCGACTTGACCGTGAATTTTATAGTTGTCCCCACTGGATATTTACCTCCAATAGCTGCTTGGTCTGCACTCACAACCTCCATCTTATCAGGCAAGGTCAATGAATAAGTTTTCAAAACAACAGAAGCCGTAATCGTGATGTCTTCCTTTCCGACCGTCACGGTATAAATGCCGTCTGCGTCTGCAAACAGCTTTATGTCTCCGTTCATCACATCGCCTTCAATCTCATAATCCGAATTGACCTTGAATCGGATGCTTGTCCCTTCTTTATATTTGCCCCCGATAGCTGCTGGGTCTGCACTCACGACTTCCATCTTGTCAGGCAAGGTCAATGAATAAAGCATCGCAACTTTCGCTGTAACAGTCACGTCGCTGTTTGGCATGGTCAGCGTGTAGTTGTCACCAGCTGCAGTCAAAGTAACAGCGTTCTGAAGGCTGTCCTTTGCCTCATAGCCTGTGAGTGCATAGCCCTCTTGGTCTTCATGGCTGAGTGTGAGGCTTACCTCGTCGTCCTTGCCTGCATAGAGCTTGCCATCGCACATGATGCCAGTGTCGTAGAAGGTGATGCCGCTCGTCTCGTATTTTTTGATGACATTGCCAGCCATTGCCACGCTCACACCCTTCCCTGCCTTGATGCTGTGGACTTGCGTACCTTGGTCGGCATCAAACGCTGTGGTGTAGTAGCTATTTTTGATTTCAGCAGGCAGTTGGTCGTTATGCTGGCGACAGAAGGTGGCGCTGCCGCTGCTTGCCATGCTCTCACCCTCAGCGAGTGTTGCAGGAGCTACGAGGCAGTTGTTGATGTTAACGGTCTTGGCGTCGCCCTTCCATCCTACGAAGCAGCCGCCACTGACGCCAGTTCCATTCTGTTGGAGCAGCTTGCCGTCGAAGAGGCATCCCTCGAAGGCAATGGTAAAGGCTGATGATCGGCTCCAGCCCACAAAACCGCTGCTGCTGCCAGTGCAGGTGATGACGGAGCTGCTCTTGCAGTCGGTGAACGCGACAGCGTGATCGCAGAGGCCAACGAAGCCACCCACCCTGTCTTTGTCGGAGTTGATGACCACATTGCTCACGCAGTGCTCTACCGTGACATTCCCGAAGAGGTGGCCGATAAGTCCGCCCACGCCTGGTTCGTCGGAGCCCTTGTAGCCAGCGTGAATATATCCGTCGATGGTGAGGTCGATGAACTTGGCGCCGCCCGCCACGGCGGGGAAAGGAGCGACGAACTGGGCATCGACGGGGTTTTCGACACTACCATAATGGAGAGTCAGCCTGTAGCCGCCGCCATTGAACGTGCCACGGAAATCTTTGGCGATGCTACCCGCCATGCGAGTGACCACGATGTCGTCGTCCAGCACGACGGTCTTGCCGCTGAACGACTTGCCACCCTCCACCTCGTTGCAGAACAAGTCCCAGCCCGTGGAGGAGTGGATGGTGTAGGTGTCGCCGTCTTGTGAGAAAAGGAAGGAGACATCGACTATGTCGTTTGCATAGCTGCCCCAACGTTCTTTATAGGTATCGACACTGCTATTGGGTACACAGATTTTCCTGCCATTTGCATTGTAGTAAAAAGCTAAGGAACCGAGCGTGGGTGGAGTCTCTGCGTTGACATCAACATACTTCAAAGAGGAGCAGGAATAGAAAGAATACTTACCTATGTTCGTCACGCTGTTAGGGATGCTGAAAGACTTCAAGGAGGAGCAGGAAAGGAAGGCAAAGTCGCCAATGCTCGTCACGCTGTTAGGGATGCTGACCGATGTTAGGGAGGAGCATTCATTGAAGGCAAGCTCGCCGATTTTCGTCACGCCGTCTTCAATGACTACAGCCTTGATGTCTTTACGGTATGAGTACCAAGGAGATGTGTCATAGTCCTGCATTGCTCCTGAGCCGCTGATAGTGAGGGTATGAGTGGAGGCATTGTAGTAGTAGGTGACGCCTTCACCGCACTCGCCGCTATCGTCTGCCCATGCAGTCGTGGCAGTGAGCATCATCACGAGCAGCATCAGTGCCACCCGTGTCATTAAGTTTGAATTCTTCATCATAGTTTTCATAAATTTATTCTTTTAATTCCACTTATTAAAAAGTGGCATTAGTTAGTTTCCACATCATCAGCACCATGCGACAGAAAAGCATGACTTTCATCTCATCACAATTTATTTTGCAAAAATACAAAATAATCCATATTTACATTCCCTTTCCTCCAAATTTTTATGAACCAAAGGTGAAAAAACTCAAGTTCACCCTACTACCCAAAAGTAGCCAACGAAGAATAACAACGAAAAAACGAAGGTGGGTTCTAAAAATTATGTCGAGTTGATTTTTGAATTGATTTGATTGGATTTTTGTCAGTTTTTGAGGGCGCATAGCGAGCTATGTAACCGAGAAAAGTGGCAAAAAGACTTCAAATCAAGCAAAAAGCAAC
>JAEEGH010029244.1_pt1 | contig 10786 bp, 8 predicted proteins | sample 9134181 | NCBI WGS metagenome assembly JAEEGH01 (sample SAMN16246544, study PRJNA631951) | gut metagenome | biome: gut microbiome; feature: rumen; material: DP-attached | host: Bos | place: Iran: Karaj | collected 2018-10
CACCTCATCCACCGCTGCGGGACACGTTAGAGCAGTACCCGACGAAGCGTAGCTGAGTCGTTGGTACTGCCTATGTGCTTTGCACACCCCTCAAGGGGAAGGCTGTGAGGCTATGTTATCCTATCTTGTAACTTTAAGAATTTTAAATTTCAGCTCGCCTGAAGGTGACTCAACCTTGATCTTGTTGCCTTCCTTCTTACCGATAAGGGCCTTGCCGATAGGTGACTCGTTAGAGATCTTGTTGTTTGCGATATCTGTCTCTGTAGAGCCTACGATCTTGTACTCAAGCTCCTCTTTGAATTCCTCATCATAAATCTTTACCGTGCAGCCCAATGTGATGCTGTTGTCCTTAGCGGTATCCTCTGCATCCACTACTTCTGCGTTCTTAAGGATCTTCTCTACTTCTTCGATACGAGCCTCGATCTCACGCTGTTCTTCTTTTGCTGCATCATACTCTGCATTCTCGCTTAAGTCGCCCTGCTCTCTGGCTTCCTTGATCTTCTGGGCTACTTCTTTACGGCGGTTGACCTTAAGGTCCTCAAGCTCATCCTCTAATGCTTTTACGCCTTCATATGTCATTACATTCTTTTTGATTTCTGCTTTCATGGTCTTCTCCTGTTATTAAGATTCTTCGCTTCGCTCAGAATGACAATGCTGTCACATTGACTATCCTTTTGGAATGCCCTCAATTATTTATTTTCTTCAGTTACTTCTATCTTCTTAATCTCTTTGGTATTAATCTCAACCAAAAGGTCCTTAATGAAGTCATCGAGTTTCTTTGCACCCTCGTCGCCCTTGAAACGGCTTCTTACGGATACAAGACCTTCTTCCTGTTCCTTCTGGCCTACTACTACCATGTAAGGAAGTCTGTCAACTCTTGCCTCACGGATCTTGAAGCCGATCTTCTCGGAACGTGCATCTACCGTATTGCGGATGCCGGCCTTCTTTAATGCTGCCGAAACTTCATTTGCGTAATCTGTATATTTATCGGAAATAGGAAGTACACGTACCTGCTCTGCACACATCCAGGTAGGGAACTGGCCTGCGTAATGCTCGATGAGCCATGCAAGTGTTCTTTCGAAGCATCCCATGGATGTTCTGTGGATGATCCAGGGAAGTGCTTTATTTCCGTTTTCATCGATGTAGTACATGCCGAACTTAGCTGCACTTGAGCAGTCAAGCTGGATGGTTACCATGGTATCCTCTTTGCCGTATACGTTCTTGGCCTGGATATCGATCTTAGGTCCGTAGAAAGCTGCCTCGCCGTCTGCCTCGGTATACTTGATACCGTTCTTGTCCATGACGTTTCTTAAGAAGCCCTGAGTGCTGTTCCAGTACTCTTCGTCGCCCTCGTACTTGCTCTTGTCTTCGGGATCCCACTTGGAAAGTCTGTAGGTTACATCATCCTGTACGCCAAGTGTGGTCATAACATAATTAGCCAGCTCTACGCAGCGTGTAAGCTCTTCCTCTGCCTGATCGGGACGGAGAACGATATGTCCCTCGGTGATGGTGAACTGTCTTACACGGGTAAGTCCGTGCATCTCGCCTGAATCCTCGTTACGGAACAGAGTGGATGTCTCGCTCATTCTGTAAGGAAGGTCTCTGTATGAACGCTGCTCGTTCATGTATACATAGTACTGGAAAGGACATGTCATGGGACGAAGTGCCATTACTTCCTTACCGTCCTTGGTGCCTTCGCTTTCCTTATTGAGTATGAACATGCCGTCCATGTAGTGATCCCAGTGTCCCGAGATCTTGTACAGGTCTGACTTTGCCATAAGAGGTGTACGTGTACGTACATAGCCCCACTCGTTATCCTCAAGGTCCTCGATCCAGCGCTGTAATATCTGGATCATCTTGGTGCCCTTGGGTGTGAAGAGCGGAAGTCCCTGACCGATGACATCTACTGTGGTGAAGAGCTTCATCTCTCGACCGAGTCTGTTATGGTCGCGGAGCTTTATATCCTCTAAGTGAGCAAGATATGCATCCATGTCTGCATTCTTTGTAAATGCGGTACCATAGATACGTGTGAGCATCTTGTTTTTCTCATTTCCTCTCCAGTAAGCGCCTGATGAAGATATGAGCTTAACTGCCTTTAAGTATTTTGTGCTCATAAGATGGGGGCCTGCACAAAGGTCAACAAATCCGCCCTGATCATAGAAGGAAATCTCAGCTCCCTCAGGGAGGTCCTTGATGAGCTCTACCTTGTAAGGCTCGCCCTTTTCCTCCATGAACTTGATAGCCTCGTCTCTTTTAAGAGTGAATCTGGTAAGCTCATGTCCTTCCTTTATGATCTTCTTTATCTCTGCCTCTAATTTATCAAGGTCATCTCTTGAAAAAGGAGGTGTATCGAAATCATAATAAAAGCCTTCGTCTATAGCGGGTCCGATAGCACATTTTGCTTCCGGGTACAGACGCTTTACTGCTTCTGCCAGCACATGTGATGCTGTATGACGGTAAGCTTTTTTACCCTCCTCGTCATTGAATGTGAGGATGGAAAGCTCGCAGTCGCTGTCAACTACGGTACGAAGGTCTACCACCTTGCCGTTAATCTCGCCTGCACATGCTGCTCTAGCTAAGCCTTCGCTTATATCATTTGCAATGTCTATGACTGACATCGCTCCGGCGTATTCCTTAACAGAACCGTCCTTTAATGTAATCTTCATGATTTCTTTCTCCTTTGAAAACTTACAAATAAGTATATTTAGCCACAAAATCCGTAAAAGGATATATGACCTCATAATAAAAAATATCTTCCAAAGATTTTAACATTTTTTCCCGTAAAGTCAAGTATAAAGTTGATTTTTTTGGAAATTTCTTGCTTTTTATAAAAAATGGTAGTAATCTATACGGAAAGGAGCCGCTTGAACTAGCGGAAAGTATATTTTGGATATATGAAATCAAGCGATCATACAATAGATAATACAATAGATTTTACAAAAAAGGATTATACACAAAAAGGGCGGAAGGTGCGCTGTATCCGTGGCATTTGCAGCCTGGTGCTTGTGGTGGTGATGATCCTCGCTCTCGCCGGGTGCTCCGGAAGTAAGTCTTCCGGGCCCAAGACCATGCCGTCCCCCGATACGGATGCAGGATATCCTGCTACTCCCGGTCCTGCCATACAGGATACCACAACTGCTGCTCCTACCGAGCCTGTAGCTCCCGAGGGTGACGGGACTGACGGTAATGGAGGTAGTGGTAGTGATGCATCTGTTACAGTCGTGCCGCACTATGTAGTAGTACTCGATCCCGGACACGGCGGGAACTTCATCGGTGCCTGGTATGATGAAAAGATAGAGAAGAACCTGACACTTCAGGTTGCTAACTATATCAAGGAGTATCTGCTTGAGAATTACGACGGTATCGAGATATATTTTACAAGGGATACCGATGTCGCATTAAACGGGGATATCAAGATAGACTTGGAGCAGCGTGCTGAGGTGGCCAAGCAGTATAATGCAGATTATTTTGTAAGCCTGCATTTTAACGCATCCGAGGCACATGAATTGCACGGAGCCACAGTCTATGCATCATTCAGGGATAACGTAGCAGAAAAAAGCCAGGGTATAGCCGTTTCCATCTTAGAGCAGCTGGTAGCTTTAGGAATAAAAGATAACGCAGTTAAAACAAGAAAGAGCCAGGATTATTACGCCGAGGACGGCAGCCGTCTCGACTACTATGCCGTGATCCGTCACAGCGCCGCACGTGATATCCCTGGCGTGATCGTGGAGCATTGCTTCATGGATAATGAGATAGATAAGCAGTTCATGAATACCGACGAAAAGGTTAAACAGCTGGCGATCGCCGATGCGGAAGGGATAGCGAAGTATCTGGGGCTGCCGAAGAAGTGAAAAAATGTCCTCCTGAGCGTTGCTCAGGAGGACATTTTAAATTACAGCATATGTGCCCTTAAATACTCAGGACTCTCAGCCGAAAGCAATACAGGAGGAACATCAAGTACGGTCTTGCATCCTGTGATGCCGTCCTTGTTCATGCGGTAAGCTGCTCTTGCAAATGCTACAAGTACAGATGCGGTGAACTCAGGGTTGGAATCAAGCTTTAAGCTGTACTCGATGGTATGTGTATGCTCGTTGTTCATGCCGGTCTTACCTGTACGGATAACAAGTCCGCCGTGAGGAAGTCCTGCGTGGTTCTTCTTCATTTCTTCTTCGGTGATGAATGTTACTGTTGTATCGTAATCAGCGAAGTAGTTGGGCATAGTCTTGATCTCGTTTTCGATCCTTGCAAGGTCTGCGCCTTCTTCTGCCACTACATAGCACTCACGTGTATGCTTCTGTCTGGTGGTGAGCTCGGGACATTCACCGGAGCGAACTGCCTCTAAAGCTGAAGGTACGGGTACTGTATACTGTCTGGCATCCTTAACGCCTGCGATACGTCTGATGGCATCCGAATGGCCCTGGCTTACGCCCCTGCCCCAGAATGTGTAATCGGAACCGTCTGTAAGGATTGCGTTTGAATATACTCTTGCAAGTGAGAACATTCCGGGATCCCAACCTACGGATATGAATCCGATATGGCCTGCTGCCTTAGCTGCTGCATCAACATTTGCAAAATGCTGAGGGATATTTGCATGTGTGTCAAAGCTGTCTATTACGTTGAAATACTTAACCGCATCGGGTGTCTGCTTAGGCAGGTCTGTAGCACTTCCGCCGCAGATGATAAGTACATCCACCTCATCCTTGTGTGCCTCTAAGTCATTAGAGCTGTAGACCTTTGCATTGCTGTTGATCTTTACCGTAGCCGGGTCTCTTCTGGTAAATACAGCTACAAGCTCAGTATCGGGATTGTGCTTTACGGCTGCCTCTACGCCGCGTCCTAAGTTACCGTAACCTAAAATTGCAAGTCTGATCATTTATTTGTCCTCCTATTTTTAAGATCCTTCGCGCTTTGCGCTCAGGATGACATATTATACTGTTTTACACCTCATCCGCGTTGTCTTACCCTGTACTACCGAATCCGCCGTTTCTCTCATTCTCCACATCATCGTCCGTTGTTATACCGAACGGAAGGAATACGCCCTGTGCAAAAGCCTGTCCTGCGGATATATGCAGGACTTTTCCTGATATCTCCTGCTCACCTTCATCGGGTGTACATTTCTGGACACTGCCCAGTGCCGAATTATTGGTGATCTTGATCATGATGTGACCTTCATTATCGGAATAGTAATAATCCGCATCGATCACTCCTACCGTATTGTCAAGCATCAGTCTGTATTTAAATCCCATTCCGCTTCTCGGGAATATCATGAGCACCCAGCCGTCATCCATACGCGCACGCATGCCTGTGGGTACTTTTACCGATTCACCGGGAGCCAAAGTGATATCTGCAGGTGCATAGAAATCATACCCTGCCGACCCTTTTGTCGCACGCTTTGGGAATTTCAGTGCTTCATAAGCCTCATGTGCTTCATCCGGCAGTAAGTCCAAAGACTCGAATGCCTCAGCGGTAAATATATCTTCGCTTACTTTTTCAAACCCCGCTATTCTTTCCATTTCAGGCTCTCCTTCCCCGGTTTTTTAAAACCATTCGCTACGCTCAGAATGACATCCTTGAATGGCATACTTGGTTGACATCCTTTCTCGGATATTCCTCTCACTCAGAACGACTTCGAAATAACAATACATTTTTTTGTCTAATAAGTCAACTTTTTTTCTCAAATTAAGTCAGTAAAAATTTTATATATTTATGTATATAATAGTAACATAGTTTTTGTACCCTGTTGTCGGAGGAACTGCTCTTTATGAATGAGATCAAGCGTATTTCCTATAAATACAATAATATGCCCATACATGCCGGCGGATATGTCACGGGCTTTATTTTTCATTCCAAAGAAGCGGGCTGCATGTATGTAAGGACCGACATCGGAGGTACATATCGTTATAATACCAAGCATGATGTATTTGAAAGTCTGATCGACCACGTAAGTCCCGATAATCTTCAGGAAGCATTCCCCATCGCCCTCGCTCTCGACGAGAAGCTTGCCAACCGTCTCTATATCGTGTGCGGCATGGAAAGAAATCTGCACGGAATGCTCTGCGTATCGAACGACCGCGGTGAGACCTTCTCCTACCGTCCTATCCCTACCATGGTGGACGGCAACTGGGGAGGACGAAGTGCGGGAAGCAGGCTCATAGTCGATCCCAAGGATTCAAACACCTTGTTTTTCGCCAGCCAGCGCGGAGGCCTGCTCGTTACCCACGACCTCGGACAGACCTGGGAAAAGCTTGATGTGTGCGGTGAGGACTGGCTTACATTTGTCTGGATATCCAATATCGATGACGTGATGATAGTCGGTGTTGCGGGCGTGACCACCAAGACGGCCGACAATATGCGCGGCCACGGGCTCTATGTTTCCTACGACAGGGGCGCTACATTTATGAAGCTGCCCATGCCGGAAGCTCACGAGTATCCGTTTAGCCCTTTGAGCGGCTATGTTCCCGTGCGTTTTTCATATGATAAAAAATACTTCTACGTTACTCTCTCGGAGAACGGACCCAATTCGTTTACATTAGAGAACGGATATGCATGCGATTCCGGACGGTGTGTGGGCGGTAAGGTTTTAAGATATTATTTTAAGAACGGAAAAGTAGAAGGATTCAAGGATATAACCCCCGGAGATGCCGTGTTTAAAGCGGTGGATCCTCAAGGGAAAAATATCACCGAGGACAACTTCTATAAGAATTACAATTTCGCATTCGGAGGTATCGCATCCTCTTCGCTCGAACCGGGACTTGTGGTGTGCTGTACCGTCTGCAGAAGCTCGGGCGACTGTATACTTATCTCCCGTAATTACGGCGAGACTTGGGATGTGATCCTGTTCGGTACCGAGGTCGGGACCTTGAAGTTTGAGTCCTCATATATGAAGCCCATCAATAACGGCGGACTTTCCATCATCCACTGGATGAGCGATATAAAGATCAACCCCCTGGACCCGCAGGAGGCCTGGTTTAATACCGGTGTCGGCGTATTCCGTACGCATAACCTGTTATCAAACAGCCAGGTGCGGTTTGAGGATTTTAATACCGGACTGGAAAATACGGTGCATCTGGGTGTACATGCTCCCGTCTCGGGTGACTCGATACTGCTTGATGCCGTGGGCGACTTGGGCGGTTTCTCGTTTATCGATACGAGGATGCAGTGCAAGAACTCATTTGCCGATAAAGAAGGAAATAAGTTCATCACATGCTTAAATGTGGACTCTCCCGATGAAAAGCCGGAGCTTGTGATCGCATCGGCGCGCGGACACTGGACCGGCAGCACAAAGGGCGGTGTCATAAAGAGTACCGACTACGGACGGACTTTTGAGAGGCTGGATGCGCCTTACGGGCTTACTCCCGAGATAGATAAGCTCTTGGCACGTATAGAGCAGCCCAATGTGAATTCGGGCTGGGTAGCGGTCAACTGCGAAGGTACTGCGATATGCTGGTGCGTAGCTGACAGGGCACGTCTCCCGATAAATGCAGTTGTATGCAGCAGGGATGCGGGCAAGACCTGGGAAAAGAGCATAGTCTTAGGACTTAATGACAGACCGATCACGGAAGGATATATCAAGGTATTTGCAGATAAGTGTGATGCCCATATCATGTACGGATTCGGCGACAGATCACAGCTCTATATCAGTAAGGACTTCGGTAAAACCTTCCGAGAGCTTCCTTTACCTAATTATTTCCCGAAGGTGGACTGTACACAGATAGATACGTTCAACAAGACGGAGATACGCTGTGAATCAGGCCGGCGCGGTATCATATATATGGCTCTCGGCAAAAACGGTCTGTGGAAGCTCCAGTACAATAAGTATACAGGTACGCTGGACCTCAACAGGCTCACGAACGAGAATGAGTGCTGCTTCCGCATCGGACTCGGCATCATCCATCCCGGAGTTGACTACTTAAGCGAACGCAAAGCGTTGTACATATGCGGCGTGATAGAAGGCGAATACGGATTCTACCGCAGCTTCAACGACGGCAAGACCTGGGAGCGCATCAATACGGATAAGCAGATGTTCGGCGAGATCAATTCCATCGATGCAGACAAACGTGTATTTGGAAGGTTCTTCCTGGGGACTGCTAACAGAGGACTCATATACGGGGAACCGGAGTAAGGTATATTTTAATCCTGAACGAAGTGAAGGATCTTCGATCAGAGGGACGGTTCTGTGATTGAAATGTAGAATTATAAAAAGGGATATCCATTAAAGGATATCCCTTAGTTTTTACTCCTCATCCGTCACGCTAAAGTGTGACACTTACTCATCTTTGCTATCTTTTAACGCTGCTTCGTAGAGTTCAAGGTACTCCTTGCCGGTGGTCCAGGTTTTTTCGGAGTTTTCGTCTTCGAATACTATGCCTGATACGTCCTGAAGCATCAATGCGTATATGTACTCTCTCGCCGGATCGTCCTCGGAGTCACGAAGGAGTGCGTAGAGTGCTTCCTCTGTGATGGGATCTACCTCTTCAAGTACTTCCTCGTATATATCGGAAGCACGGATAACCGGGTCGTTGCTTGTGATCGGTGCCAGGAGCATATTCATGGAATCGGCAACCTTCAGCGATTCTATTTCGATATAATCCTTTACTTCTTTTATATCCGATGTAGCTTTTGCATTTCCGTTCAGAATTTTTAAATACCTGTTCGCTTTATCTTTATTTTCATTATCAATTTTTTCTGTGCCGTCGAATTCGGGAGCGCTGATACCGTCGCCCGCAGATAAAGTGGGCTCATCGGAATTATCTGTTCCGGATAAGGTAACCTGAGGAGCAGTATTTTCCTCTGTTGCCAGATCGGCCGGTGAACCGTGATTTTCGTATGAAAAATATTCAGCCGAATCAGTAGTTGCACTTGCTCCTTTATAGCTGCTCTCCGAATCTGTTGCTACGCTGTTGGCCTGAGAGGCATTAGTTGACCAGCCTTCGGATGGCTCGGATGCACGGTCTTCTGACTTACTTATACCGCCTACACCCATCTTCAGGAATACAAATACTACTACTCCGATAAATAATGCTGCCGCAAGTCCCGATACCAGCTTCATTACTTTCTGGCGCTTGCTGATACTTACTATTTTGTCGGAGGTAGTTGATGTCTCTGACTGCTCAGTAGTCTGTACCGATGATTTTGTTGTCTCGGATACTGCTGTGATTTTGGACGCTCTTGTAATCTCAGTTGCATCCTTACCTGCTATATCGTTATCTGCGGAGAACTCCACAGGCTCATTTTCAGATAATCCGCGGATGGCGGTCATAGTCTTAGCTATCAGTTCTTCACTGACAGTGATGCCGGCGAGATCAAACTCTTCGTCGAACATGTCTTTGATTTCATCGTCTTTTGTTATTACTTCTTCCATAAGTTTTTTCTCATCTTTCATGACTACAACCTCCCTTCCAGTTTATTTTTCAGCATCTCCCTTGCGCGGGACAACCTGCTTTTTACGGTACCCTCGGCTATATCAAGGGATTTTGCCGTATCGGCCACGCTCATGTCATGGTAATATACACACAGCAGTACTTCCCGGTAGCTTTCGGGAAGACTCATGACCGTTTCCTTTACTACCCTGTCACGGTCCCGGTTCTCTACCTCCTCGAAATCGTCCTCGGAGGTAAGCATGTCCTCCTTAAACTCCATCATCGGCACCACTTTCTGGCTGTACGCGCTCTTCAAGTGGTCCTTCGCCGTGTTGATGGTGATCCTGATGATCCAGGTTTTTATACTGCTCTCATCGCGGAACGTGTCCAGGTTCTTGAACACTTTTATAAATACTTCCTGAAATATGTCTTCCGCCGCAAATTTATCTTTTACATACGAATATGCCGTTCTGAGAACGTCATTCCCATATTCCCGCATAAGGGTTTCAATATCGTATTTCAATTTGACCTCCAAAATATATCTGATACTAGATATATTACTATATTGCAACCCTGTTGTAAAGAAGTCTTATTTTGTTTTCTTCAAACATTAGACGAGGGGTGTGCGGGGTAGGTTCCATCAATTTTTGCGGAATTTGGGGTGAATTTTGAAGAAATTTTTGGTGATTTTTGAGAGAAATATCAGAAAATTATCGATTGAGGGTAAAAGAAAAACTCCCGCATGCTTGCACATATGGGAGTAAGATCCTATTATTAATATCCTGCGCTCAGGTTATCGAAGTAGCCCTGGATGAGGATGATGGGTGTTCCCTTATCGCCGCTGCCGGAGGTAAGGTCACAGAGTGAACCGATGAGGTCTGTAAGTCTTCTGGGAGTGGTGCCCTGGGATACCATATCGCCTACGAGGGACTTATCCTTATTCTTTGCAAGGTCTGCATCTTTTTCGCGGATACGTGCCTCGATGGCTGCCTTAAGCTCTTCGCCCTTAAGGTTAGCGAAGTCATTGTCTGCTAAGTACTTTAATTTCAGCTCGTTAGGCTGTCCTACAAGACCTGCGGTATGGAAAGGTGATACTACCGGATCAGCAAGCTCCCAGATCTTTCCTACGGGATCCTTGAATGCGCCGTCGCCGTAGATCATTACTTCGATGTTCTTGCCTGTCTTTTCCTTAAGCTCTGCCGCGATCCTGTCTACTACGGGCTGTGCATTGTCAGGGAAAAGCTTTACTGTTTCCTCGGTAGCCTTATTGGAACCGAGCAGACCGTAATTGGTGTTGCATCCGCTGCCGTCAACGGGTGCGGAAAGGATATTGTCAAGACCTAAGATGATCTCGCCGCCTGCAGCTTTGAGTAATCTCTTGGTACGTACTCTTGTGTGGATGTCACAGCAGAGAACGTTCTTGGTGT
>JAEEGH010029248.1_pt1 | contig 10785 bp, 10 predicted proteins | sample 9134181 | NCBI WGS metagenome assembly JAEEGH01 (sample SAMN16246544, study PRJNA631951) | gut metagenome | biome: gut microbiome; feature: rumen; material: DP-attached | host: Bos | place: Iran: Karaj | collected 2018-10
GATGATCAGTTGAATCGATATCGAAAACAGATTGACGACGCATTCCCCGAGTATCGAAAAATGTATATCTATCTGTCCCCGGATCGTGGAGAATCAAGCGATCCAGATAATTGGTGCTCTATGGGATATGAGGATGTGTACAGCATTATTGTCAACGCACGAAAGAGGACAGAGCTAACCCCAGAGGCTGCATTTCTGGTCGAGAATTACCTTGACATTATTAGGAGGGATATCGTGGGAGACAAAGACCTTGCCAGGATATGTGCGGAGATCTACGCAAAACATCAAAAGGCGCTAGATTTGATTTTCGAAAACAAGCCAGACAGAGCATCTGCGCTTGCGGGTATTATTCACAAATGGGCGGAAAAGAAAGCCGAAGAAAATGAACTCATTTATGTTTCGGATAAAAGCGGAAAGACCTGCACTAGATTCAAAACCCGTGCTATGTCAGACCTCATGCCAGACTCGCCGGACACCTTGAGCAGTTGGGGAACAAGCAACTACTACTTCTATGAGATTCGGAATAATGACGGCAAAGAGTTTTATATCCAGTTTGTGCTGAACTCAAAGGATATTCCTTCAAGCCTGCGCACTGTCTGCGACAGGATCAACCAGCATTTCCCATCAAGACAGCAGAAGGTGAACTGGCAATGGCGCACTCCATTTGCTACAAAGCGCGTAAAAGTCGATGATGACTTATCTGAAGAAAAAGTCTTTGAGCAACTCGACAAAAAATGGGAAGATATTAAGGCGTTTGAAACTCGTCTATTGTCACGATTAGATTCTGAACGCTCATAACGCAATTAATCATGATTTGAGCTTGCTTATGATAGGATCTGCAATTCGCACGCAAAAACTTAATGCCTAATACTGAAACTATTACTCAACTGGTGAAACGTATTGCCTTATAGCTGAACTATTTCAAAATGTTTACGCCCCAAAGAAGAAAAAAAGAGATAGAAAAACGGCCCGACCGGGGAAAGAGAGAACTCTCCCGGAAGGGCCGTTTTTCGCGGAAACCACTGATACCAAAGGGTTTGAAAAAACAAAGAGTACGCTGACATTCTATCAATATCAGCGTACTCTTTTGTGTAAGTCCGCGTAAAAGTACACCAAACCATAGAAAGAACGCCTAAAAGTGCACCTGCAGTGGAGCTCGGCAAACTGGTGTTTGTCAACTTGTTCGGTTTTGCTGAAAAGATCATTTCAGCGGCAGCACAGCGACTTCCTCCGCATCTTCATAATCGCTGTCTTTCTCACCGTTCGGCGCAAATCCAAATGAGGCGTACAGATGCCTGGCTGCTTCATTTTCCTGATCGTATGATGTACTCCATGTGTCTTCCTCTCCATCCGGAAATGATAGAACATAGTCCAAAAGAAGGTTCAGTGCATCCCTTCCGAATCCTTTTCCTTGAAATCTGTGATCGATCATAAATCGCCAAAGATAATAGCTGTGGCGATATATTTCCGCCATACCGTTATATTCCTCGGAATGGTGTCCGATCATGGCAAATCCGACCGCTGTGTCTCCATCGTAGATACCGAAACACTGAACAAATCTGCCGCTTGCATTTACGGCATAAGCCTGAGCCATACTCACCGTGTTCGAAGCAACGTAGTCTTTCTGCGATTCAGCAACTTCAAGCTTCATCAGATCAACGAAGTTATTGTCATTCACCTTTTCAAGTCTTATCCCTTTGTTTTTCAGTTCATATCTGCCTGTCATTTTAAGCCTCCTCAAATCCGGTTTTTACCGAATTCATTCTACCAAACTCCATAGGCCGCGTCAAACGCAAAAAAGCTGTGATGCAACCGTTCGTCTACTCCGAAGCCTGATTTTGCTTGTTACTATTTTATCCGGTCGTTTTTTGTCCGAAATGCAGTAAGAAACCTCTTTTGCCTTGGTAGACAAAAGAGGTTTCTTTGATGGGAAAGGAGGAACAAACGGGCACTTTTCAAGGGAAGGAAAAACAAACGTAACGTCTGCCGCCTCATTATTACTGTGTCAGATTCCCGATCACATATTCGGCGTAGCGTTTGGCAAGTACCTCATCGTAAACAATATCGGCGTTTTCGGAATACTCGCGCATGGCGTCTGCGATCAGAGGACGGTACTCGGCAGGCATGTGTTCCAGCGCCCAATCTCCGCCCTCCTTCTTGGAAAGAACAAGCCCGTCTTCTTTATAAGCCAGCACTCTGGCAAGATTCAAGGTTAGATACATGGGGTATTTCGTTATTTCCTCCGCGGCGCCTTCAACGTCGAACCAGATGGAATCCATATAATCGCCGCTCGGAACCTCCGCGAATGCCTCTTCGATCGGCGCACCGTAAAGGCATTTGCCCCTTTTGTTGATGATCGTAAAGTGAGCCGCCAGATCCTTGTCCGTGCCATTCATCCTGCGGATGTAATCATCGGGATCCTCTCTGTACCAGTCCAGATGCCCTGCCGAAAAATGCAGTTCATAGGGCGTGGGATAAACAAACGGCTTGCATACCTTCCGAAGAACGATGCTCATTTCGATCCCCTTCGCGGGACCGCAAGCGTTGTACTCGACTGTCATGTCCAAGTATGCTCTTTTCACAGACTCGGGCAAGGGTTGATCGACCAAGATGATCAGATCGATATCGCTCTTTTGGGGATTGAAGCATCCCATAACCAAAGAGCCGTGCAGATACACTCCGACCAGGTTATCCCGCAGGATTTCCCTGGATCGTTCAACAAAGCCGTTGATCAAGCTGTCTGTTTGCAGCGATATCATATGTTTCCCCTCCGCAGGTCCCAATCTATCGAGTTGATTATACCGCAGCGAAGCGAGTAAGACAATAAAGAAAACCTCTTTTGCCTTGGTAGACAAAAGAGGTTTCTTTGATGGCGGAGGAGGAGAGATTCGGTTTTTCTGCGATCAATGCGTCTCGCTGCTTGTGCTCCGCACTGCGCGCTCGCGCCGCAGAAAAACACGGGCTCGCCCAAAGCGCAACACTGTTGCCCTTTGCGCGGCCTTCGAATCTCTGCAATACATATTCGCCACAAAAATACCACCCCGATGGGGTGGTACTTTTGTGGCGGAGGAGGAGAGATTCGAACTCTCGAACGGCTTATGACCGTTACACGATTTCCAATCGTGCGCCCTCGACCAAACTAGGCGACTCCTCCAAAAGCTATTCGGTTTTTTGCCTCAACAGCGAATGGTATTATACAGCATCGGAATGCGAATTGCAAGCGTTTTTTTCAAATGAGAAAATATATTTGGGGAGCTATTTGATCTCTTGATCCAACTCGGCAAAAATGCGATGGTTAAAAAAATCCCCAAGAGTTATGTTCAAGCCGTCACACAGCTTTTTTATCAGGTTGATCGTTACTTCTTTCCGTCTTGGATCCAACATGCTGTAAACTGATGATGGCGTAACACCTGAAAGAGTTGCCAACTCGTTTGGCTTTATTCTGCGTTCACGACAGAGTTCTTCGAATCTAGCAGCAACTGCTTGCTTAACCATAATGCTCACCTCCACAAGCCATGATAATATATTTATCGCGCCTGCGTATACGCACTTGCGTATTTTGTGGATCGATGCTATAATTCTTATTGTCAAGCAGCGATCATTTGGAGGTTACTATGCCCTTTTGCAAGTATTGCAATTCAAAGATCAATGAGGGAGCTAACTTCTGCGCAAAATGCGGAAAGGCGCAGAATAATACTGCGATCGAGGTCAAAAGATCTGTGCAGGATATTCAGACCCCGCCGGCTGCGTATTACGGTACAGAAACGCACTTCACTTTTATGGGAAGGGATATAATCATTCCCGCCGAAATGGACGTGTTGAATCACTATAGACTTATTTTCAGAAGTCTTGCTCGTGTTGCTTCCGGCAGATTGAATTCAGTTTATATCAAAAGAATTACTCATTTAGATGCTTTTCTGACAAGGTTTGATTCAATTTACATTGCCAATCGTACGCCTGTCCTCGAGTATGCTGTCAACGTATTGACTCAAATGAATATTTATGATGTTACGTTTGACAGCCTTTCCCAAAGACATACTGAAAACTATTGTCTTGTAAGGGAGGATTTTCAAAATGCTTTGGATAGTTTCAATATGACTTTAGAAAACAATCGCGACCGAAAGGCAAGAAACGCGGGCATGCTTCCCGGTATGATATTCGGCGGCGGGATTCTTGGGTTTGCGGGCGCATTGGCATATAACGTCGGCACTACCGCAATTGCAGAGTCGTCGATCAGAAACGCAAAGGTAAGCGCTTCTCAGCGAGACCAGATTTTCAGAAGGATCAAAAGAGAAAACCTCATGAACAGAGCTTATTTGGATTACTGGCGTGTTTTCCTGACAATGTGCGACGTAATGAGGGAGCACGGTTTTCCCGTTTGGGGAGGAAGCGATTCCGACGCGGAAAAAACGAAGAATATAGCCGAGAACATGTCAGCGGGAAGGATACCCATGGAAAGAATACCCGATTTGTTTGTTAATGCTATCGAAACATTCCCTTATAATTCTCAATTGTTTGTTTACATGAACCATGTATTCGGCGGGTCCGAAGAGCTGCAAAAGCTTAATAGGTATTTTGGATTTAACGGAATTGAAGTTTGATTAAGGAGGAGATTACAAAATGAGGTATTGTGAAAACTGCGGAACGGTGATACCGGATGGAGCGACGGTTTGTCCGAACTGCAAAACGGGTGTTGTTGAAATAACAAATACGCCTATTGAATCTGCGCTTGTCAACTCAGCTATGAAGCTGGCGATAATCGGATTGGTAGTTGGCGTTGCAGCATGCTTTATCCCCGGAAGCTCGCTTCCATTTGCGATCATATCCCTTGTAAAATCCGGCAAAGCAAGGAAGCTTGGCGCAGTCGGAAAAAAGCTGAACGTATCGATGATCCTGGCAATCGCCGCGATCGTCGCGCCGATCATGATCTATATAAGCTACATTATTTATTATGTGATTGTTCTTGCGCTCTCAAAAACCGGCAGCTTATACTCCTAACCAAGGTTGACCTGTTTTTTGGCACAAAAAAGCCGAAGGAATGTTCTTCGGCTTTTTTCATACCCTGAATTCGAATCCGACCTGATCCTCGCGCTTATTTTCGTGTCCTTCGCTGCGGGAGACCTCGCGTCCGCCCATGTGCGAGTAGAAGCCGAGCGCGGGCGCGTTGTGCGAATTGCAGTTCAGGGTGAAAGAGGAAAGCCCCCTTTCGCGGCAGATATCGCGGATCAGGCGTAATGCGGCGGAGCCGGCGCCGTGACCGCGGTACTCGCGAAGCAGATACAGCGCCGCAAGGTACGCGCCTTTTTCAAAGGACAAAAACATGAACCCGCAGGGCGTTCCGTCCGCCTCTATCACATACCCTGACTGTGCGGGATCAGCAAGCCGTTCCCTGTCGCGCGCCGCGCGTTCCTCAAGGTCGAAGCCGTCGATAAGCTCGTCGGGATATATGCCGCGGTAGGTGGTCAGCCACGCCTCGCGCTTTAAGTACGCGGTAAGGGGCGCGTCGTTTTCATCCGCTTTTCGGAAGCGGAACACCGTGGGAACGGATGCGGGAAGCGCGCTTGCCGTGCATTTGAAAGCGCAGTCGGGGAATGCGTCGAGCGCCTTTTCGGCGGTCTCCGCGCTGTCGAATATCCCGAACACCGCCGCGCCGGAGCCGGTCATGCACGAGCCGAGCGCGCCGGCTTTTTTCAGCCTGTCGGCATACTCGTTTATCTCGGGCGCGGTTTGTGATGCCGCCCCCTGGAGCGCGTTTTCAAGCAGGCGGGAAAGCGCCGCCCTGTCGCCGTTTCTTATGGCTTTTTCCGCGTTTTCCACCGCATTCGGCTTAAGACGGGTAGTCCTTTCGGGACCCACGCCGAGCTTTGAAAACAGCCCGCGGGTCGATACGCCTCGCGCGCCCTTCAATATCACGAGCGGGAGCTCGATAAAGGGGAGCGGCGACAGCTTTTCGCCCACGCCCCTCGCCTGGGCGCAGCCGCCCATAAGGCAGAAGGGCACGTCCGCGCCGACGGAAAGACCCAGCGAAAAAAGCTCCTCCGCGGTGCGTTCAAGGGGCGTGCCGGCGTAAAGCGCGTTCAGCCCTTTGAGCACCGCCGCGGCGTTCGCCGAAGCGCCGCCGAGCCCCGCCTCGGAGGGGATGCGCTTCTCAAGCCGGATCTGTGCGCCGAAGCCGCTCGTCCCGAGGAACGCCCTCGCCGCCCTGACGCAGGTGTTGTTCTCGGGCAGGGGAACGTCCGATATGAGGGCGATGCGGTCCGCCTTCCTTATAGAAAGCACGTCGTGCAGGCTTATCGACTGCATCACGCCGTTAAGCTCGTGATACCCGTCCGACCGCTTGTTCACAACGTCCAAAAGAAGGTTGACCTTCGCGTATGCGTTTACAAAGATTTCAGCTTCCATATCCTTATTATGTATTTTTTGGCTGCCGTTTGTCAATCCTTATTTTATAAATAAATGAAATGAGGTGTTTGTTTGGCTGAAATTATCAAGGTGATATCGGCGCTTCTTTCGGCGCTGTTTCTTGCGTTTGCGGCAGTGCCCGCCCAAAAAACGCAGCCCGACTGCATACGGCTCCACATACTCGCCGATTCCGATTCGGCTGTGGACCAGGCGGCAAAGCTCGCCGTGCGCGACGCGGTGCTTAAGATCGCAAGGGAGCTTCCCGAAGCCGGATCGAAGGACGCCGCGCGTGAGGAGCTCCTATCGAAGGGAGCCGAGCTCCAGCGCGCCGCGGAGGAGACACTGCGTGCCCGCGGGCTGGATTACGGCGCGGTGCTGATGACGGGGGAGTTCGATTTCCCCGACCGTACCTACGGCGAAACGCTCTATCCCGCCGGGCGGTACGAGGCGATACGGATAGTCCTCGGCAGCGGGGATGGGCATAACTGGTGGTGCGTGATGTTCCCGCCCCTCTGCGTGATAGAGGATGAGCCGGGCTCCGCCGAATACGACGAGGACGGCACGCTTAAATTCAAAAGCTTCTTTGCGGAGCTCATTAGGGGGCTGTTCGGCTGATGAAGAACGTCAAGTTAAGGATCGCCGCGCTCGTTCTCATCGCGGCGCTGCTGCTTCCGTCGTTGATGAGCGCCGCAAGCCTTCGCTACGGCTCCCGCGGGGACGACGTCGTAAAGGTGCAGAAAAGGCTCAAGCAATGGGGCTATTACAGCGGGAGCGTCGACGGCGTTTTCGGCAGCGGCACGCTCGCGGCGGTAAAGAGCTTTCAGCGGAAAAACGGGCTTACCGCGGACGGGATCGTCGGCTCCAAGACCGCCGCGGCTATGGGCATTACGCTCGGCGGGAGCGCCTCTCCCGGCACGACGACGAGCAACGTGTACCTGCTTGCCCGGGTGATCTACGGCGAGGCGCGCGGCGAGCCCTATAAGGGACAGGTGGCGATCGGCGCGGTGGTGCTCAACAGGGTCAAAAGCCCGTCGTTCCCCAACACCATCGCGGGTGTGATCTACCAGAAGGGCGCCTTTGACGCCGTCAGCGACGGGCAGATCAATCTCGCGCCGGACGATACCGCCGTCCGCGCCGCACGCGACGCGCTCAACGGCTGGGACCCAACGGGCGGCTGTCTGTTTTACTATAACCCGAAGACCGCAACGAGCAAATGGATGCTCGCGCGGCCCGTGCTTTTGAGGATAGGGAACCACGCGTTCTGCTGAGGTGGATATGAAGAAGATACTTTTGAGATTATGGTATGATTCCGTACCCGTGCTCGCGGCGTTCGCGGCGCTTACGGCGGCGGTATGGGGGAAAGCCCAGAAGTCGAAAGCGGACGAATTCGAGAAACTGGCGGACGAATACGCCTCGATCTGCGTTAGCGCTTGCTCGCGCTGCTCGTCGGAGCTCAAGGATACCGTGACGGACATGAGCTTTTCGCTCGATAAGCTGCGCGTCACCGCCTCGCAGACGGCGCGGGTGCTCGCGCTCGAGGATATAGTCCGGCTGAGCGCAGTCGCGGCGGAGCATCTTTCGCGCCTGCCGAGATCGCAGGTGGATATAATGGAGCTTGAGAGCTTCCTTATAAGGGCGGGGGATTACGCGCGCACGCTCTCCGGCGGACTGCTCGCCGGCAGGGAACCGGGCGAGACCGACATAGCCCAGCTTGAGGCGATGCTCGAAGCGTGCCGCGGTCTTGCCGAACGGCTCGAGGAAAGGATCAGCTCGGGCGAAATGCCCGTCGGCACGGAGGAATACGATTATTACGAGGCGTCCGCCGATCGTGACGGAGCGGAGTACCCGACGCTCGTATATGACGGTCCGAAGGCGGCGGCGGCAGACGAGATCCCCCCGAAATGCGCCGGTGAGCCGGAGACAGATCCCGCCGCGGCGCTGGAGTTTGCCGAATGCATAGCGGAGGAGAGCATGCGTCCCGTCGGCGGGACGGACGGAAAACTGCCCTGTCTCGAATTTGAAAACGGCGACGGCACGGCGTCCGTAACGATAACGAAAAACGGCATGCATCCCGTTAGCTTCATGCGCCCGCCGTCGGGGGATAGATCCGATAAACCGACCGCGGAGGAGCTTGCGCGCATTTTCAGGGCGGCGATGCTGTTCCTTGAAAAAGCCGGCTTTGAGGATATGACCCCGACCTTCGTGAGCCGGTATGATGGCGCCGCGGCGGTCTCGTTCGTCTGGCGGACGGGGGACGCGCTCGTGCTGTCCGACTCGCTTAGCGTGCTCGTCGACAGGGAGACCTTCCGTGTGATCGGGCTCGACGCGCGGCAGTACTTTTACAACCATTGCGAAAGGGAGATCGAGCGCCCCGCGCTGAGCAGGGAGGAGGCGGAGCAGGCGGTCTCCCCGTCGATCGAGGTAAGCCGCACAAGGCTTGCGCTGCTCAACGTGACTCCCTTTACCGAAACGCTCTGCTGGGAGGTGCGCGGCGACGGCTTCGGCGGCGAATACATTATTTACGTCAACGCCCAAAACGGCGCGGAGGAGAGGATCGTGCGGATCGTTTCGGACGAATACGGCGAAAGAACGGTATAAAAAAAGAGCGGCAGACCGAACAAAAGGCTTCCCGCGGGAGGAGAAGCCCTTTGGACCGAAGCCGGTGAACAGCCTGCTTTATTCCACTGTAAACGAAGTCCACTCGACCTTGTCGAAGCGCATAACGTCGTCGGCTCTTTCCATGCCGATCCTTTCGTAAAAGGGGACGGCCCTGTCGTTGGCGATGAGGTAAACGGCGACGTCCTTTTCGCCCCCGGCAAGCTCGTGCGCGGTCTTCATAAGGCTCCGTCCTATCCCCTGCCGTTCAAAGCGGCGGTCCACGCCGAGGTCCGTCACGTACAGCCAGTAGGCGAAATCGGTCAGCCCGAGCAGCACGCCGATAAGGAGCCCGTCCTCGTTCCGCGCGGCAAGGCTGATCGAGGCGTTTTCAAGAAGCCTCGGGATGCGCTCGGCGAAGCGCTCCAAAGGATACTGCGAACCCAGATCGGTGCGTTTGAGAAAATCGACGTATTCGCCGGGCGATAGCCTTTCCGAAGTGATGGTGAACATAACGGAGCTCCTTTCAAATGGGGGGGGGAGAGTTAGCCAATGAATAAAGTTTTTTTAGCCGAAGGCAAATGCATCCGCATTTGCGCCGAACCGGGATTCGTCTCGCCTGCGGGCTCGGTCAGGCGCGGCTCTGAACGTCCACCGGACGTTCATTCACTACCGCGCCGCTTCAACTCCCGTCTTCCTATCAAAAAAAAAACCGAACCCCACAAGAGTGGAATTCGGGTAATTGGTGCGGATGACGGGAGTGGAACCCACATGAACTTGCGTTCACTGGCACCTGAAGCCAGCGCGTCTGCCTATTCCGCCACATCCGCGGATACCTCAATTTTTACCCGGGGAGGCTCCCGGAGCGGGTTTTATTAGAACTGATCCGCGGCCGAACTTTCATTCGGTAGTTTGCATTTTAGCCCTTTTTATTCTGGTTGTCAACACTTTTTTCGTTTCCGCGCGAAATTTTGCTACGTGCCTTTTCACGCGGCGTTTTTTTTGATGAATTGCTCTGTGCGGGCTTGAAAAAAACAGTAAAATGCGCTAAAATAATCTTGATAACCCGCCGCGATTTCCCATACGCTTACATAAGCGCGAAGGGGGAGCGGTACGGATGCGGAGGAATGCACATGACCTATGAAACAGCCCGCCTGCGCGCGAAGGAACTCGTTTCGCGGATGACGGCGGAAGAAAAGATCTCACAGCTCGTATATGATTCCCCCGCGGTAGAGCGGTTGGGCGTGAATGAATACAACTGGTGGAACGAGGCCTGCCACGGCGTTGCGCGTTCGGGCGTGGCCACGGTGTTTCCGCAATCCATCGGTATGGCCGCCACGTTCCATCCGGAACTGATGCGCCGTACGGCGGACGCCGTTTCCGACGAGGGTCGCGCCAAATACAACCGCAGCGTGGCGCACGGCGACCGCGGCATTTTCAAGGGGCTCACGTATTGGGCGCCGAACATCAATATTTTCCGCGATCCGCGCTGGGGGCGCGGGCAGGAGACCTGCGGCGAGGATCCGTTCCTCACCGCCGAAATGGGCGCCGCTTTTATCAAAGGCCTGCAGGGAAACGGCGAATTTCTGAAGGCCGCCGCCTGCGCAAAACATTTCGCGGTGCATTCCGGCCCCGAGCGGCTGCGCCACGGGTTCAACGCCGAGGCGAGCGCCAAAGATATGAACGAAACCTATCTTCCCGCGTTTCAGAAGGCCGTTGAAGCCGGTGTGGCCGGGGTGATGGGCGCCTATAACCGCACGAACGGCGAGCCCTGCTGCGCCAGCCCCG
>JAEEGH010029249.1_pt1 | contig 10785 bp, 9 predicted proteins | sample 9134181 | NCBI WGS metagenome assembly JAEEGH01 (sample SAMN16246544, study PRJNA631951) | gut metagenome | biome: gut microbiome; feature: rumen; material: DP-attached | host: Bos | place: Iran: Karaj | collected 2018-10
AGGCGGGTGGCGTAGCCCGCAGCCAGAAAAATGCTCTTCATAGGCCCTCACAGCTGCGCCCCGTCGGCGCTTTCGCAGAAATATACGGCGTATTTCCCCTCCAGGGCGGGAAAAGCCTTCAGGTATGCTTCGGTGACCTCCCGGGCGATGCGCTCCCGGAAATCGGGGTCGATCAGGGCGATGCAGCTGCCCTTGAAGCCCGCCCCGGAGAAGCGGCCCCCGTAGACCCCTTCCGTCCGGCGCAGGATCTCGTAGAGGCGGATCTGCTCCGGCGCGCCGGATTCCCAGTTGTCGATGCTGCTCCGGCCGGACTCGAAGGAGAGGCGGCCAAATTCCTCCACGTCCCCCCGCCGCCAGGCCTCGGCCCCGGCCTCCACCCGGCGGAACTCCCCGTACCAGTGCTCGCAGCGCCGGGCCCAGGGGGCGGGGAGCCGGTCCTTGTACGCTTCGAAGACCTGGAAGGGCACGGCCCGGGCGTTCGTTTCGGCGAAGCTGCCGTGCTCCAGACCGGCGAAGGCCTGCAGGGCGTAGACCCCGGCCCGCAGCTCGTCCACCCTCGTGTTGTATCCGGAACCGGCCAGGCTGTGCTCCAGCCCGCTGAAGAACACGGCGATCTGCCAGGGCTTCATGCCCGGACCGGCGGGGATGCGCTCGTAGCTGCCGTCCGCCGTATCCAGGTACAGCAGGCAGTCCTTTTTCCCCAGGACCTCGCAGCTTTGGTCCAGCGTTCCCACGCTGACGCCCACGTAGTTTTTCTCCGCGTCCCAGGCCGTGTCGATCAGCTCCCGGGGGGAAAGGCTGAGGCCGTTCACCCGGCAGAGGGCGGAGAGAAAGGCCAGGATCACCGCAGCGGAGGAGGAGAGCCCGCCGATGGGGAGAGAGCCCTCGATCACGCCCCGGAGGCCCCTGCGGAGGCGGAAGCGCTTTCCCAGGGCCCGGCACGCGCCCCGGAGGTAATCCGCCCAGTCCCCCTCCGGCGCTTCGGGGACGGCGGCGATATCCCAGCGGGCGGGGGCGGGGAACTGGAGGCTGACGACCTCCACCCGGCCGTCTTCCCCGGGCCCGTAGGCGATATGGATGCCCCTGTCGATGGCGAAGCCGGTGATCTTCCCCAGGTTGTGGTCCGAATGGGCGCCGATGGGGCAGACCCGGTAGGGGCAGAAGGCCAGGCCCTCCGGCTCCCTGCGGAAAAGTTCGAAATAGCGTTCCTCGCAAAGCACGGTCCACCTCTCAGTCCCGGCGGAACAGGTCCCGGGTATAGACCTTGTCCCGCACGTCGTCCAGGGCGCTGTCGTAGCGGTTGGCGATGATGCAGCCGCACATTTTCTTGAATTTCCGGAGATCGTTCACCACCAGGCTCCCGAAAAAGGTGCTGCCGTTCTCCAGGGTCGGCTCGTAGATCACCACGGAGGCGCCCTTGGCCTTGATGCGCTTCATCACGCCCTGGATGGAGGACTGGCGGAAATCGTCCGAATCGGCCTTCATGGTCAGGCGGTAGACCCCCACCGTGACCTCCTGCTGCCGCTTTTCCCGGTCCCGGGAATAGGCCTCGCTGCTGCCGTAGGTCCCGGCCAGCTCCAGCACCCGGTCGGCGATGAAATCCTTGCGGGTGCGGTTGCTCTCCACGATGGCCCCGATCAGGTTCTCCGGCACGTCCCGGTAATTGGCCAGGAGCTGCTTCGTGTCCTTGGGGAGACAGTAGCCCCCGTAGCCGAAGGAGGGGTTGTTGTAGTAGTCCCCCACCCGGGGGTCCAGGCAGACGCCCCGGATGACGGCGGCGGTGTCCAGCCCCCGGACCTCCGCGAAGGTGTCCAGCTCGTTGAAATAGGAGACCCGCAGGGCGAGGTAGGTGTTCACGAAGAGCTTGACGGCCTCGGCCTCCGCGTACCCCATGAAGAGGGTCTCCGCCGGAGCCCGCAGGGCGCCCCGGCGCAGCAGGGCGGCGAAGCGGCGGGCGGAGGCCTCCGTGCTCCCGTCGCAGCCCACGACGATGCGGCTGGGATAGAGGTTGTCGTACAGCGCCCGGGATTCCCGCAGGAATTCGGGGCTGAACAGGAGGTTCGGCATTCCCAGGCGCTCCTTCGCCGCGGCGGTGTAGCCCACCGGCACGGTGGAGCGGATGACCACCGCAGGCTGCGTCTCCCGCCCGGCCGCCGCGCGGCGCACCTCCTGCAGCACGCTTTCCACCGCGCTGCAGTCGAAGAAATTGCGCCGGGGATCGTAGCTTGTGGGGACGGCGACGACGACGAAGTCCGCCTCGGCGTAGGCGGAAGCCCCGTCCGCCGCGGCGCTGAGGTCCAGCCGCCGGGTCCCGGCCCTGGCCTCCGCCAGATATTTTTCAATGTATTCGTCCCGGACGGGGGATTCCAGCCGCCGGAGCTTTTCCGCCTTCTCCGGGAGCACGTCCACCGCCGTCACCCGGTTGTGCCCGGCCAGGAGCACGGCCAGGGAGAGCCCCACGCGGCCGATCCCGGCGACGGCGACGCGGCAGGGCGGGGCCGGGTCCGGCTCCGCCTCCTTCTCGGCGAAGACCTCCTCCGGGCGGAAGCCCAGGGCCTCCGACAGGGCCAGGAGCTGGTCCACGGAGGGCGTGAAGCTCTGTCCCTCCAGCCGGGACAGGAGCGCCCGGTTGATGCCGGTGAGCTCCGCCAGCCGGGCCTGGGTGAGCTTCGCCGCCTTGCGGCGGGCGGCCACCGTTTCGGCCAGCAGGGGGATGGAGAGTTGTTTCATGGCTGCGGCCTCCTCGGAAGCGGCGATGGGGAAATGTTATTATCAGAAACAAAGACCTGCCTGAGACCCGGGAAAAACCCGGGAGCATTATAGCAAAAGAAGCAGAGAGCCGTCAAGAAGCAAATCGGAGCTTCTTCCGCCGCCCCGGGGAAGGGCGGGGAAGGGGGGCCTGCGCGGCGCGTCCGGCGGGCGGATCGGGGCCTCCGGAGCCGGGAAACGGAGAAAAAGCGGAAATCCGGTTGATTCTGTGCAAAGTATCTGATATAATGCATGACAATGGAAACAAAAACATACCCTTTGAACAAAGAAAGGAAGATTGACCATGGCTGACGAGAAGTTCGATCCCAGCAAGATGCCTCCCTTCGATCCCAGCAAGTTCGACCCCAGCAAGATGCCCGCCTTCGACCCCAGCAAAATGCCCGCGTTCGATCCCAGCAAGATGCCTGCCGGCGGCTTCCCCGGCGCCCCCGCGGACAGCGGCGAGGAAGAGGAGACCACGGCGGAAAACAACATCCTTCGCCAGCCCGACCCGGCCAAGTGGCTGCGGCAGCCCCCGAAGAAGATGCGGGGCGACATGCGGCGCGCCATGAAGCTCGGCAACGAGGCGGAGAAATACAACTGCACCTGCTGGAACAAGAACTGTCCCTTCTACGGCAACTGCCGGAAGTGCATCGTGTTCCACATGGCGCTGAAGCAGATCCCCACCTGCCAGCGTGAGATGGTCATCGAGATGTACACCGAGGGCTACCTGCCCAAGGAGCTCTACATCGAGGACTGAGCGGAATCGGGACTACAGGCGCGGCCCTTACGGGGTCGCGCCTTTCCGCGGCCCTTCCGGGGCCGCGGCATGAGATCACCGCGCCCGTCCGCCGGGAAGCGCCGGCGGCGGAGCGGGGGAAGAGGGAGGGATCGACGTGGGCAACGCGAAATTCGGCATGAACGCGCTGCTGCTGATCGTCATCATCTTTTCCGCCATCGCTTTTCTGATCACCGTGAAGCTGGCGGGCCTGAGCGGCGGCTATCCCGTGAACGAATACTATCCCATCGAGGGCACGGATCTCAGCGTGCGCTACAATTCCGTCTATCCCAACGGGCTCTGCCGGGGCAGCCGGAACGCCGCCGTGCTGCTGCTGGAGGGGGATTTCGGCCACGACTGGGGCGCGGCCGCGGAGGGGAAGAACCTCTTTTTGAACGAATACACCTCCACCACCCTGGGCCTCATGCGCAGCCAGGTAGACCTGGTGGATACGGAGACCGTGACAAAGCGGGTGCTGCTGAAGGACACGGTGCTCCTGGGCCGCTGCGCCTCCGGGGAGCTGGTGTGCCTGGGCAGCTGCGTCCTCCCCGCCAACAGTCCCAAAACCAGCGGCTTTGCCCGGCTCTACGCCCTGTCCGCCCGGGACCTGCGCCCGGAGAGCGACGGGGCCCTGGTGATCTTCCTGGATCCGGCGAGCGGGGAGGTCCTTTGGTCCCGGTGGGATGAGAAGGCCCTGGAGGAGGGCTTTGAGGAGCGGTGGCTGGGGAAGACCCTGGCGGAGGTGAGGGGATGAAATTCGGCGTCGCCGTGCGAAACAAGCTCACCGGCGCGGGGCTTTACGTCCGGAGCATGCAGGTCTCGGCCCTGCTTCCCGCGCTGTATATCTTCGTGGCGTCGGGCTATCCGGCCCTCCTTCGCTCCGCGAACGTCCTCACCTTCCTCTTCGGCCTGGGCTGCTCTCTGCTGCCCCGGGGAGAGACGCTGGCCGTCTCCTCCCTCTACCGGGCGACCGGGAGCGAGCTCTGGGTCTATTTCGCCCTTGTGTGCTTCGCCCTGGCCTTCGGCCTCCTCGCGGATGCGCTCCTTAGGAGCCGTACCGCCGGCCGCCCGGCCCGGCTGGCCTTCGCCGCCCTGGTCGCCGCCGACCTTCTGCTGCGGCTCGTTCCCCTGCGCTTCAACCTGGCCTTCGGCTGGCCCTGCGCCGTCCTCGGCTTTTTGGGCAGGGGCGTCTGCCTCGCCCTGATCCTGCTGGACCTCCGGGCGGAGAAAAAGGCGGCGGAGAAGAAGGCGGAATAGGAAACGCGGAAAGACAGGGACACAAATCCGCCCCGCCGCGCAGACTCGCGCGGCGGGGCGACAGACTGTAAAAGACGCAAAAACAACATTTCGGCAAGCGCGCTTAGCTTCCCCTCCGGGGAAGCTGTCGCCGAAGGCGACTGATGAGGTGAAGCGCGCGCGTCTCTCCGGCAGAGCCGGAGAAATAGGCCCCTGCTTCTCCCGCCATCCTCTGCGCGCCGCCTCTCATCCGTCAGCCGCCTGTCGGCGTCTGCCGCCTTCCCCCAGGGGAAGGCATGTCGGTCCCGGCGGAAGCGAAACCCCGCCGCAGCGGAATTAAAAACTGTCCCCGAAGGGGACACCGCAATTCTTCATTCTTCATTTTTAAGTCTTCAATCCAGAATCATCCCCGTCCCTGCGGCGGCCGCCGCAGGGACGGGGAAAGCCGTGCTCAGTGCCTGCCCAGGGTGATGAACACGGAGGGGCCGGTCACATTGCGGTAGGTGAGGGGAAGGTGCGGGGTGCCCTTGGTCATGGCCATGACGGTGGCCCTGGTGAGGATACAGTGCTCCTGCTCCTCCCCGTCCGCGCCGACGCAGTAATCCGCCTCGCAGTGGAGGTCGGTGAGGTTATCCAGGTCCATGCTCAGGAAGATGAGGGCCTCGTCGTAATCCTCGTGGGCGTGGGGGTGGTGCTTCCCGTCGGGTCCCCAGGGCCCCAGGTTGTGATCCCGGCAGACGGTGGACCAGGCCATGGTCACGTCCAGGCCGGAGAGGTCGCTGCCGAAATAGGTGGAGTAGCCCCCGGAGGGCTGGCTCCGCTCGGAGCCGTAATGGTAGGGATCGTTGGCGGAGAACTTCAGGGCCTGCACGTTGCGCATGAAGGGGCCGAAGAAGCGGCTCCAGGGGCCGGAGGCCGGCTGGAGGCTTTCGTTCGCGACGGCGGCGGCCAGCTTTCCGGTGAGGTTGACGGACACGAAGAAGAAGGGGCGGTCCGCCTTCAGAACGATGGGGGAGAAGTGGGGCATGCCCTTGGGGATCACCACGGCATGGGGGATGGCGATGCGGTGCCGCACGGCCTCCTCGCCCAGGTCCACCTCCAGCTCCGCGCCCAGGTGCAGCATGTCCTCCGCGTCGGCGCTGAGGAACCAGAGGAGCTGATCGTAGTCGTGGGTGTGCTGCTTTTCGGTCTCCTCCGGGATCATGCCGGGGCCGTCCACCAGGCAGTAGCGCAGGGAGAAGCTGTCCCAGCCGAAGAAATCCTCCTCCATGAGGGACCAGAGCTTTACGTTGCCGTTCCGCCCCCGGATGGGGATCTCCTTCCGGAGATCCGCGTATTTTCCGCTCATATTTACCTCCGTTCCGGCCCGGGTCTCCGGGCCTCGTTTTTTTCAATCATAGCAGGATCGCAGAAAATGGCAAGTGAAAACGCCCCTCAGATCCGGGACATGAGGCCGTTGACGGTCTGCTCCGTGAGGAATTGGGCCCCCGTCAGCCCCAGGTGGGTCTTGGGGACGATGTCCACGTAGCCCATGCCGGGGAGGCTGATCTCGATGCCGCTGAAGGCGTCGTTCCTGGTCATGAGGGCGGCGATGGTGTTGGCGTCGGCGTACACCAGCTCGGCGGAGGTATCCAGGATGTCCTTCGTTTCCGCGTCCCCGGCCCCCAGGGAGCGCAGGAGGGCGCGGAGCTTTTCCCGGCATTCCGGGACGGGGCTCCCGTTCAGGGAAACGCAGTCCGGCGTCATGCCCAGGTAATCCGTGAGGAAGCGGGTATAGGCCCACACGGCGGAATCCGGCCCCTCCACGGCGAAGGCCAGGCGGGAGGAGAGGAAATTCTGCTGATCCAGGCCCCGGAGCTTGAACCAGCATTCCGCCCGCTTCCGCTCGCTCTCCTCCAGCACCGGGTCGGGGGAGACGTCCAGCCGGGCGCAGACCGCGCGGATCATCTCCTCCGTGGCGGCGAAGCCCACGGGGGGGGCGTCCAGGATCAGGCAGGGGGTGCCGAAGCGCTTTTCCAGCAGGGCGGCGGTCTCCCGGCCCATCTCGGGGTAGAGCAGGAGGTTCAGGTCCGCCTCCGGCAGGGAGAAGATGTCCTCCACGGTGCTGTCGGCGCAGAGGCAGCAGCCCACCCGGATGCCGCAGGCCTCCAGCAGCCGCGTCAGCTCCGCCTTGTCCCCGTCCCAGTAGCGCTGCCACACGGAGAGGCCCAGGAGGTTCACCCGGGGCTGCGCGCCGGGCTTCGGGCCGGGGGAAAAGCGGTCCGGCAGCTGGCGCAGGATCTCCGCGGCGGCCCGGTCGTAGCCGTCGGCGTAGTGCTCGGAGTAGCCGGGGGATTCCAGCACCGCCGTGGGCTTCCCCGGCAGGACCCGGGCCGCCAGCTCCTTCAGCTCGTCCCCGATGAGGGAGGCGCCGGGGGAATCCACGATCACCAGCAGGTCGAAGCGGAACCTTCCGCCGAAATACCGGAGGGCGGCCTCCACCTTTTCGGCGGTGCCGTAGACATAGTCGCTGCCGTCCAGATAGGTGCATGGCACCCGGCTCTGGCGGAAGAAATAGCTGTTGAGGATGTCGTATTCCACCTGGCTCCGCTCCGCCGGGCGTCCGTCGCTCATGCGCAGGGGCGGATGCTTTGTGAGGTGGGCGGAGGTGGTGCTGTGATAGAACTTGCAGCCCATGGGGCCGTTGAGCAGCACGATGGCATTCCGGATGCCCTCCATGGCGAAGATCATGCCGGTGATGCTGTCAGGCGAAATACTTCTCGAAGAGTTCGCGGTCATGCTTCCAGGCGCCTCCTTTCTCCCGAAGAATACTGCCCCGGTCCTTTTCCCGGAACATGGCCTCCCACCGCTGCAGCACGGGCCGTGCGGAGCGGAAGAAGGCAAGGGGTGAGGAGGGTACCGTGTCGCTGAGCCAGCTTCCAGCGGCTGCCTCTCCCCCGGCGTAATTCGTCAGCACCAGATCCGGCTGCAGCTTCTCCAGCTGCTCCCGGATGCGCGAGGCGGCGGTGACCTCCTCCGTCACCGCCAGGGTCTCCCCGTCCCGGCTGACGCGCAGCGGGGTCCGCAGATAGTTCATGACGCCGACCCATGCGATATGCATCCCCGCGGCCTTCGCCGCGCTGAGGATCCAGTCCATATCCTCATTGATGGTGGTGAGGACAAGGCTCCTGCCGGAAAGGGTTTCCCGAAGGGCGGCCGAATCCGCCTCGACCGTCTCCCGCTCTTGCCGGATCAGCGCCTCCGCCCGCTCCGGGCAGCCGAAGAATTGCCCCAGCTCCCGCACCCAGGCAGCCGTGGCCCCGAAGCCTACGGGGAGCCTTCCAGGCAGGAAGCGGCAGCCGAATTCCTTCTGCAGGAATTCCTTCAGCTCCAGATTGTCCGCGCTTTCGCTGTCCAGGATGTTCAGGGGCGCTTTCAGAAAGCCCCGCAGCTCTTCGACGGCAGCGTCCCCGAGGAAGCGGCAGTTGAGGCGCAGCCCCAGCCCCGCCAGCAGGCTGCGCAGCGCGCGGACATTGGGCTCGTTGTTGTAGGAGATGGCCAGCTCCCCCACCAGGTTCACGCAGTCCCCTTCCGGCGCCGCGTTCCGGTCGATGAGCTTTTCCGCCAGGATGTGAAGGCAGTCCCGGATGCCGGCCGCGTAATCGCCGGAGATATCCCCGTCGGCAGGGATGGCGATGACCGGGGTCTCGGGTGTGGACAGGGCCTCCAGGGAGCGGATGTCGTCCCCGATGATGCCGCTGACGCAGGAGGAAATGACGATCACCGCCCCGGGCTTCCGTTCCAGGGCAGTCAGCACCTGCTGCCGCAGCCTTTCCATGCCCCCGAAGACCGCGCCGGCATGGTCAATGTCGCTGCACTCAAAATGAGGGCTGCTGGCGGAGGGCATGAGGATGCCCCGGTTGAAGAGGTTCTTCCGGCCGGGAGAGGAAATATTCTGCCAGGTATAGAAGGCGCAGGAGCGGGGAGAATGGGCGATGACCAGGGCGTCCGTCAGGTGCACCGCAGCGGTGGCGGCTCCATTGAAGGCGCAGCCGTAGAGGGGCGGGCGGTCCGGCCGCGGCTTTTCCGCAGCCACGGCCGATGCAGCCCCGCTTTCCCTTTTCCCGGTCTCCGGAGAAGCCGGAAGGGTGATCTCCGTCCTCTGCCGGGTCGTACCCAGCACCACACGCTCCAGTTCTTCGTCCGTAAGGGGCCGGGCGGGCCGAAGCGGCAGGTCCCCGGCGATCTTTTCCGCCAGGCCGCGGAAGACCGCCTTGACCTCCTCAAAGCCCTCCAGCTCCATGAGGCAGCAGCCCTTTTCCTCTGCCTGGGCAAAGCCGGGAGAACGGGGCAGCTCCGCCGCGATGGGGAGGCCGACCGCCTCCGCAAAGCGCTTCACTCTCCCCTCCTCGTCCGTCAGGTTCCGCCGATTGAAGATGATGCCCGCCACCCGGCGGTGGGTCTCCCCGTCGAAATTGCGTATGCCCCGCAGGATGTTGTTGGCGGCGTAGATCGCCATGTATTCCCCGCTGGTGACCAGAAAGATCGCGTCGGCATATTCCCGCCGCACGGGAACGGCAAAGCCGCCGCAGACCACGTCCCCCAGCACGTCGTAGATCACCCGGTCGTAGGGGGCCTTGACCCGGTGCCTGTCCAGGAATTCAAAGGCGGTGATGATGCCGCGCCCGGCGCAGCCCACGCCGGGCTGCGGTCCCCCCGCTTCGATGCAGCCGATGCCGAAGGCGCCGGCGCGCAGCACCTCTTCCACCTTCGCGTCCTGGGCGGGAACGCTGCGAAGATAGTCCAGCACCGTGGGGATGACCTCCCCGTGCATCAGCAGCCGGGTGGAGTCGTGCTTGGGGTCGCAGCCGATCTGCAGCACCCGCTGCCCGGCCATGGCCAGGGCCGCGGAAAGATTGGCGCTGACGGTGGATTTGCCGATGCCGCCCTTTCCGTAGACCGCCAGCTCCTGCGGTCCTTCTCTTGCTTTTTCTCTCATGGGTTCTCCTTTCCCCCGGCGGACCGGCCGGTTCGCAGCAGTTCTCCCTCTCCCGTTCGCTTTGGACGCTCAGCCGTGGCTTTCCTCGATATAGGCGATATAGTCCAGGCTGCGCAGAGCTTCGATGATCTCTCCGTGGGTCTTGTATTTCTGCAGCTGGGCCTCCCTGATGGACAGGGACACGGTATAGACGCTGAGGCCGGAATTGACATAGGCCGTGTTCAGCTCGATCTCGTCAATGGTCAGGCCCAGAGCGCGGATCACCGTGACGAAATCCTGCAGATAAGGCGCGCTTTTCAGCTCCAGGTGGATCTCAAAATGGTTGGAGCGGTCCTTGAGGTAATTCTCGAATCTGGGCAGCAGGGCCAGGGAGGGAAGCAGCAGCAGAAAGACCAGGAGGCCCGCGCTGTAGAAGCCCGCGCCCAGGGTAAGGCCCACGATGGCGCAGCACCAGAGAGCCGCCGCCGTGGTGAGGCCGCGGATGCGGTTTTTCGCGCTGAAAAGCAGAGAATTGACGCAGATGGTAGAGACGCCGATCACCACGGCGGCGGACAGCAGATAAAAGCCCCCGCCCGTCAGGCAGCAGTCCAGCAGCATGGCGGCGGTAGAGCCCACCGTCACAAGGATGAAGGTGCGCAGCCCCGCGCTGTGGCGCTTGCTGGAGCGCTCCCAGCCCACGGCGGTCGCCAGAAGGGCGGCCAGGGCCAGACGCAGCAGGATGCTGCCGATGCCCAGGCCCCAGGACCAGGGTCCCAGCAGACCTGCAATGGGATCGCGGAATGACATGCCGATGCCTCCTTATCGCCAGATGCCGTTTCTGCGGCGGCGGCTGTGCCAGGCTTCGTAAAACTCCTCCGCCGCCTGATTGAATTCCCGCTCCTCCTCCGAGACGCTGTGGGCGGGGATCTGCTTCTGTATCTCCCGGATGCGCTCGATGAGCAGCTCCACCTCGGTCTTCCGGGTCCCGTCCTCTCCGGTCTCCGGCACCTCCACCAGCTCCTCCAGCTTCGTGGAATAGGAGCCGGAGAGATAAAGGGCCAGCTTG
>JAEEGH010029250.1_pt1 | contig 10784 bp, 9 predicted proteins | sample 9134181 | NCBI WGS metagenome assembly JAEEGH01 (sample SAMN16246544, study PRJNA631951) | gut metagenome | biome: gut microbiome; feature: rumen; material: DP-attached | host: Bos | place: Iran: Karaj | collected 2018-10
AAAAACGCGACTTGGGCAACGGCAAGACCGAGATGTGGTATGTGATGCAGGCCGACAAGGATGCCGAACTCGTCATGGGCTTCAACCGCGAGATGACGCGGATGGATTATGTCAATGTGTTGAAGGACAATACGCTGCAATCGGTGCTGAACCACGAGGAGGTGAAGAAAGACGATGTGTTTTTCATTCCCGCAGGTCGTGTCCATGCGCTTGGCCCTGGAATCATGGTGGCCGAAATCCAACAGACCAGCGACACCACCTACCGCATCTACGACTGGGACCGCATCGACGTGGCCGGCATGCTCCGCGAGTTGCATATTCCGCAGTCGGTAGAGGCCATCGACGGGACAATGCCCGAAAAATACAAGATCGAGGTGCCCAATGTGATGAACAAGACGGTGCCCGTCGTGGATTGCCAGTACTTCGTGACCAACCTGCTCCAGTTGCAAGGTGAGATGGAAAAAGACTACTCCAATCTCGATTCATTTGTGATTTTGATTGCTTTAGAGGGAAATTTCACCCTAAACTGGGAAAGTGGCGCGATATTTGTAAACCAAGGCGAATGTGTCCTGATTCCCAACCTCATCAAGAAGGTCGCCATTAGGGCCGAAAAATACTGCAAACTGCTTGAAGTGTATTGCCAAATAGAGGAAGAATAATTTTGAATCTTTAAATAATTGAATCTTAAATCCTTAAATCCAATGAAAAAACTTATGACACTTCTGCTGATGGCTCTGGTTGTGACGGGCCTTCATGCACAATCGAAATCGGACCTGCCGAATGTTACCTTAAAGGACCTGAATGGCAAGGATGTGAACATTGCCAAATTGTCGAACAACGGCAAACCTATCGTCATCACTTTCTGGGCAACTTGGTGCGGCCCCTGCATCAAGGAGCACAACGCGTTGAACGACGTGTATCAAGACTGGCAGGACGAGACGGGGGTGAAGATTTATTCCGTTTCCATCGACGACTCGCGTTCCACCGCCAAGGTGAAACCCACCGTTGAAGGCAAGGGCTGGGATTTTGAAGTCCTTCTCGACGTGAACAGCGACCTGAAGCGTGCCATGAATGTGAGCAATCCTCCCCACACCTTCCTGATTGACGGCAGTGGTAAGATTGTTTGGCAGCATACGGGTTACGTCGAAGGCGGCGAAGAAGATCTCTATGAGGAAATCTTGAAAATCGCTAAGAAGAAGAAATAAATAAAGAATGTAGAATGCTGAATGCAGAATGTGGATTGTTATTCCTAAAATACGCATTCATAATTCAGCATTCATAATTCAGAATAGAACTTATGCGAAAACATATACTATTTGTCTTATCACTCGCCCTGACCGTCAGTTTCAAGGCGAGTGCTCAGTCGTTGCTTGAAAACAGTCAAGTGAGCGGCAGTTTCCAGACCGATGCGCAATATTATATGCTTGACAAAGGCATCAGCATCAATGACCTTAAGGGCAAGAAATTGGGCGTCAATGGTTTCGGCAAGGTGAACTACACCAATGGCAATTTCTCGGCGGGTATCCGTTTTGAGGCCTTCTTGCCTGAGATGAACGGCTTCCGCAGTGAGCTGAATGGCGTGGGCTTGGCCAATTTCTTCGCCACCTACGACAACGGCTTCATCGGCATGACCGTGGGTGACATCTACGACCAGTTCGGTTGTGGTTTCGTGTTCCGCACCTATGAGGAATGGTCATTAGGTATGGACAATGCCCTGCGTGGCGCTAGAATAGTATTGCGTCCCACCCAAGGCGTGACCTTGAAGGCGGTGTATGGCCGTCAGCGTTATTTTTGGGCGCCCTATTTGGAGCGCGACATGAGCAACGATGACTATCGTGGCATCGTGCGCGGCATGGATGCCGAGTGGGACCTCAACCAAAGCATAGCTTCGCTCAACGATTCGGAGTTCAAGATGAGTCTGGGCGGCAGCTTCGTCAGCAAGAAACAGAATGATCTTAGCTCGTTTTATAACATCCCCGAGAATGTGAGTGCGGCTGCGGCTCGTATCAACTTGGGCTATGGCCGCGTGTCGTTCAGCACCGAATATGCCTACAAAATCAACGATCCATCGTCTATCAACAACTTCATCTATAAGGAAGGCCGCGCCTTGATGTCGTCACTGAGCTATTCACAGAAAGGCTTTGGCGCCGTCCTCCAAGTGAAACGTGTTGACAATATGAGCTATAAGTCGATGTACACGGGCAAACAGAATGACCTCGACATCAACTTTATCCCACCTATTAATTATACGCACACCCACAGCCTGCCGTCGATGTACACCTATTCGACCCAGCCCAATGGCGAGATGGCAGCCCAGTTGCAGGTCAACTATACCATCCCGAAAGGCACGGCACTCGGTGGCAAGTACGGCACCAAACTCGCCTTCAACATGAGTCAGGTGAACGACATTGTTCGCGACTCTGTCAAGTTTGGCAACGTGATGGCATTGAACCAGGCCGGCTCTTTGGGCTACACTTCCAAGTTCTTCGCCATCAGCGACCATCGTTTCTTCCGCGACATCAACTTCGAAATCGATAAGAAAATCAACAAGGACTGGCACCTCACTGCGCAATACATCAACCTGTATTACGACATCGAGACCATCGAAGGCCACGCTGGTTCGCCTGTGGTGAAGGCCAACATCGGTTTCCTCGATGTGACCTATAAGATTAATAAGAGACAAAGCCTGCGCCTCGAACTGCAAGGCTTGTGGGAAAACGAAGTCCACAAAGGCTATGAGGTGGAAGAGAGCGAGAAGAAGGACTACCAGAAGCGTGGCGACTGGGCCTTTGCCTTGCTGGAATATTCCATCAATCCGCACTGGTCGTTCTCCATCGCCGACAAGTGGAACTATGGCAACCCCGTTGAGGAGTACCGCGACCATTACTTCACGGGTACGGTCACCTATATCCACGACGCTACCCGCGTCATGTTGAGCGCAGGTCGCCAGAGCGAAGGCGTGGTGTGCGTGGGCGGTGTGTGCCGCACGGTGCCCGCCTCAAGCGGTGTTTCTCTGACCGTTTCAACGAGTTTTTAATGTTGTTTAAACCTAATGTTCAGAACAATGAAAAGAATACTAAGTATAGGAATGGCATTGCTGGCTGCCATGATGTTTTTGAATGCCTGCGATGTCGAAAAAGAGCCTTACATTCAAGGTGCTGAAGACGAGAGATATATTTTGGAATTCAGAGTGGATAGCGTTTATGGCACTGTTGACGAGGATACCAAGATGGTGAGGTTGGATTTCCCTGCTGGAACAGATGTGACCCATCTGACACCGACTATCATCATTTCAAATTACGCCACCATCGAACCTAAGTCAGGTGTGGCTCAGGACTTTACCAACCCTGTTTATTACACCGTCACTTCTTTGAGTGGCAGCACGTTGCAGTATATGGTAGAGGCTGTGGTTCACGATGCCGACAACGAAAAAAGCATCCTGTCGTTCCGTTTCGATGCACTGGATGAAAGTGGTGTGATTGACCAGATTGCACGTAAGATTTCCTTCGTGCTTCCTGCCGGAACCGATGTCACGCAATTGGTTCCCACCATTGAAGTGTCGGAAGGCGCTACGGTTGACCCCGCTTCAGGTGTGGCTCAAGACTTCACCAATCCTGTGACTTATACCGTGACCGCCCAGAATGGCACGACGGCGGTTTATACGGTAACGGTCGTTCTGGAAGGTGGTGATGTGGAGCCTACGGGCAAGACGGTGCTAATCAAAGACTTCACGGGTGCACGTTGCGTCAACTGCCCTGCCGCCGCCGAGCATGCCCATAATCTGCAACATCAGTTGGATGAGGACCACATCTTCATCTTGAGCGTCCATGCCGGATTCCAAGCCCAACCTATGGGCAGCTTCCCCAATTTCCTCACCGACGAAGGCACAGCATGGTATAACAACCACGACTCCAACCCGTTGTTTACCGTTGACCATGTGGCACTGACTGAAGGGAACACGCTCAACGATGCACAAATCGATGCACCAGTGGCTGAGGCTTTGTTGGAAGAGCAATCGTTCGAAATTGTGGTTGGCCCCAGTTATGATGCAGCTACTCGCCAGTTGCAGGTGCAGGTCGAAGCCGTTGCATTGAATGATCTTGACGGAGAATTCTACGTCACGGTTTGTCTGGTTGAGGACCATATCACAGGCTGGCAAACCATTCCAGGCGGCGTTGACAAGGAGTATGATTTCCGCAACGTTTTCCGTGGCACGCTCAACGGCGCATACGGCGAGGCCTTCGAAGACCTCCATGTGGATGCCAACGACGCTTTCTATTTCAGCTATAACACTGAAATCAATGCCGACTATAACGCCGACGAGTGCTACCTGATGGTCTATGTTTACGACAAGAGCCAGGACAACAAGATTTTGCAAACGGCGGTAAAGAAGATTAAATAAACTGACATTGAGGGTCTTATGGTATTTAACTCCATAGAATTCCTCATTTTCCTGCCTATTGTGGTGGCCTTGTTCTATTTGCTGCCACAAAAGGCGCGATGGCTGATGCTGCTGGCGGCCAGCTGCGTGTTCTACATGTGGTTTGTGCCTAAATACATCCTTATCCTGCTCGTCACCATCGTCATCGACTATTCGGCGGGTATCCTGATGGAACGCTATGCCGATCAGCCGAAGAAAAAGAAAACCTTTATGGTCATCAGCATCGTGAGCACGCTCACGGTGCTGGTGATTTTTAAGTATTTGAACTTCCTGACGGCCAATTTGGACCAACTTTGCGCCTCTCTCGGCAAGGAGACCCACCTTGTGACGCATATCATCCTGCCCATAGGACTCTCATTCCATACTTTCCAGAGCATGAGCTATGTGTTTGAGGTGTATCGTGGGCACCAAAAGGCGGAGCGGCATTTCGGCTATTACGCGCTCTATGTGATGTTTTTCCCACAGTTGGTCACGGGTCCCATCGAGCGTCCGGGCAATCTGTTGCGACAGCTGCATGAGGAGAAGAGATTCAATTACGACAACATCTCCAAAGGCATGCGTCTCATCCTCTTTGGATTCTTCGCCAAGATGGTGGTGGCCGACCATTTGGGCGAATATGTCGATGAGGTGTTCGGTCATCTCGACGAGTACAATTCGTGGACGGTGCTGTGCTGTATGGTGTTCTACAGCTTCCAGATTTATTGCGACTTCTTCGGCTATAGCACCATCGCCCTTGGCAGCGCGAAACTCATGGGCTTCGACCTGATGGACAATTTCAAGACCCCGTATTTGGCAAAAAACATCGCTGAGTTTTGGCATCGTTGGCACATCTCGCTCTCCACTTGGTTTCGCGATTACGTTTACATCCCTTTGGGCGGTAGCCGTGTGAAGTTCGGGCGATGGGCGTTCAATATCTTGGTGGTCTTCGTGCTCAGCGGCATCTGGCATGGCGCGGCTTGGACTTTCCTGCTTTGGGGCTTGGCCCACGGCCTGCTGCATATCGTCGAAAAGGTGTTGCGCGACAAAATGCCTTTGAAAGAACCACAATCCAAGTGGCTGAGAGTCAGTGTTGATGCGCTTTGTGTCCTTAAGACTTTCGTCCTGGTGACTTTGTTTTGGGTCATATTCCGTGCCACCGATTTCGAGCACCTGAAGGCTATCTTCGTGACGGCTTTCACCAACTTTGACGGTGGCGAGCAGATGTCGGTCAAGCCTGGCATGTGGATCTATCTCGGTGTGCTCATCCTTTTCGATGTGCTGCTCCGTAACAGCCGCTTCGATATATGGTGCGACGACAAACCGCTGGTATTGAGGTGGTTGATATATGCAGTGTTGGTCTTTATGGTCATCTGCTGTTCGAGTGTCTACAATTTCCCGTTCATCTATTTCCAGTTTTAGCCATGAAGAAGCTACTGATACGCATAGGAATGGTTTTGGTGATGCTCGTGGTGCTCAATTGGGTGTATGCCAAGTGGTTCTTCGAGAAGGACTTGCGCAAGCATTCTGACATCGTCGAGCTTTCGTGGCAAGTGATTGACGACAGTTGCCGCATCATTTATCTCGGCGAGTCGTCGAACAACAACTATGGAAAGGAAGAAGTCAACCATCGGAAAATCAGTGACTTCACTGCGGATTATTTCCCAACGGTGAAGATGGGTGATTTGACAAAGGAAGCTTCTCACGCCCAGACTTATCTCTACATGTTGAAGCATATTCCGGCATCGTCGGCGGTGGAGACGGTGGTTGTGACGATGAACCTGCGCTCGTTTGGGTGGCCGTGGATTGACTCGCGGCTTGAGACCCCTTTGCGTAAGCAACTGGTGCTGCTTGAAGACCGTCCTCCATTGCTCAATAGGTTTTTGCTGGCATTTAAGGTCTATCCCATCAAATCCGAAGAGGAATGGGACGAACTTGTGTATGAGCATTGGCGAAACGACACCTTCAACATTCCCAATTTTCCGTGGCGCACCACGGTCGATTGGGACTATGGCATGTACACTTACGGCTGGTATGATTTCCAAGGCAAACGCGATTGGGATATGACCCCTTTGGCTTGCCATTACATCAAGACCTACGCCTTCCAAATCGCTGAGGATAACCCGCGTGTGAAGGACTTCGATGCCATCGTGGCGCTGTGTCGCGAAAGGGGATGGAACCTGGTCTTCAACCTGATGGCGGAGAACGTCGACAAGGCCAACGAATTGGTGGGCAAGGACCTTATGCTGCTATTCAAGAACAACCACGATTTCCTTATGGAGCGTTACGACAGCCTCGATGGGGTGACGGTGGTCGACAACTTCAATCTCGTCCGTGATGTCAACTTCATCGACCAGGACTGGACCACCGAGCATTATTACGAGGAGGGCCGACGCATTGTAGCCGACCATCTGGCGCAGACCCTACGTGAGTTCTATCCCAATGATTACCATAATCCGGATTCGCTGAAACTGGATGTCGGACATTACTTTTTAGGCGGTACGAGGACGTTGGACAAACAGCATCCTTATAGTATGACCTTGGTGCTCACCGCTGATAGCATTCGTCCTGATTGGGAAATGGTGAATGTGGCTTTCGAGCTCAAAAGGCAAGATGACTTGTGCAATCCGGTCTTTGCTGTGGAAAAACATGGTGGACAAGGCGAAAAGTCCATTGATTCGTATGCCGTGAAGGAGCAAATACAAAAAAACGACGCATGGGATTTTGCTACTTATGCTTTGCCTATCGACACAGTTTTCCGTACGGCGCAAAAAATCAAGCTGTATGTCCATAATTTCTCGGACAGCCCGATTCAAATCAGGAATTTGGATGTCTCCTTCCGACCTGCCTATCTGAAGGCGAGAGTAAAGGCTCAGACCTACAAGTCAGCTGACCTCGACGACGGTGAGTAGTTCTCCATCCACCTTGAATTTCACCTCCATCCCGCCAAATTCCATCCCGTACACGCGTTCAGGGTCGTTTTGGTATTGCGGTCTCGGGTCGTGGGCAAGCACCTCAATCAGGCTTTCCCTTTGGCTTTCAGCGACTTTCTGCAACAAGACCTCAGGGAAATCCACTTCCAAAAGGTATTCCGTTGGCGTTGAGGCAAATCCGCTGACGGCGTCGGGGTGGCTGTCGGTGTAGGCGATGTAGGGCTTGATGTCATAAATAGGTGTGCCATCCATCAGGTCGATGCCCGAAACGTAGAGCACGGGGCCGAGTTTGGGGTCGATGTCCACTTTTTCCAGACGCACCGACGAAAGCCCGATGGGATTGGGCCGGAAAGGCGAGCGCGTGGCGAACACGCCTTTGCGCACGTTACCACCCAAACGCGGCGGTCGCACCGTAGGCGACCAGGTGTCGCGCACTGCCTTCGAGAACTCCCAAAGAATCCAGATGTAGGAAAATGCCTCCAAGCCGCGCACGGCTTCCGCAACGCGGTATTCAGGCTCAAAGACGATGCGCCCCTGCAACGATGCGATGATGCCGCTCTGCCGCGGGATGCCGAACTTGGTCGGGAAGTCGGTGTGGATGTGGGCGATGACTTTCATGCCGCAAAAATAACGCAAATTGCTGTACAAGCCAAAAAAAGCCTTACTTTTGCCGCCATAAAAATCCGTTTCTTATGCAAAGCAACGAAGAGATTTCCATTCTGGTGCTCTACACAGGCGGCACCATCGGCATGATGCAAGACTCCAAGACGGGCGCCTTGGTGCCTTTCGATTTCGACAATATCTATACCCACCTGCCTGTGCTGCGCAATTTCGGCTACCAAATCGACTTCTATAGTTTCGACCCGCTCATCGACTCCTCGAACATGTCGCCCGACTTCTGGATCCGCTTGGCGACCAAGATAAGGGAGGAATACGAGCATTACGATGGTTTTGTGGTGCTGCATGGCTCCGACACCATGGCCTATACCGCCTCGGCCCTGAGTTTCATGCTCGAAAACCTTAACAAGCCAGTCGTGTTGACGGGTTCGCAATTGCCTATGGGCATGGTGCGCAGCGACGGTCGCGAGAACTTCTTGGCTGCTGTAGAGATTGCCGCTGCCAAGGACGACGACACACCGATTGTCCCCGAGGTGAGCATTTTCTTCCAGAACCAGCTGTTGCGCGGTAACCGTGCCACCAAGTTCAACGCCGAGAATTTCAATGCCTTCATCTCGTCGAACTATCCCAACCTCGCCGATGTGGGCATACACATTAAATATAATAAGGAACGCATCCTGAAGCCCAACTTCAAGAAACTGAAGGTACACACCAAGATGGACCGCAACGTCGGCATCCTGAAGCTCTTCCCCGGCATCTCCGAGGACTTTGTGCGCCATGTGTTCAAGACGCCCCATCTAAGTGCCTTGGTGTTGGAGACCTTCGGCTCGGGCAACGCCACCACAGCCGACTGGTTCCTGGATGCGCTCAAGGAAGCCATCGATAGCGGACTCATCATCCTCAACATCACGCAGTGCAAGGCCGGTTCGGTGGATATGGGACGCTATGAAACCAGCCTCGACATGGCGCGCATCGGCGTCATCAGCGGACACGACATGACCACCGAAGCCGCTGTCGCCAAACTCATGTATCTCATCGGAGAAGGCTTGCCTAAAGCCAGAATCCTTGAAATCATGCAAAAATCCATCCGAGGCGAGATGACTCTTTGATGCTATGATTCAAGCAATTGAAAAAATGTTGCAATAAAAAATCAAATATTTTTGTTTGCCAAATGAAAAATTGTGTACTTTTGGCAACGATTTCAGATAGGGTAGAGGCGATGGGAAAGCACTGGAGAGATGTCCGAGTGGTTTAAGGAGCACGCCTGGAAAGTGTGTGTACTCCAAAAGGGTACCGCGGGTTCGAATCCCGCTCTCTCCGCAGAAAAGTAATGATCGAACATAGTAATTCATAAAAGTAATAATTAACAACATTCAAACTAAACTATGAAAAAATTAATTGCTTTCCTCATGATTGCTGGCCTTTTCACTTTTGGTGTCAGCAATCTCGTTGTTGCTCAAGAAGAGCAAGCGCAAACCGAGCAGACGGAACAGACCGTTGCTCCTGAAACTCCCGCTGCTGTGGAGACTGTCGAAGAAGTTACCCCTGCTGTCCAAAACACAGCTGCCCCTGTAACTTTCCGTGAATCCATCAAGAAGCAATTCATCGATGGTGGCCCTGGCTTCATGGGCATCGTGTTGGTCATCCTGTTGATCGGTATGGCTATTTCCATTGAAAGAATCATCTATCTGACCTTGGCTACTGCCAATTCGAAGAAGCTTCTGGCTGGTGTCGAAGCCAAGATGAAGAACGGCGACGTGGAAGGCGCCAAGCAGCTCTGCAAGGACACCCGCGGTCCTGTGGCCAGCATCTTCACCCAAGGCCTCATCCGTTATCAAGACGGTCAGTCACTCGAAGAGGTTGAGAAAGCCCTCGTTTCCTACGGTTCGGTTGCCGGTGGTAAGCTTGAAAGCGGCTTGAGCTGGATTGGTCTTTGCATCAGCTTGGCTCCTATGTTCGGTTTCATGGGTACCGTTATCGGTATGATCCAGGCCTTCGACGACATCGCCGCTGCCGGTGATATGAGCCCCACCATCGTTGCCTCTGGTATGAAGGTCGCTCTGTTGACCACCGTGTTCGGTCTGATTGCAGCCATTATCCTTCAAATCTTCTTCAACTTCATTGCATCCAAAATTGAGAGCATCGTCAACGATATGGAGAACGCTTCCATCTCGTTCATGGACATCCTCTCCAAGTACAACAACAAATAAAAACAGATAATCATGAACGGTAAGCTTGCAAATATCTCAAAATGGACTTTCGGCGTTCTGGCTCTGATTACCATCATCATCGCGGTATTGTATTACCTCGTTGTTGGTACCATCAAGCCTAATTTCGATGCTGGTCTTGCCACGCCTCGTGCCGATATGTACCTGAATTGGGGCTACATTCTGATTATCCTGGGCATCGTGCTCGCAGTGATTTCGGCCATCTTTACCGGCATCGTCAAAGGTGTCAAGGGTAAGACCCTGATTGTCGGAGCCATTGCAGTCGCCATCATTGCTGTTGTAGCCTACGTTTTGGCAAAAGGCAGTTTCGACATCCCTTATACCACGTCCAACGCCGTCACTTATTCCGGCAAGACGCACGGTTTGGTCGAATTCGCCCTCAATTTCTTCTACATTACGCTTGTAGTCAGTATCTTAACAATTTTGTTCTCGGTTATCTACAAAGCAGTTAAAAAGTAAAAACGATTCATCATGGCCAGAAAAGTTCCGGAAATCAATTCGAGTTCGCAGGCTGACATAGCTTTCTTGCTATTGTGTTTCTTCCTGATGACGACCTCCGTGGACGTTGACTACGGTATCACCCGTCGT
>JAEEGH010029251.1_pt1 | contig 10784 bp, 7 predicted proteins | sample 9134181 | NCBI WGS metagenome assembly JAEEGH01 (sample SAMN16246544, study PRJNA631951) | gut metagenome | biome: gut microbiome; feature: rumen; material: DP-attached | host: Bos | place: Iran: Karaj | collected 2018-10
GAACAAGGGTAGTTCAGCGGTCTCCAAAACCGTCGATGTGGGTTCGAATCCTGCTTCCCCTGCAAATCCGGTGGTTACGCACCGGAGTGTTATTAACCGGCAGGAACCTTCCGCTTCCAACTGTTTCCTGTCAACAAAAAAATAACAATGGCAAAAATAGGAACTTACGTTAAAGAGTCCTGGAAAGAACTGACGACCAAAGTGACTTGGCCCACGTGGGACAAGCTGCAGAGTTCGGCAATTCTGGTTATGGTTACGACCCTCATCCTGGCCGTGATCATCTGGTTGATCGACCTGGTGATCCGCAATATCATGATGGGTATCTATCAACTGTAATCACATCCATTATTCCTATGAGCGAGAGCACGAAAAAGTGGTACGTAGTCCGTACCGCCGGAGGCAAGGAGAAGAAAGCGAAAGAGTATATCGAGAAAGAAATCGAAGTACTCAATCTCGGACACCTGATCACCCAGGTCCTCATCCCCACCGAGAAATATTACCAGGTAAAGAACGGCAAGCGCGTGAGCGCCGAGCGTATCTTCTATCCGGGCTATATCCTGGTCGAGGCCGTGATGACCGGTGAGATCCAGCATGTCATCCGCAACATCCCCTACGTCGCCGGCTTCTTGAGCGAGGGCAAAGACCGTATCCCCGTCCCCATCCGCGATTCCGAAATGGACCGCATCATGGGCCGCGTGGACGAGCTTGCCGGACAGGATGAAGAAACGGTCACCCCGTTCGTCGTGGGTGAAGCCGTCAAAATCATCGACGGGCCCTTCAACGGCTTTGACGGCACGGTCGACGAGATCCTCGCCGACAAACGCAAGATCAAGGTCGTGGTCAAGATTTTCGGCCGCAAGACTCTTTTGGAGTTGAATTTTGCACAAGTAACCAAAGATTAAATCATTTACATTATGGCTAAAGAAATTGCCGGGTTCATCAAACTGCAGATCAAAGGTGGTGCAGCCAATCCGTCGCCGCCCGTGGGACCGGCCCTCGGTTCGAAGGGTGTCAATATCATGGATTTCTGCAAGCAGTTCAATGCCCGCACGCAAGACAAGGCCGGCAAGATTTTGCCTGTCATCATTACGGTCTTCAGTGACAAGTCTTTCTCTTTCGTCGTTAAGCAGCCGCCGGTGGCCGTCCTGATCAAGGAAGCCGCCAAGATCCAGAGCGCTTCGGCCGAGCCGAACCGCAAGAAGGTCGCTTCGCTGACCTGGGCTCAGGTCCGCGAAATCGCTAAAGAGAAAATGCCCGACCTGAACGCCTTTACTGAGAAATCCGCCATGAGCATGGTCGCCGGCACCGCACGGAGCATGGGCGTCACCATTACCGGAGAGTATCCCGCCGATGTACAATAAAATCACGCGCTATGAGCAAGTTGACAAAAAATCAAAAAGCAGCGGAAGCTAAAGTAGATTCCCACCGTCAGTACAAGCTCCTCGAAGCCTGCGACCTGGTGAAGGAAGTTTCCTACACCAAGTTCGACGCTTCCGTCGAGCTCTCCGTGCGTCTGGGTGTGGACCCTCGTAAGGCGAACCAAATGGTCCGCGGCGTCGTGACGCTCCCCCATGGTACCGGCAAGGTTACCCGCGTTCTGGTTCTCTGCACCCCCGACAAGGAGGCTGAGGCTCAGGAAGCCGGCGCCGACTTCGTCGGTCTGGACGACTATATTGAAAAGATCAAGGGCGGTTGGACGGATGTCGACGTCATCATCTGTACTCCTACGGTGATGGCCAAGATCGGTCCGATCGGCCGTATCCTCGGTCCCCGCGGCCTGATGCCGAACCCGAAGACCGGTACGGTGACGATGGACATCGCCACCGCCGTCAAGGAGGTGAAGGCCGGTAAAATCGACTTCAAGGTTGACAAGCAAGGCATTGTCCATACTGCAATCGGTAAGGTATCTTTCAGCGCGCAGCAGCTCGCTGAGAATGCCGTGGAACTGCTGGGCACCATCCAGAAGTTGAAACCCCAAGCGTTGAAGGGCACGTATGTCAAGAGCATCTTCATGTCTGCTACGATGAGCCCCGGTATTTGCATCGATCCCAAAGCCATCAGTGCTACCGCTGAATAAAGAAAGGAAAGATTATGAGAAAGGAACTGAAAGCTCAGATCATTGAAAAGGTAGCCGCGCAGCTGGCTGAAAATCCCAATTTCTACCTGGCGGACATCGCCGGCCTCAACGCCGAGAATACCTCCGCTCTGCGCCGGGCTTGCTTCGAACAGAATATCAAACTCGAAGTAGTCAAGAATACGCTTCTCCACAAAGCTTTGATGACCTTGGACAACAAGGAAATCGAAACGCTCTACCCGACCCTTGAGGGCAACACGGCCATCATGTTCACGACCGTTCCGAGCGCACCTGCGAAGGTGATCAAGGAATACGGCGGCAAGTTTGGCAAACCCGAGCTCAAGAGCGCCTTCCTGCAGGATTGCGCTTACGTGGGCGCCGACCAGCTGAACGTGCTTCTGACGGTCAAATCGCATGATGAACTTATCGGTGACATCATCGGTCTCCTCCAGTCACCTATCCGCCGGGTCATCTCCGCCCTGGAGGATTCCAAGAAAGAGGCCGAATAATTTTCGCAGTAACAAAAAACAATTAAAAATCAATAATTATGGCAGATATCAAAGCTCTTGCGGAAGAACTTGTTAACCTTACCGTAAAAGAAGTCCAGGAACTTGCACAGGTCCTCAAAGACGAATATGGCATCGAACCCGCTGCTGCCGCAGTCGTGGTTGCCGCCGCTGAAGCCGGTCCGGCCGCTGAAGCCGAGCAGACCGCATTCGACGTGATCCTCATCTCCGCCGGCCAGGCGAAACTCCAGATGGTGAAAGCCGTCAAGGAACTCACCGGTCTCGGTCTGAAGGAAGCCAAGGAACTCGTTGACAAGGCTCCGAACGCAGTCATCAAGGAGAAGGTCTCCAAGTCTGAAGCAGAACAAGTCAAGGCAGCTCTCGAAGAAGCAGGCGGCGAAGTTGAACTTAAATAACCAGACGCCCACTTCTTCCCGCTGAGGGACAGAATCCGGGTTTAGGGCCTGCGGGCCCTAAACCTTTTTGTCGTTTTTTTAAGTTTACTCACAACCTGCCTTTTTAAAATGCCACAAAAACCTAACAATCAGAGGATTACATTCGCAACCTCCAAGGCACTTCTGGATTATCCCGATTTTCTGGAAGTGCAGCTGAAGTCGTTCCGCGATTTCTTCCAGCTCGAGACAACGGCTGAGAACCGCAAGAACGAAGGCCTTTACAAGGTTTTCCAGGAGGTTTTCCCGATCACGGATACCCGCAATAATTTCGTCCTGGAGTTCATCGACTATTTCATCGATCCTCCGCGCTACAGCATGGACGAGTGCCTCGACATGGGCCTGACGTACAACGTCCCCCTCAAGGCCAAACTGAAACTTTACTGCACGGACGAAGAACACGAGGACTTCGATACGGTGATCTCCGACGTCTATCTCGGCGCCATCCCGTATATGACTCCCCGCGGAACCTTCATCATCAACGGTTCCGAACGCATCGTGGTCTCCCAGCTGCACCGCTCGCCGGGCGTTTTCTTCGGCCAGAGCATGCACGCCAACGGCACGAAGCTCTACTCCGCGCGCATCATCCCCTTCAAGGGTTCCTGGATCGAATTCGCGACCGACATCAACAACGTGATGTACGCCTACATCGACCGGAAGAAGAAGCTTCCCGTCACCACGCTGCTCCGTGCCATCGGTTTCGAAAGCGACAAGGCCATCCTCGATATTTTCGACCTGGCCGAAGAGGTCAAGGTCAACAAGGCGAACCTCAAGAAGTGCATCGGCCGCAAGCTCGCCGCCCGTGTCCTGAAGACCTGGAACGAGGACTTCGTGGACGAAGATACGGGTGAGGTCGTCTACATCGAGCGCAACAACGTGATCGTGGACCGCGAAACGGTCCTCGAGGAAAGACATATCGACGAAATCCTGGATTCGGGCGTCGCTTCGATCCTTGTCCACAAGGAAGATGCCTACACCACCGATTACGCCATCATCTACAACACGCTCCAGAAAGACCAGACCAACTCCGAGAAAGAGGCGATCTTCTATACCTACCGGCAGCTCCGCAACTCCGAACCGCCGGATGAGGCCACGGCGCGCGACGTCATCGACAAACTCTTCTTCTCCGACAAGCGCTATGACCTCGGTCAGGTGGGCCGCTACCGGCTCAACCGGAAGCTCAACCTGTCCACCGATCCGAATGTCCGCATCCTGACCAAGGAAGACATCATCGAGATCATCCGCTACCTGATCCAGCTGATCAACTCGAAGGCGACCGTCGACGACATCGACCACCTGAGCAACCGCCGCATCCGCACGGTCGGCGAACAGCTCGCCAACCAGTTCAGCGTCGGCCTGGCCCGCATGGCCCGGACGATCCGCGAACGGATGAACGTGCGTGACAACGAAGTCTTTACGCCCGTCGACCTGATCAACGCCAAGTCGCTCTCGAGCGTGATCAACAGCTTCTTCGCCACCAGCCAGCTGAGCCAGTTCATGGACCAGACCAACCCCCTGGCCGAGATGACGCACAAACGCCGTCTCTCCGCCCTGGGTCCGGGCGGTCTGTCCCGCGACCGCGCCGGTTTCGAGGTGCGCGACGTGCACTACACCCACTACGGACGCCTCTGCCCGATCGAGACGCCGGAAGGTCCGAACATCGGTCTGATCTCTTCGCTCTGCGTCTACGCCAAGATCAACGACCTGGGCTTCATCGAAACCCCGTACCGCAAGGTGGCCGACGGCCGCGTGGATCTGAGCGACCAGGGTGTTGTGTACCTCAGCGCCGAAGAAGAGGAGAACAAGGTCGTGGCCCAGTCCTCCGTCAAGCTCGACGACGACGGCAACATCCTCGACGAGCGCATCAAATGCCGTCTCGAGGCCGACTTCCCGGTCCGCAGCAAGGAGAGCATCGACCTGATGGACGTGGCGCCGAACCAGGTGGCCTCCATCGCCGCCTCCCTGATCCCGTTCCTGGAGCACGACGACGCCAACCGCGCCCTGATGGGTTCGAACATGATGCGCCAGGCCGTTCCGATCATCAAGCCCGAAGCGCCGATCGTCGGTACCGGTCTGGAAGGCCCCGTGGCCCGCGACTCCCGCACCCAGATCGCGGCCGAAGGCAAAGGCGAAGTCGTCTTTGTCGACGCCCGTGAAATCCATATCAAATACGACAAGACCGAGAACGAACGTTTCGTGAGCTTCGATCCCGAAGTGACGGTCTACACCCTGCCGCTCTACCGCAAGACCAACCAGAGCACCTCGATCCGCCTGACCCCGATCGTCCGCAAGGGCGACCGCGTGGTGCCCGGCCAGATCCTCACGGAAGGCTATGCCACGCAGAACGGCGAACTCGCCCTCGGACGCAACCTGAAGGTGGCGTTCATGCCTTGGAAGGGCTACAACTTCGAGGATGCCATCGTGCTCTCCGAGCGCATCATCCGCGAAGACATCTTCACCTCCATCCACGTGGACGAATATATTATGGAAGTCCGCGACACCAAGCGCGGCATGGAGGAACTCACCGCCGACATTCCGAACGTGAGCGAAGATGCCACCAAGGACCTCGACAAGAACGGTATCATCCGCATCGGCGCCCACGTGGAGCCGGGCGACATCCTCATCGGCAAGATCACCCCGAAGGGCGAAAGCGATCCTTCCCCGGAAGAGAAGCTCCTCCGCGCCATCTTCGGCGACAAGGCCGGCGACGTGAAGGACGCCTCCCTGAAGGCCTCCCCGTCCCTGTCGGGTACGATCATCGGCAAGCGTCTCTTCTCGCACGTCATCAAGGACAACACCAAGAAGGGCAAGGAGAACGCCAAGCGCCAGCTGCAGGAAGCCAAGGATGACTTCGACCGCAAGTGCGCCGACCTGCGCAACCTCTTCCTCGACAAGCTCACCAAGCTCGTCGCGGGCAAGAAGAGCGCCGGCATCGGCGACCTCTACGGCGCCGAACTCCTGCCGAAGGGCGAAGCCTTCACCCGCGAGCTCCTCGAGCAGATTGACTACAACAACGTCAACCCTGCGAAGTGGACCTCCGACAAGAAGAGCAATGATCTCATCAAAACCCTGATCAACAATTACTTGATCAAATATAAGGAGTATGACGCGCAGTACAAGCGCATCAACTACAACCTGACCATCGGCGACGAGCTCCCGAGCGGCATCATGAAGCTCGCCAAGGTGTACGTCGCCAAGAAGCGCAAGATCCAGGTGGGCGACAAGATGGCCGGCCGTCACGGCAACAAGGGCATCGTGGCCAAGGTGGTCCGCGACGAGGACATGCCGTTCCTCGAAGACGGTACCCCCGTGGACATCGTCCTCAACCCGCTCGGCGTGCCTTCCCGTATGAACCTCGGACAGATCTACGAGACCGTCCTCGGTTGGGCGGGCCGCGAACTTGGTCTGAAGTTCAGCACCCCGATCTTCGACGGTGCCAGCCTGGACGACATCTGCCAGTACACCGACAAGGCGGGTCTCCCCCGCTACGGCCGCACGCAGCTGCGCGACGGCGGTACGGGCGAACTCTTCGACCAGCAGGCCACCGTGGGCGTGATCTATATGATCAAGCTCGGCCACATGGTCGACGACAAGATGCACGCCCGTTCCATCGGTCCTTACTCCCTGATCACCCAGCAGCCGCTCGGCGGTAAAGCCCAGTTCGGCGGCCAGCGTTTCGGCGAGATGGAGGTCTGGGCGCTCGAAGCCTTCGGCGCCTCCAACATCCTGCAGGAAATCCTGACCATCAAGTCGGACGACGTGACCGGCCGCAGCCGGGCCTACGAAGCCATCGTCAAGGGCGACCCGATGCCGATCGCCGGTATTCCGGAATCGCTCAACGTGTTGCTCCACGAACTCCGCGGCCTCGGCCTGAGCGTCAAGCTGGACTAGTTCAAAGAATTGTTTGACAAGTAAAAATCAAGGATATGTCTTTAAAGAAAGAGATAAAGGTCAAAAACAACTTCAACCAGATCACCATCGGCCTGGCTTCTCCGGAAGAGATTCTCGAGCAGTCCTCGGGCGAGGTGCTCAAGCCGGAGACCGTCAACTACCGCACCTATAAACCGGAGCGTGACGGACTCTTCTGCGAGCGCATCTTCGGTCCCACGAAGGACTACGAGTGCCACTGCGGAAAGTACAAGCGGATCCGCTACCGCGGCATCGTCTGCGACCGCTGCGGTGTGGAGGTGACCGAGAAGAAGGTTCGCCGCGAACGGATGGGCCACATCAGCCTGACCGTCCCCGTCGCCCATATCTGGTATTTCCGCTCGACGCCCAACAAGATCGGGTATCTGCTCGGCATTCCTTCCAAGCGGCTTGAAGCGATCATCTACTACGAGAAATACGTGGTGATGCGCGTCGGCGCCGCCAAGGAGATCAAGGACCGCACCGTCAACGAACTCGACCTCCTGAGCGAAGAAGAGTATCTCGAAATCCTCGACCGGCTGCCGAAGGGCAACCAGGACCTCCCCGACGACGATCCCAACAAGTTCGTGGCCGGCATGGGCGCCGAGGCCATCTACGAGATGCTCAAGAACGTGGATCTCGACACCCTCTCCTACGACCTGCGCCACAAGAGTGAGTCCGAGACCTCGCAGCAGCGCAAGGCCGAGGCCCTCAAGCGCCTGAGCGTGATCGAGGCTTTCCGCGAGTCGAAGGAAATCAACCACCCGGAATGGATGGTGATGAAGGTGATCCCGGTCATCCCGCCGGATCTCCGCCCGCTCGTTCCCCTCGACGGCGGCCGTTTCGCCACCAGCGACGTCAACGACCTGTACCGCCGCGTGATCATCCGCAACAACCGCCTGAAACGACTCATCGAGATCAAGGCGCCCGAGGTGATCCTCCGCAACGAGAAGCGTATGCTCCAGGAAGCCGTCGACTCCCTGTTCGACAACTCCCGCAAGTCGAACGCCGTCAAGAGCGAAGCCAACCGCACGCTCAAGTCGCTGTCCGACAGCCTCAAGGGTAAGCAGGGCCGCTTCCGCCAGAACCTCCTCGGCAAGCGCGTCGACTACTCCGCCCGAAGCGTCATCGTCGTGGGTCCGGAACTCTCGATGCACGAATGCGGTCTTCCGAAATATATGGCGGCCGAGCTCTACAAGCCGTTCGTCATCCGCAAGCTCATCGAGCGCGGCATCGTCAAGACCGTCAAGAGCGCCAAGAAGATCGTGGACCGCAAGGATCCCGTGATCTGGGACATCCTCGAAAACGTGATGAAGGGCCACCCGGTGCTCCTCAACCGTGCACCGACCCTGCACCGTCTGGGTATCCAGGCCTTCCAGCCGCGCATGATCGAGGGCAAGGCCATCCAGCTCCACCCGCTCGCCTGTACGGCTTTCAACGCCGACTTCGACGGTGACCAGATGGCCGTGCACTTGCCGCTGGGCAACGCCGCCATCCTGGAGGCGCAGCTGCTGATGCTCGGTTCCCACAACATCCTGCACCCGGCCAACGGTGCGCCGATCACGGTCCCTTCGCAGGACATGGTTCTCGGTCTGTACTACATCACCAAGGAACGTCCCGGCGCCAAGGGCGAAGGCATGAAGTTCTACGGTCCCGAAGAGGCGATCATCGCCAAGAACGAGGGCCGCGCCGAATGGCAGACCAAGTGCCAGGTCCGCATCCCCGTCGACAAGACCGACCTTTCCAAGGGCTACAAGATGCAGGACACCACCGTGGGCCGCATCCTGTTCAACCAGCTCGTGCCCGATGAGGTGCCCTACATCAACACCCTGCTGAAGAAGAAGTCGCTCCGCGACATCATCGGCCTGGTGCTGAAGCACACCAGCATCGCCCGCACGGCCCAGTTCCTCGACGACATCAAGAACCTCGGCTACCGCATGGCTTTCGAGGGCGGCCTGTCGTTCAACCTGGGCGACGTGATCATCCCCGACGAGAAAGCCGAACTCGTGGAAGACGGCTACCAGCAGATCGCCGTCTGGCAGAGCAGCTACGACATGGGTCTGATCACCAACAACGAACGTTACAACCACGTCATCGATATCTGGACCACCGTCAACACCCAGCTGACCGGCATCGTCGAGCAGCGCATCAAGGAAGACAAGCAGGGCTTCAACCCGGTCTACATGATGCTGGACTCCGGCGCCCGTGGTTCGAAGGAGCAGATCCGTCAGCTCTGCGGTATGCGTGGCCTGATGGCCAAGCCGCAGAAGTCCGGTTCCACCGGTGCGGACATCATCGAGAACCCGATTCTGGCCAACTTCAAGGAAGGCCTGAGCGTGCTCGAGTACTTCATCTCCACCCACGGTGCCCGTAAGGGTCTGGCCGACACCGCCCTGAAGACGGCTGACGCCGGTTACCTGACCCGCCGTCTGGTGGACGTCTCGCACGACGTGATCATCAACGAGGAAGACTGCGGCACCCTCCGCGGCCTGGTGGCCACCGCCATCAAGAACAAGGATACCGTGGTCGAGAGCCTCGGCGAACGCATCCTGGGCCGCACCTCGGTGCACGACATCTACAACCCGCTCACCGGCGAGAAGATCCTGAGCGCCGGCGACCAGATCACCGAAGACATCGCCGACCAGATCGAGAAACTCCCGATCGAACAGGTGGAAATCCGTTCGGTGCTCACCTGCGAGTCGAAGAAGGGCGTCTGCGCGAAATGCTACGGACGCAACCTGGCGACGGGCCGCATGGTCGAGAAGGGCGAAGTGGTCGGCGTGATCGCCGCCCAGTCCATCGGCGAACCGGGTACCCAGCTGACCCTGCGTACCTTCCACGTCGGTGGTACCGCTTCCAACGTGGCTTCTGAAAGCGAGATCGTCTCCAAGTACGAAGGCCGCCTCGAATTCGAGGAACTTCGCACCATCACCAAGGTGGATGAGAAGGGCGAGCACACGATCGTCGTGAGCCGCGCCACGGAAATGCGCATCGTACACCCCGTCACCGAGATCACCCTCGGCCAGTACAACATCCCCTACGGCTCCGAGCTCTTCAAGAAAGACGGCGAGTCGGTGGTGCCGGGCGACCGCATCTGCAACTGGGATGCCTACAACGCCCTGACCATCACCGAAACGGCTGGTAAGGCCGTGTACGACAACATGATCGAAGGCGTCACCTACCGCGACGAGGCGACGGATGAATTCCAGCAGCACCGCGAGAAGGTGATCATCGAAGCCCGCGACAAGTCGAAGAACCCGAGCGTCCGCATCCTCGGCGAGGACGGCCAGGAACTCAAGTCCTACAACCTGCCTGTGGGTGCCCACGTCATGGTCGAAAACGGTGAGGATATCCACATCGGCGACATCATCGTGAAGATCCCGCGCGCCATCGGCAAGTCGGGCGACATCACGGGCGGTCTGCCGCGCGTCACCGAGCTCTTCGAAGCCCGCAACCCGTCGAACCCCGCCATCGTATCGGAAATCAACGGCGAAGTCTTCATGGGCAAGAACCGCCGCGGTAACCGCGAGATCATCATCCGCGCCCGCAGCGGCGAGGAGAAGCGTTACCTCGTGCCCCTGTCCAAGCAGATCCTCGTCCAGGAGAACGACTACGTCCGCGCCGGCATGCCGCTGTCCGACGGTGCCGTCTCCCCGAGCGACATCCTGAACATCCTGGGCCCGATCAAGGTGCAGGAATACATCGTCAACGAGATCCAGGAAGTCTACCGCATGCAGGGTGTGAAGATCAACGACAAGCACTTTGAAGTGATCGTTCGCCAGATGATGCGCAAGGTCGAGATCGTGGATCCGGGCGACACCCGCTTCCTCCCCGAACAGCTCGTGG
>JAEEGH010029253.1_pt1 | contig 10784 bp, 5 predicted proteins | sample 9134181 | NCBI WGS metagenome assembly JAEEGH01 (sample SAMN16246544, study PRJNA631951) | gut metagenome | biome: gut microbiome; feature: rumen; material: DP-attached | host: Bos | place: Iran: Karaj | collected 2018-10
CCCAGACACCCCTCCCCTCCTCGCCCTCGACGAGTCCCAGCACCCCCTCCGCCCCGAGATGATCCAGCCCGAGGCCCGACGCGTCCTCGAACGCCTCTCCAGCTACGGATTCAAGGCCTACCTCTGCGGCGGCGGCGTCCGCGACCTCTGGCTCGGCAAGACCCCCAAGGACTTCGACGTCGCCACCGACGCCCGCCCCGAGCAGATCAAGCGCATCTGCCGCAACACACGCATCATCGGGCGCCGCTTCCGCCTCGCCCACGTCATCTTCGGCGATGTGATCATCGAGACCGCCACCTTCCGCGCCCTCCTCGACAACCCGCCACCCTCCGCCGAGTCCGTCCCCGTCCCTTCCCGCCGCAACCGCGACATCCCCGACCCCACCTTCGCCACCCGCGACGGCGTCATCGTCCGTGACAACCAGTACGGCACCCCCGAGGAAGACGCCCGGCGCCGCGATTTCACCGTCAACGGCCTCTTCTACGACTACAAGACCCGCCGCATCCTCGACTACGTCGGCGGCATCCGCGACCTCCAGGCCCGCGTCCTCCGCGTCATCGGCGACCCCGCCGTCCGCTACCACGAAGACCCCGTCCGCATGGTCCGCGCCGTCCGCATCGCCTCGCAGCTCGACTTCGCCATCGAGCCCTCCGCCGAGGCCTCCATCCGCGAATGCGCCCCGCAGCTCGCCGCCGCCTCCCACGAGCGGATGCACGAAGAGATGCTCAAGATCTTCAACTGCGGACATGCCGCCGAGGTCTTCCGCCGCGCCTGGGACCTCGGCCTCTTCCAGGTCATCTACCCCGAATTCTCCGATTTCCTCCTCCGGAACGCCCCCCACGCCCTCGAAACCGCCCGCCGCACCCTCGCCCAGTTCGACATCTGGAAGCAGAACGGCCTCCGCCCCACCCCCGCCCTCCAGTACGCACTCCTCTTCGGCCCCCGCATCGAACACCTCGCCGCCAAGGCCCCCCCTGAGATCCCCCCCTTCGAGGCCACCCTCCAGGCCGTCTCCGACGTCATCCGAAACCGCGTCCAGCTCGTCCTCATCCCCAAGTCCGTCCTCTTCGACGTCGAACGCATCATGGGCATGCAGATCCAGATGGCCAAGGCCTCCCCCACCTCCCGCTACGCCACCCGCCTCCGCTCCCGCGCCGGCTTCTCCGACGCCCTCGTCTACCTCAAGTTCTCCACCACCGACCACCCCGACCGCAAGCCCCTCCTCGAAGCCTGGCTCCCCTCCTGACAACTGCCCATCCCACGGCAAACATGCGGTTCACGCACGGCCTTCTTCCCCTCCTCCTCCTGATGGCGACAAGTCTTGTCGCCGCCCCATCCGCCCCCGCTTCCGCCGCCCAAACTTCCCTCCGCCTCACCGCCTTTTCCCCCGCCAACGCATACTCCAACACCGCCGCCTTCTACGCCCTCGGCCCCAAGCCTGCCGCATCGCCCGCCGCCCAGGCAGCCGCTCGCCACATCCTGGACCAGCTCCGCATATTCGGCGTCACCAACGCCTCGCTCGATTCGTTCGAAAGCCCATCCCCCTCCGGCCTTCAGACCTTCTGCAACGTCCTTGCAACCATTCCGGCCGCCCCATCCGCCCCGTCCCCCGCCCCACTGCTGCTCCTGGGCGCGCATTACGACACGAAAATCGGCATTTCCGACCAATTTGCCGGCGCAAACGACTCCGCCTCCGGCGTCGGCGCCCTGCTGGAAATCGCCCGCGTCATCGCCCTCCACCCCCTGCGCCATGAAGTCCGTCTGGCCTTCTTCGACGGCGAAGAAGCCGCCATCGCCTACGCTCCCAACGACGGCTTCCACGGCTCGCAGCATCTTGCCGCGACCATGCTCAAAAATGAGGAAATTCCGCGACTTTCCGCCATGATCCTCCTCGACATGATCGGAGACGCCTCCTTCTCCCTGACCCTCCCCGCCAACACCGACCACGACCTCCGCAAGCTCGCCCTCGCCGCCGCCACCGACGAAGACTGCCGCTCTGCCGTCAGCCTCCTCCCCTACGGCATGTCCGACGACCACATCGCCTTCCAGCAGCTCAAGGTCCCCGCCATCGACCTCATCGATTTCGAGTTCGGCTCCGCCCCCGGCAAAAACGACTACTGGCACACCCCCGCCGACACCCTCGACAAGATTTCTCCAGATTCCCTCAAAAAATCCTCAAAAATCGCCCTTCGCATCGCCGAAGCCCTCGATGCCCGCCTCCCGGCGCCCGTCCCGGCGGAATCCTCCGGATTCGTCCGCCCCTTCCTCAAGACCGGACTCTACGCCATCGCCATCCTCCTGCTCCTCCTCGGACTCCTCGGATGCCTCATTCCCGCCCTTCCCGGCCCGCCGCTCGCCTATGCCGCCCTGCTCGTCCTCCAATGCCATCCCAGCCACCCATACTCCCTGACCTTCCTGATCATTTCTGGCCTCCTCACCGTCATCGTGACCATCGCAGACATGATCGCCCCCTCCTGGCTCACCAAGAAAGCCGGCGGCAGCCGCTGGGGAACCTGGGGCTCCGTCCTGGGCTTCCTCGTCGGACTGATCTTCTTCCCCCCCTTCGGATTCCTCATCGGCTGCCTCCTCGGCGCCTTCCTCGGTGAAATCCTGGCCAGCCACAGTTCCAAATCCGCCAAAAAATCCGCTCCTGTTCTCTCCGCCCTCGCCGCTTTCGCCGGTTTCCTCCTCGGCACCGGCCTCAAACTTCTCCTCTGCCTATACTTCTGCCTCCAATCCCTCCATTTCTGGCACTGAAGTCCTCTTCCTGAGCCCCCTCGCCCCCCTTCCCTCCTCGTCCTCGTCGTCTCGTCCCCTCGTCGTCTCGTCCCCCCCCGTCCCGTCTGTCCCGTCCGTCCCGGTGGTCCCGTGCCCCCCCGCCCGCGTCCTCCGCGCGTCAGCGCGCCCCCTTTTTCCCCTTTCTGTTCTTTTGTGCAAAAATCCTCCCCCTTCCCCTCCCCGCGTCCCTTCCTCGCTTTCCGCGCGGCAGCGCGCCCACTCGTCACTCGTCACTCGTCACTTGCGCCTCGGCGCGCCATCCTGGCGCCCGAAGTGCAAAAAAAGGGGAGGCCCGTGGCGGAGAATGGGGGGGGTGTCCGCCGGGGGTCTCCCGAGAGGAAAAAATCTGGCAGCGTGCTACTCTCCCGCCTCCAAGTGAGGCAGTACCATCGCCGCGGCGGGTCTTAACTGCTGTGTTCGGAATGGGAACAGGTGTTTCTCCCGCGCCATGGCCACCAGAAAAAGGGATGCATGCGATACGGAACACCGCCGACTGAATCATGAACACTCGGCCTTCCGGCGGCGGACGCGGGATGCCGAAGCAGCCTGCGTGCCGTGGAAAAAAATAAAACTGGCCAAGCCTCGCGGCAGATTAGTAGCGGTCAGCTGAACGCCTCGCGGCGCTTGCACACCCGCCCTATCAAGGTCGTGGTCTTCGACCTGCCTTCGGTCTGGGCGAACCCAGAAGGGAAATCCTATCTTGGAGTCGGCTTGGCTCTTAGATGCATTCAGAGCTTATCCATTCCGCACATAGCTACCCGGCCGTGCCGCTGGCGCGACAACCGGAGCACCAGAGGTGCGTCATTCCCGGTCCTCTCGTACTAAGGAATGCTCTCCTCAAATTTCCTGCGCCCGCAGTGGATAAGGACCAAACTGTCTCACGACGTTTTGAACCCAGCTCGCGTACCACTTTAATCGGCGAACAGCCGAACCCTTGGGACCTTCTCCAGCCCCAGGATGTGATGAGCCGACATCGAGGTGCCAAACCGCCGCGTCGATATGGACTCTTGGCGGCGATCAGCCTGTTATCCCCGGAGTACCTTTTGTCCGTTGAGCGACGGCGCTACCACGAGCGACCGCCGGATCACTTAGTCCTGCTTTCGCACCTGCTCGGCTTGTGGGCCTCGCAGTCAAGCCATCTTCTACCTATACGCTCTGCGCACGATTGCCGACCGTGCTGAGATGACCTTAGAACTCCTCCGTTATCCTTTTGGAGGAAACCGCCCCAGTCAAACTGACCCTCTGACACGGTCCCGGGGCCGGATTCACGGCCCGCGGTTAGAATTCCAATCGACCAAGACTGGTATTTCACTGACGGCTCCGCGGACCCTGACGAGTCCGTTTCGACGCCTCCCAGCTATGCTACACGTGGCCGACCAAAACACAATGTCAGATTACAGTGAAGGTTCACAGGGTCTTTCCGTCCTACTGCGGGTATCCGGCATTTTCACCGGAACTACAACTTCACCGAGATCCACGTTGAGACAGCGCCCAGATCGTTACACGATTCGTGCAGGTCAGAACTTGCCTGACAAGGAATTTCGCTACCTTAGGACCGTTATAGTTACGGCCGACATTCACCGGGGCTTCGGTTCGGAGCTTCGCCTTGCGGCTGACCCCTCGCCTTAACCTTACGGCATTGGTCACGTGTCACACCATATACGTCCTCTTTCGAGTTGGCATAGTGCTATGTTTTTGATAAACAGTCGCCTGGGCCCGTTCACTGCGCCTCTCCTCCGCTTCGAAGATAGATCTGACGGAGGGGAGGACCCCTTCTTCCGAAGTTACGGGGCTAGATTGCCGAGTTCCTTAACATGGTTTCTCTCGCGCGCCTTGGTATCTTCTACCATCCCACCTGTGTCGGTTTGCGATACGGTCGCCTATGGACTCGCCAGGAGTTTTTCTTGCCGGCATGGCCTCGGCCGATCCGCGTTGGCCGAAGCCGCCGCGTCGCGTCGCCTTTCAGGTTGCGCTGCCGGATTTGCCTGACAGCACCCCTACGGGCTTGCACCACCACTTCCGGTCGGTGGCCGACCTAGCCTTCCGGTTGCTCCGTCGCGTCTTTGCCGTCCATCGGCGGTACGGGAATATTCAACCCGTTTCCCATCGCCTACGCCTGAATGGCCTGGGCTTAGGGGCCGACTAACCCTGGGCGGACGAACCTTCCCCAGGAAATCTTGGGATTTCGGCGGCCGGGATTCTCACCCGGCTTTTCGTTACTCATGTCCGCATAATCGCTCGCATGCGCTCCACGTTCGGTCACCCTTGCGCTTCGACGCCCATGCGACGCTCCTCTACCGCTCCGCGCCCCCCGCAGGGAACGCAGAACCCGCAGCTTCGGCAACCGGCTTAGTCCCGATCATTTTCGGCGCACAATCGCTCGACTAGTCAGCTGTTACGCACTGTTTAAATGGTGGCTGCCTCTAAGCCAACATCCTAGCTGTTTCAGCGATCGCACATCCTTAGTCACTCAACCGGTTTTAGGGGCCTTAACTGGCGGTCTAGGCTGTTTCCATTTTGACTATGAAGCTTATCCCCCACAGTCTATCTCCGCACGTGACGGACGCGGCATTCGAAGTTTGATTGGCTTCGGAAATCCGGTAAGATCCCTAGTCCATTCAGTGCTCTACCTCCGCGCCTTGCATTCGTGCAGGCTAACCCTAAAGTTATTTCGAGGAGAACCAGCTATCACCGAGTTTGATAAGTCTTTCGCTCCGACCCACAGGTCATCCTAGATGTTTTCAGCCATCACAGGTTCGGCCCTCCATCGCCTTTTACGGCGACTTCGGCCTGCCCATGGGTAGATCACACGGCTTCGGGTCTATGGCCGGCAACTGGACGCGCGTTTCGCACTCGCTTTCGCTTCGGCTCCGGACGTCTCCGCCCTTAACCTCGCTGCCGACAATAACTCGCGGACTCATTATGCAAAAGGCAAGCGGCCACCGGATCGCTCCGGCCACCACAGTTTGTAGGCACGTGATTTCAGGTCCTGTTTCACTCCCCTGGCAGGGGTTCTTTTCACCTTTCCCTCGCGGTACTAGTTCGCTATCGGTCACCGACAGTATTTAGCCTTGGCGCGTGGACGCGCCGGATTCGCGCGGGGTTTCACGTGTCCCGCGCTACTTGGGATGCCCTTACGGCCTCTCGGGATTTCGGCTACGGGGCTCTCACCCGCTATGGCGCGCCTTTCCAGGCGCTTCGCCTATCCTTCCTGGTCCGATGTCAGGGTCCCTCAACCCCGGCGGACAAGTCCGCCGGTTTGGGCTTCTCCCCGTTCGCTCGCCACTACTTGGGGAATCACTGTTGTCTTCTCTTCCTCCAGGTACTGAGATGTTTCACTTCCCTGGGTTGGCCGCGAAGCCCTATTTGATTCGGACTCCGCTGGCGGGGCATTGCCCCCGCCGGGTTTTCCCATTCGGACACCTCCGGATCAAAGCGTGTTTGCCGCTCCCCGGAGCTTTTCGCAGCTTGCCGCGTCCTTCGTCGCCTGCCGGTGCCAAGGCATCCGTCACATGCCCTTCCGAGCTTGGCCAGAAAATTCTGACCCGCCCGAAGGCCTTCATGAGTATTCTGATTCTTGGTGAAGAGTGTTTTTCTACCCTTCTCTTTTCGATGTTTCGTATCGTATGCAAATGTCAAAGAGCTTGATCCGCCGAATCGGCAGATGAAAAACGTCCATGCCCCGGGGGAAGAATGGTGGGCGTGGCTGGAATCGGACCAGCGACCTCGTCCTTATCAGGGACGCGCTCTAACCAACTGAGCTACACGCCCGGTTGCGACGATGGTGGAGGCAACGGGATTCGAACCCGTGACTTCCAGCTTGCAAAGCTGGCGCTCTACCAACTGAGCTATGCCCCCGGCCGGCTTCATCGGCCCGCCGCGGGCGAACCCCGCTTCCCCCGCTTCGCAGGCAGAAGCGGCAAGGCAAATACCACATGGCCCGTGTCCGCCAAGGCCGTAATTCGGGCCCCTTCCGGGGCTCGCCCTCCGCGTCTCCGCGGCGGGCGATTGTCCGTATCCCTGGAGGGACGGACCTTTCGGCCCTCCTCCGGGATTCTCCTTAGAAAGGAGGTGATCCAGCCGCTGGTTCCCCAACGGCTACCTTGTTACGACTTCATCCCAGTCACCAACCGCACCTTGGACGCCTACCTCCCTCGCGGGTCGGATCAACGGCTTCGGGTGCAATCGGCTCCCATGATGTGACGGGCGGTGTGTACAAGACCCGGGAACGTATTCACGGCGTCGTAGCTGATACGCCGTTACTAGCGATTCCGGCTTCATGGAGTCGGGTTGCAGACTCCAATCCGAACTGGGGCCGGTTTTCGGGTTCCGCTCCGCCTCGCGGCTTCGCTTCCTTCTGTGCCGGCCATTGTAGCACGTGTGCAGCCCTGGACATAAGGACCATACTGACTTGACGTCATCCCCACCTTCCTCCTGCTTGTCACAGGCAGTCTGGCCAGAGTGCCTAACTCAATAAGGGCAACTGGCCACAGGGGTTGCGCTCGTTGCGGGACTTAACCCAACACCTCACAGCACGAGCTGACGACAGCCATGCAGCACCTGTGCAGGCTCGGTATTGCTACCGTCGTCCCCCTTTCAGGGTCCTACCACCTGCATGTCAAGTCCAGGTAAGGTTCTTCGCGTTGCATCGAATTAAGCCACATGCTCCACCGCTTGTGCGGGTCCCCGTCAATTCCTTTGAGTTTTAACCTTGCGGCCGTACTCCCCAGGCGGCGCACTTATCGCGTTGGCTTCGGCGCGCGGAGGGACAATTCCCCGCACACCAAGTGCGCACCGTTTAGGGTCAGGACTACCAGGGTATCTAATCCTGTTTGCTCCCCTGACTTTAGAGCCTCAGCGTCAGTATCCGTCCAGAAGGCTGCCTTCGCCATCGGTGTTCTTCTTGATATCTACGCATTTCACCGCTACACCAAGAATTCCGCCTTCCTCTCCGGTACTCCAGCCCGGCAGTTTCGAATGCCGTTCCGCCCTTGAGTGGCGGGATTTCACATTCGACACACCAGGCCGCCTACGCTCCCTTTACGCCCAGTAAATCCGAACAACGCTCGAGACCTCTGTATTACCGCGGCTGCTGGCACAGAGTTAGCCGTCTCTTATTCTTGAGGTACTATCACCGCGCAAGGCTGTTCGCCTCGCACACGTTTATCCCTCACAAAAGGAGTTTACAATCCGAAGACCTCCGTCCTCCACGCGACGTCGCACCGTCAGGCTTCCGCCCATTGCGAATGATTCTCGACTGCAGCCTCCCGTAGGAGTCTGGGCAGTATCTCAGTCCCAGTGTGGCTGACCATCCTCTCAGACCAGCTAGCCGTCATCGCCTTGGTGGGCCGTTACCCCGCCAACAAGCTGATAGCGCACGGACCCGGCTCCAAGCGGCAGGCCTTGCGGTCCCCGCCTTTAGCTCCGCCGGGATGCCCCGGCTCGCCACATTCGGCATTATCCCCCCTTTCGGGAGGCTATGCCCATCTTGGAGATGGATTGTCCATGTTGTACTCACCCTTCCGCCGCTTTCCTCCGGAAGTCCTCGTCCGAAAACTTGAACTCCCAGATTCTCGCTCGACTTGCATGCCTAATCCACGCCGCCAGCGTTCGTTCTGAGCCAGGATCAAACTCTCCATAGTGAAATGGAACGGGCTCTCCGCCGCCTTCCGGCGGCTTCGGCCCAAGTGATCCTTCTAGCCGGCTCCGGCCTCTCGGCCCTCGCCGGGTCAAAGAAATGACCTTTGACTGAACACAAGCTGTTTGTACTTACCTTGCCGCTCCTGTCTCGAAGCGGCATTGCATGAACGTCTTTCTGCTTTCAGAGATCTTCCGGCCCGAACCGGGCCGCGTCCGTCCCTACCCCGATGCCTCGCACCCTCGTAGCGGCGAACGGGGTCGAATTATACGCAGGCAAAACCCATTGTCAATCCTTTTCCAAAAAAAATTTTTTGCCCCCCTTTTTTCCCGTTTTCCCGAACATTTTCCCCATTTTCACCCCCCCTCCCCTCCCCCGGCCCAAAAATTTTTTTCACCCCGACGAACCCTTTTTCCGCCCTCCATGCCGGAGCGCGGGCTTCCCAGCTCGCGAAAAACCTGCAAAGGAGCAATCCCTGTTTTGTCGATAATATCGATATTTTCGACATTTTCGATAAAATCGAGCCCCCCTTGCGCCCATTTCTGGCCACCCGTTCGCTCTGCCCCCCTCCCACCTCTCTCCCGCCCACGCTCTGCCCCTCTCCCCCAGAAATTTCCGCATTTTCTAGGAAATCTAGCCCCTCTAGAAACCCTAGAAACCCTAGAAATTCCTAGAAAAAATCCCGACTCCACCTCCCCCCCCTCGCCCTCCTGATAGCTGGCCGTCGGCCAGCCACCTCCCGCCTTATCCGGCCCCTTTCGCTCTCCCCACTCGCCCTCCGGGGAGGGCGCGCCTCCGTCCGCGCCGCCCATTCGCCCCCAAAACACTCTTCCATACTATGGAAACATGTTTTCAGACGCCCTGAAAACTCTTTTCCATTGTATGGAAACGTGTTTCGAACGCGGCTGGCGAAAGGGCGAAAGTCCAAGGGGTCGCGGAAGCGCTGTCGGCGGTGATGGAGGCCACGGGTGGCCGCGGATGGACGGCCGAAGAACGGGAGATGGACACCGCGGAACACATCGTCTCGGTCAAGCGTGAGGGCTGGAAGGCGGTCACCCGGGTCAAGGAGATGGAGCGCGGGAAGGAATCGGCCACTCCGGAAGGCTCGAAACGTTCTTCAAGAAAAAAGTCCGGTCCCATTCATGAGGGGGCCTTAAAAAAATCTGCCAATGCTGACAACCATCCATGCGTAATCGGGATCAATCATCTCGACACAAAGGACACGCGGAAATGGGGTTATTGTGCTGGACAAAAAAAATGTATTGTATTGTTTGGGGGGTCATGAAAAAAAATGCGTAAGAAATCCACTGTTCGGTCGCTAATTCTCCTCAGGCTCTTCCCTTGGGAGAAACGGGGAGAGTTCCTCCAAAGGCGGAACGGAGCCAGAAAAACGGAACAGCACGCGCGAACCGCTTTGTGTGGCATGGAAATCCCAATCGTCCGGCGGACCGACTGCTCAGATCGGTGTTTTTGCTTTCCAGACCATGGATAAAGACATGCCAATCCGTGGGCGGGCGGCCATTCCCAGATGGAGCGTTGTTGAAAAGGGGCTTGACGAATCGGCGTCCGGGACCCGCGCCGCCCTGCCCGAGACCGTTTTTGCTTGCAGATATGATTCTTGTGTATCCGTTCTTGGATAGGAGATGTTGCAGACGAACAAGTCGTTTTCAAGACAAGACATGACATGGCCGGCCGGGAACCCTTTCCGCTCCTGGTCCGGAAAAATCCCAAATCCGTATACCAATCAAAGCATGGCGAAGATGCGAGAACAAAACGAATTGTCGCTGGAGGAGGTCCAACGCGAAAGCATGCGCATGCTTTCCGTCATCGACCGCGTTTGCGTAACCAATGGCATCCGGTATTCATTGGGCTATGGCTCCCTGATCGGCGCCGTGCGCCACAAGGGCTTCATCCCCTGGGATGACGATGTCGACCTCATTATGACCCGGCCGGAGTACGAAAAATTCGTCCGCTTGGTGAACAACGACGGGGTGATGCGGGACAATCGGCTCAAGTTTTTCGCCCCGGAGCTCGGCAATGCCTTTTTCAACATCGCGCGCGTTTGCGACATGCAAAGGACCCGTGTCCGGAAGTACAACCAATGGAACGACGAGGATATCGGCATGTGGATCAGTGTTTTTCCTATCGATTCGCTGCCGGCGGACAACGGGGCCCTGATCCGGCGGCAAAGCAAGGTTTGTTTCCAGGTGTGCGGCGCTCGGGTCCCTTTGCTTTCCGGATTAGCCCGACTTTCCACGTTCGAGCCCGATTTGAACTTTTTTCGGAGGGGGCGGTGGTGAATTTCTTAGGAAATTCGGGGGTGGGCGGTCCTGAAATGGCCGAAATGGCGTGTAGTGTAGACCTGGCC
>JAEEGH010029254.1_pt1 | contig 10784 bp, 7 predicted proteins | sample 9134181 | NCBI WGS metagenome assembly JAEEGH01 (sample SAMN16246544, study PRJNA631951) | gut metagenome | biome: gut microbiome; feature: rumen; material: DP-attached | host: Bos | place: Iran: Karaj | collected 2018-10
TGCTGCAACTGTCCACCCATACGAACACTTTTTTGGGGAAGTTACTGTCTACTAATAGTCAATGGGTTGCGTATGAGAAGGAAATGTGTGCCTTGGCAGACAAGATTATTGTAGTAGTAGACGAGGCCAAGACTCGTATTGAATCCCTTGGCGTTCCTTCCGAAAAGATTTTTGTGGTTTCCAATACGTTGAATATTGATCAATTCGATCCGATGGAGAGAAAGGGATTCTCCAAGGATGCCTTTAGGCTGTTGTATGTTGGAGGAATCAATTATCATCGAGGAATACAATATGTAATCAAGGCGATTTCAATATTGAAAGGTAAAGGGATTGAGGTGCATTTCGATTTGGTCGGAAACGGTAGCTATGTGCCTAAGATTAAGGAAATGATTGAGGATTTGCATGTGCAGGACAATGTCACAGTTCATGGCTTTAAACTCTTTACCCAGATATGCGATTTGTACGAATCGGCTCACGTCGCCTTGATTCCTCACATTAAATCGGGACATACCGACAACACGATTCCGCATAAGATATTCCAGTACATGTATGCCGAAATTCCAATGATTGTATCAAATTGCGACCCGTTGGTACGTATTGTCAACGAAACGCAGAGCGGAGTGAGCTATCAGTATGACCAGCCTGAAGAGTTGGCGGCCATTGTAGCTGATTTCTATGAGCATCCGGAAAAGTTGGAGCGTTACATCCAACATGGGCGACAAGCCGTAATCGACAAGTACAATTGGCGAGTGGACGGCGAAAGACTGGTGGGCTTGTATGCGAGTTTCAATGATTAACACAAGACAGAAGGAGATGAAGAAAGTTTTGATGGTGTTTGGCACCCGTCCTGAGGCAATCAAGATGTGTCCTTTGGCGATTGCTTTTCGAAAGCGTTCTGAAGCTTTTGTGACAGAAGTGTGTGTCACAGGTCAGCATCGTGAGATGTTGGATCAGGTCTTGAAAATCTTCAATGTCGTTCCTGACTACGATTTGAACATTATGCAACAGGGTCAGGACTTGTACGATGTCACCTCAAAAGTCTTGGTGGGCATGCGCAATGTGCTGCAAGTCTCAAAGCCTGATATGGTGTTGGTTCACGGTGACACTACGACCAGTATGGCGACGGCATTGGCGGCCTTCTACCAGCATATTCCAGTGGGCCATGTTGAGGCCGGTTTGCGAACTCATAACATTTATAGTCCATGGCCGGAGGAGATGAACAGGCAGATTACAGGTCGCATTGCGAACTATAATTTTGCCCCAACGGCATTGAGCAAGCAAAACTTGATGAACGAAGGTGTCCCTGAAGAAAAAATTGTTGTTACGGGGAATACAGTAATTGATGCGCTTCAAATGATTGTCGCTAAGATGAATTCGGATGTGGCTATGGGAGCGCAGCTACAACGAAAACTGGAGATACTGGGCTATGATGCGGTTCGTCTTATTAAAGGCAGGAGATTGGTGTTGATTACAGGTCATCGGAGAGAAAACTTTGGAGAAGGATTTATCAATATTTGTCTGGCTATCAAAGAACTGTCCCAACGGTACCCCGAAGTGGATTTCGTTTATCCTATGCATTTGAATCCGAATGTACGGAGGCCAATACATGAGGTGTTCGGTGAAAAGCTGTTCAATTTGGGAAATATTTTCTTTATGGAGCCGCTTGAATATTTGGAGTTTGTATATTTGATGCAGAGGTCGACCATTGTTTTGACCGACAGCGGCGGTATTCAGGAGGAAGCACCTGGATTAGGGAAGCCAGTCCTTGTAATGCGTGACACCACAGAACGACCCGAAGCTGTGGGAGCAGGTACGGTGAAATTGGTGGGGACCGACAAGAAAGCTATAATAGACGGTGTATCTCTCTTGTTGGAGGATGAAGCGGTGTATGATCGTATGTCAAAAGCGATTAATCCCTACGGTGACGGGAAAGCTTGTGAACGTATCGTGGAGTTCTTCATTCAAGGGCAACGTGAATGATATGGGTTCTCCGTTTCTCCTTGGGGGGCAACTTCATGTAATCACCATAGATGCTGGTCAAATAGCGGTCAGGATCGGCTGGGCCAAGGACGGTTTTTCCCTCAAAAACTATTTCCTTTAAAGGATATACCATATCCTTATTGTATGAATTACCATATACACTAAAGTGCTTTTCATATCCGAGTTTGGTTTTGGGCTTTAAGTTGAGTAAGGACCAAACAAAACCCATTCCTATTTTTATCAAAGGGAATGCCAGTGTAGCAATATGGTTCTTTAGTGTGACCTTCTGCTTGACACTGAAGAAGTGTCCTGCTTTTTGGTACCAATACAGCACTTTCTTTTGCAGCTTCAGATTGATGTCGGGATAGGGAACCACTTCGAATATGTCGATGTAGATGCCTTTGTTGTAATTTGAGGTGAAGTCGTCGTGTTGGGTGACAAAGAACGAGTTCTTGTCTCTGACCTTGTTCAGTAGCAGTCGATAGGACGGGTCTGTTTCCTTGGTCTGGAGAAAATAGGGCTCAGAGAGCTCTTTTGGTGCGATTTCCAAAAACTTATGGTAGTCTTCTGAAGGCATGGAGACGTCGATGTCGTCATCCCAAGGGATGAAACCTCCGTGACGCACTGCGCCTAACAGGGTGCCAAAGTCTATCCAGTATTGGATGTTGTGTTTGCGGCAGACCCTGTCGATTTCTACAAGGATGTCCAGAAGCCGCAACTGCATCTTTCTTAAAGTGTTCTCTTCAGGGTTGTTTTGTAAGAGGTTTTCCATGTCGCATTATTTTGATCCAATGACTCTAATATAGGTTTCGTCCTGACCGTTGAACGGGGCAAATCCTTTTTCTTCCGCGGCAAAATCTATTTTAAACCCTATGGCTTTCAGTTCTTCGCAGAGCGTTTCAAAATGAAGGAACCGCCGGTAATGGTCGTTGAGGATGAAAGCGTCGGGCTCGCCGTCAACAGGAGTTCCGACCTGATATATCTCGTTTTTCTGACCTCTGACCTCAATGCATAGTTTCCCGTTGGGGTTTAGGTTCCTGAAAGCCCATCGGAGCACTTTCTCTTCCTGTTCCTTGGAAATAGAGTGTAAGGTGAATCTTGAGTAAACGATGTCGTATTGGGTGCTGTCATCCAGATTGGTGAAATCAAGGCAAATGAACTGAAGATTATTGAGTCTTTGGAAACGGTGTTGAAGCAACTCGATGATGTTCTCGCATTGGTCGATGGCCACGACTTTAGCGGCATTGTCATTGGCAAAGAATATGGCATCGCGGCCGTTGCCACAACCCAATTCAATCACTTTCTTTCCCGCTAATTGAAGTGTTTCTGAAACATATAATGCGAACAAAGAAGGTTTCTCTTCTTCTGATTTCTTAGAATAGATGTTTTTCCAATAGTTCTTGTCCATGATGGTTATTGTTGTTGAAAAATTCCAAGTAAGTTGACGTATCCTGCAGTTAAAGCTCTCCTTGAATACTTGCCAATCGAAACAGTATCGTTGTCGGGAAGGCTGTTTCCCTGATGCTTCAGGTAAAGGCTTTTGATGGTTTCCTTCATTTTTTCCTTGTCCTCAAAGCCTATTGTAACCCCAGCTTGGGTCTCGTCCAAAATCTTTGCCGTGTCGCCGTTGGTGGGACCGATGCAGAGGATGGGTTTGCCAGAGGCCATGTATTCGAAAACCTTGGCGGGGATTAATCCGAGGGTGTCGCTCTCGTCGTTTGACATGAGAGGGAGCAAAAGCACGCTCGATTGGTGGAGGGCGTCGGCCACCTGGTTGTGGGGGATGTAGGGTGAGAGCACGACGTGGTCTTTCAGCCCGTTCCTAGTGATGGTCTGGGTCACTTCCTTGTCGACCTGACCGATTAGCTTGACTTGCAGTTTCTCGGCGAAACGGGTGTCTTCCGCGACCAACTCACCCAGCGCCTGCCATAGGCATTCAGGGTTGCGCACCTTGAAGAGCACCCCAAGGTAGGTGAGGGTGAACTTGTCCGACACGAAGGGATTGCCTGTTTGGCCGAGGTCGCTTTCATCGAAGCCGTTGTAAACGACATCCGCTTTCGGGGCGCCGAGAGCCTCGAGTCTCCTGGCCCAGTTGGGGCTCACGGTGACTACCTTGTCGGCCTTGGTGAGCACCTCGTGTTCCAGACGATGGTGCTTGCGGTCGGCCCAACGGGTAAGACGCAGCTTGCTGTAGTAGTCGATCTCCGTCCAAGGGTCGCGGAAATCGGCGATCCATGGTATGCCCAATGCTTCCTTCAGCTGCATGGCGATCAGGTGCATCGAGTGGGGTGGTCCCGTGCTGATGATGGCATCCACGGGATGTTCTTTCAGATAGGACTTGAGGTATTTGACCGAAGGTTTCACCCACCAGCAGCGGGCATCGGGGATGAAGAAATTGCCTCTGATCCAGATGGAGAGGCGTTCTTTCCATCCTTGCTTGTGTCCCGTGTCGTCGATGAAACCGGCCTTCACCTTTTGTTCTTTCTTCATGCCGAGGAACTTCTTGTAGAAGCTGTAGGGCTCGGTGATGGGCTGCCGTATGACCTCAACCTCGGGTCTCACGTCTTTCTCGAGGGAGGGGTCCTCGACGGGATATTCGGCTCCTTCGGCGGTGTAAACCACGGGTTGCCAGCCGTATTCTGGCAGGTATTTCGACATCTTCAGCCAGCGTTGCACGCCGCTGCCGCCTGAAGGAGGCCAATAATAGGTGATGATCAAAACCCGTTTCATGCCTGTTTCTTCTTTCTGAGACTGAGAACGATGGCTGTGATTAATCCGATGATTAGTATTAATGAACTAATCAGTTGTATGGTATTTCCTACTTTCCAAATCTTGGGTGCATATTGCATCACGATCTGGTGGTTTCCGGCAGGGATCAAGGCTGCCCTGAGCAGGTAGTTGGCTCTGAGCAGGGGGTGTTCGTTGCCATCGACAAACATTTTCCAGCCTGAGTCGCTCCATATCTCGGAGAAGACCACGAGTTGGTCGATGTCGGAGTTGAAATGATAGGTGAGTTGGTTGGGTCGGTATTCGGTCAGTTCGATTTCTCCGGTGCGGCTGTCACCGCCGTCGTAGCTACTCACCTTGGGTTGGAATTCCTTATGAATGATGGCGGTATGGCGCAGGCCGGTGGTGTTGAGTGCCTCGAATTCCTCGTTGGGGGTCTCCACCCAGCGGATGTTGTCGACGATCCAGGCGTTGCCGAAGGCGCATGGGTTCACGATGGGTTCCACGTCGGGGCTGTAGATGATGTATTTGGTGTTCAGCATGTTGAGCATCCTTTCCTGCTGTAAGGCCAGCTGGAGGGTCACGTCGGAGTCGACGGTTTTCATGAGGCTGCCGAACTGGCGAATCTCAGGGTTGAGGTAACCAGTGATGAGGTCTTGGTAGCGGCGCAGCTTGGCACCGTGGTAGCCGCCGATCGACTTGTGGAAGTAGGAGGTGCTGGCGTCGTTGAACACGTCCTTGGTCAGGTTAAGCACCCTGAAGTCGAGCGACTTGTCGTTCAGTATGAAGTTGTCGGCCACTGTGGGCTTGAAGGGTTTTTCGGCCAGTTGCTTGCTGATGAAGTTGTCGTTGTTGAGGTAGCGTTTGTCGATGGGAAACATGTCGACAAGCACCAAGGCGCCGAGGATGATGAAGGCGGGGGTGGCTTTCATCTTTCCTTTTCCATAGAGGAAGATGGGTATGGCGGCAAGAAGGATGAACAGGAGGCTGCGGATGGCGTCTTTGCGGAAGATGGCCACGCGGACGTTCTCGAGTTGGGTGGCGAAGGCTTTGTAGGTGGCGCCGTCTTGGCCGGCCGACAGCTCTGCGAACTGTTGTGCCTCACCTTGGCTGAGGAAGCTGAAGAACAGTTTCGGTGCGATATAGAACAACAGGCAGATGCCGGCGGTGATGCCGAGGGAGAGGTAGAACTTCTTTGCGTTTTTCTTGAAGCTCTCTTGGTCTTTCAGTAGTTCGGCCAGACCCAGGATGCCGAGCAGGGGCATGGTGAGTTCGGCGATGACCAGGGTCATGGACACTGCGCGGAACTTGTTGTAGCCGGGGATGTAGTCGATGAAGAAGTCGGTGAATCCCATGAAGTTCTTTCCCCAACTGAGCAGGATGGAGAGCAGGGTGGCGATGAGCAGGGCCCATTTCAGCTTGCCTTTCACGCAGAGGGCGCCGAGGACGAAGAGGAACACCACGATGGCGCCCACGTAGACGGGGCCGCTGGTGCCGGGCTGGTCGCCCCAATAGGCGTTGCTTTGTGCGATGCTGGGACGGAAGCGGCTGTCGGCTTTGTCGAGTGCGGGGTTGCCGTTGCCGATGTAGGCCGAGGCGCCGCCTTTGGCGTTGGGGATGAGCAGGCTCCATGTCTCGCCGATGCCATAGCTCCACTGGGTGATGTAGTCGCGGTCAAGGCCTTTGGTCTGGTTGGCGGCGTCTTGTGTGAGCACGGGTTTGCCACGGGTGGTCTCCTTGCTGAATTCATAGTTGCCATAGAGGTTGGTCGAACAGGTGAGTACCGCCAGGATGCCAGCCACGATCAAACAAAGGGAGGCTTTGACGAAACGTCCCACTTGTTTTTCCCTGAGGTCGCTGATGAATTGGGCGATGACGAAGATGATGACGACGAGAAGGAGGTAATAGGTGATTTGCAGGTGGTTGGATTTGACTTCCAGGGCGAGGGCGATGGCGGTCAGCACGGAGCCCCAGAGGTATTTGCCTTTGTATGTCATGATGATGCCAGCCAGCACGGGAGCCATATAGGCCATGGCGAAGGCCTTGGTGTTGTGTCCGGCCCCGAGGATGATGAACAGATAGGACGTCAACCCGTATGCCAAGCCTCCGATGAAACTGATCCAGACACTGCAATCCAGCACCAGTAGCAGGATGAAGAATCCCAGCATGCTGATGAAAACCACACCTATCGGGTAAGGGAAGCCCGCGGTCAGCGCTTTGCCCAGGTATTGCGTCAGGTTGCTGCTGCTTTTCAAGGAGGTGTTCCATGCAGGCATGCCGCCGAAGAGCGAGTTGGTCCACAGCGACTGCTCGCCGGTGGCGTCGCGGTAATCGGTGATTTCCTTCGACAAGCCCTTGTACATCTCGATGTCGTGCTGCTTGATGCGCTTTCCTTCGAGGATGGCAGGAGAGAAGTATATCAAGGTGATTAATGCGAAACCAAGTATGCAGGCCGCTATTCCTATGGCCTTTTTGTTCTTTTCAAAGAATGTGTTTTTCATCGGTAGAAATGAGTTTGCTATTAGGCTGCGAATTTACAATATTTTTTCCTATTTTTGCTTTTTGTTTTTCAGTAACCTCCATGAAAATTGCAATTGTCGGATCGGCCTATCCTTATCGAGGCGGCATCGCGGCCTTTAGCGAGCGTCTGGCGCGTCAGTTCCAGGCTGAAGGCCATCAGGTGGACCTCTACACGTTCACGCTGCAATATCCTAAAGCGTTGTTTCCCGGCAAAACCCAGTTCTCCGAGGGACCGGCGCCAGCGGATTTGAACATTAATCGCTGCATTAATTCCATTAATCCTTTCAATTGGAGGGATGTGGCTCGGCATATCAGCCGCGAACGTTATGATTTGGTGATGTTCGCCTATTGGATGTCGTTCTTTGCCCCTTGTTACACTGCCATCGCACGCCGGTTGAGGGGAGTGAAACGTATTGCGCTGGTGCACAATATGATGCCGCATGAGAAATCGCTGCTCGACAAGTTGTTTCCTCCGCCTTTCGTGAAGGAGATGGATGGTTTTGTGGCCTTGTCGAAATCGGTTCTTGACGATGTGGCGCAGCTTGACAAGAAAGGCAAACACAAGGCCTGGTCGCCGCATCCGGTGTATGACCATTACGGGCCCATCGAGTCACGTGAGGTCGCATTGGAACGTTTGGGACTTGATACCCAGTACCGTTATCTGCTGTTCTTCGGGTTGGTCCGTGCCTACAAGGGGTTGGACCTGCTGTTGGATGCCTTTGCCGACGAGCGGCTTCGGGGACGTGATGTGAGGCTTTTGGTAGCGGGTGAGTTCTACGATGCCAAAGAGCCTTATCTGGAACAGATCAAACGTCTGGGATTGGAGGACCAGGTGGTGGTGTGCGACAAGTTCATCCCTGATGAGCAAGTGAAGGACTATTTCAATGCGGCTGAGATCGTGGTTCAGCCCTATAAGTCGGCCACCCAGAGCGGGGTCACTCAGATCGCCTATCATTTTGAGAAGCCCATGCTGGTGACCAACGTGGGCGGACTGGAGGAGATAGTCCCCAACGGGAAGGTGGGATATGCGGTCAATCCCGACGCCTGCAGCATCGCCGATGCCTTGGTGGATTATTTTGAGCATGACCGAAAAGAGGAGTTTGTAGGGAACCTGAAGGTGGAAAAGGAAAAATACTCCTGGGAGAAACTTTCAAACGTGATATTGAACCTATGAAAAAGATTATCGCCTTATTTACCAAGATATTTCCCCGCCAGTTTTTGATCAAGTGCAGTTATCTGTTCAGTTTTTTGATCAAGCCTTTCTATTGGGGCGACAAGGTGGAGTGCCCGGTATGTGGCAAGCATTTCCGTAAGTTCTTGCCATACGGCTATGGGCACGCTGTTGATAACCGTATGTGTCCCAATTGTTTGTCGCTTGAGCGTCACCGTTTGTTGTGGCTTTATCTGAAAGAGAAGACGGACTTTTTCACGGCACCGTTGAAGGTCTTGCATTTTGCTCCGGAGCAGCCGTTCTTGAAGCGTTTCCGCGCCTTGAAGAACTTGGATTACACCACGGCCGACCTGGATTCGCCCATTGCCGATTTGCATCTGGACGTGACGGCCATCGACCAGCCCTCGGACACTTACGATGTGGTCATCTGCAACCATGTGTTGGAGCATGTGAGCGATGCCAATAAGGCTTTCAAGGAGATACAGCGCATCTTGAAGCCAGGGGGATGGGCCATTTTGCTGGTTCCCATTAATCCCGATGTGGATACCTTTGAAGATCCTTCGGTCACTGATCCGAAGGAGCGTGAGCGTTTGTTTGGCCAGTACGACCATGTGCGCCAGTTCGGTCGCGACTATGCAGAGGTGCTTCGCAAGGCAGGCTTTGAGGTGGTGGAGGACAGACTTTACTATGAGCTTTCGGAGGAGCAGCGTCAGCGGATGAGGTTGGCGAGAAGGGGGGAGGAGATTGTTTATAAATGCGAGATAAGAGATAAGAGATAAAAGTTGGAAGTGGTAACTGAACTTTTATCTCTTATCTATTAACTAAAGAAGGCCGCCAATGGCGGCCTTCGGTTATACCTTAAATAAGAAATAGAAACGGCTTCTATCTTTATTTTAGTATTCGTCAGAAACAGTGAGTCTCTTTCTGCCTTTAGCTCTTCTGCGGGCTAAGACCTTGCGGCCGTTGGCAGTTGACATTCTCTCTCTGAAACCATGTTTGTTTCTGCGTTTTCTGTTCGATGGTTGGAAAGTGCGTTTCATTTTCGTATATGTATTAATTAATTTCTAATCCTTCAATTCGGGCTGCAAAAATACAAAATATTTTGTTTCACGCAACTTTTTCTGAAAAATTTATTTTCAAGCCACTGTTTCTTTCACGGGGATGTTTTTCAGTGTCTCAACCAGGAACTCCCAGAACGGGGCGACGCTTTCGATGAGCAGGGCTTCGTCGGGTGAGTGCGGGTGGACCAGGGTAGGACCAAAGCTCACCATGTCCCAATGCGGGTATTTCGAGCCGAGGATGCCGCATTCGAGGCCGGCGTGGATGACCATCACTTTGGGGTCCTTGCCGAACTTGTCTTTATAGACGGCTTTCATGGTGTTGAGGATGGGTGAGTCGGGGTTCGGTTTCCAGCCCGGGTAGTCGCCAGTGGAGTAGGCTTCGGCGCCGTTGTCGGTGAGGTTCTTGCGGATCTGGGCGGCCAGCTTGTCCTTGTCGGCATCGACGAGGCTACGGGTCAGCGAGGCGCACACGATCTTGCCTTCGTCCATCTTGATGGTGGCGAGGTTCGAGGAGGTCTCGGTGGTGCCTTCGAAGTCGTTCGACATGGCGATGACGCCGTTGGGGTAACGGGCGATGGCGCAGAAGAGGTTGTCCTGTGTGGTGATGTCGATGACCTGTTTGGGCATCTCGGCGGGTTCGCAGAGGATGGCCAGTTCGGGTTCGATGCCTTCGAACTCTTCCTTTACGACTTCCTCATATTCCTTGGCATATTCTTCAAACTCGGCTTTCTTGGCTTCGGGGACGACTACGATGGCCATGGCTTCTCTTGGGATGGCGTTGCGGAGGCTGCCACCGTCGATGCAGGCCATGCGGAGGCCGTATTTCTCAGCGGCCATGAGCATCATGGTGTTGAGCACCTTGTTGGCGTTGGCGCGACCGAGGTTGATGTCCATGCCTGAGTGGCCGCCTTTGAGGCCTTTCACGAAGAGCTTGTAGGCCACCATGCCGGCGGGCACGGCTTCATAGGAAGGAGTCCAGGTGCCAATGTTGTCGATGCCCCCGGCGCAACCCACGTAGAGTTCGCCTTCGGTCTCCGAGTCCATGTTGAGCAGGATGTCGCCTTGCAGGACGCCGGGTTTCAGCAGGTTGGCGCCTGTCATGCCAGTCTCTTCGTCGATGGTGAAGAGGGCTTCGACGGGACCGTGTTCGATGTCGGTGGCTTCGAGCACTGCCATGGCGGCGGCGGCTCCCAGACCGTCGTCAGCGCCGAGGGTGGTGCCGTTGGCCTTCACCCAACCGTCTTCGATGTGGGTCTCGATGGGGTCGGTCTCAAAGTCGTGCGGGTTGCCGTCGTTCTTCTGCGGCACCATGTCGAGGTGGGCCT
>JAEEGH010029255.1_pt1 | contig 10783 bp, 10 predicted proteins | sample 9134181 | NCBI WGS metagenome assembly JAEEGH01 (sample SAMN16246544, study PRJNA631951) | gut metagenome | biome: gut microbiome; feature: rumen; material: DP-attached | host: Bos | place: Iran: Karaj | collected 2018-10
TCTAAATAAAGATGGATTTTTACCTTCCTTTTGATGCAAGCTTTCATCTAAAGAAACTAATTTTTTTAAGAAGAATCCAAATACTATTCCAACTAATCCTATAATAGAAAATAATACTAAAACCATTATCTTCTTTTCCTGTCCTGTAATTACTAATCTAACAATACCATATATTATTGCAGGCAAATCCAATAATAAGCACAAAAGAGATACTACTTTATAATTATCAAGCTTACTAAATATATTGTTCCTCTTAATAATACTTATATTATTTGAACCGCAATTTGGGCATTTGTCGTATTCATTATCAAATTCATTTTGACAATCATTACACTTTTTCATAATACTTTTCTCCCTAATTTTTAATGATTTATCTATTAAAAATTTTAACACATAAAAAAAAAAATTAAAATATTATTGTATATTAAGAATAATATATAAATAAAAACGTTATTACTAATTAATTATCTATTGCTTCAAAATAATTAAAAATATTATAATAAAAAAGGGGAAAAGGAGAAGTTTATATGCTTATAGAAATTAAAGACGCAAGAAAAGAATATGGACAAGGCGATTCATTAGTAAAAGCCTTAGATGGTGTTGACCTTTCACTAGAGGAAGGCAAGGTATATGTTGTATTAGGCCCTTCTGGTTCTGGTAAGTCAACATTATTAAACATGGTTGGTGGACTTGATGTATTAACAAGTGGTTCTATTGTTGTAGATGGAATCGATATTTCAAAGGCCAACAAAAAAGAAATGACTGATTATAGAAGAAAGGTTATTGGTTTCGTATTCCAATTCTATAATTTAGTTCCAGATTTAACAGCTTTAGAAAACATTGAGGTTGTAGCTGATATATCAAATAAGGAAACTAATTTAGATATCGATGAAATAATGGAATCATTAGAAATCAAAGACCTAAAGAATAGATTCCCAAGAGAATTATCTGGTGGACAACAACAACGTATCGCTATTGCGAGAGCCTTAGTTAAAAATCCAAAAATATTACTTTGTGATGAATTAACAGGTGCCTTAGATACTAAATCATCAAGAAGTGTATTAAAGGTTATTGAAAAGGTTAATCAAAAATACCATACAACAATAATCATTATTACTCACAATGAAGTAATTCAAGGAATTGCGGATGTAATAATTAGATTTAAAGATGGTAATGTAAATAGTATTATTGAAAATAAAAATAAGATTACTGCAGACGAATTAGAGCTATAGTGAGGTAGTCTTATGAAATTAAATTTAAAGTTAAATACAAGATATAAACGAAGCATAAAGAAAAATATAATATTTTATATTGCTGCTTCTTTACTTACGATGCTATGTGTAATGGCATTTGCTCTTCTTTACACTTGTGGTACTGGTATAAGAACTTTTACACAAAATATTTTTGAAACAAATGTTGTTGAGGATGCTAATATTCAAACAATAGGAAATATTGAACCAGAACAAATTAAAGAAATAGAACAAAAATATCATATCATAATGGAAAAGCAAGAATACATTAATTTCTTAGATGCCAAAGCATATGATAAAAATGGTAACCTTTCATCTTATGGTGAAACACATGGAAGAGTATTTAAAGAAAATACAAAGCTTAATAAATACACAATTACAGCACAATCAAAAAATGTTAATTTAAAAAGCGTTAATGATTTAAAGGATAATCAAATATTAATCAATGAAAAATATGCAATTAGACATAACATTGATTTAAATAGTGATAAAAACAAAATTGTTTTAGATAATAAAGAATTTATTATAGTAGGTTATTTTATTAGACCAGATTATTTAAATGCTTTAGAAAATGTAACAGATGCTTATGCAAATTATGATACATTCTTTACAGCTTATATAAATAATAAAGCTTATGAAGCATTCACAACTGAAAAGGATGGTAATATTGCTGCAGCTGCTACTTATTCAGTTAAATATAATCAAAATGGTAAAACTGATGTTGATGCTTTAAGAACTTATTTATTCAACAACTATATTACATATCAATATAATTCAAGCCAAACATCAGGAAGAATTAAAGTATTCTTCACTAGACCACAAACATTTATATCATTTTCATTCTTATTCTTATTTATAATGCCTTTAGCTGTTGTTTCAATAATAGCTATTATATTAAATATTAAAGTTAAAAATGATCAAAAAATCATCGGTACAATTGAAGCATTAGGATATAGAGAAAGTGAAATATGCTTTCACTACTCAATTATGTCATTAATACCTGGCATCATTGGTGGAACATTAATGACAATAATTGTTTATATAGCCTCTAATTTCTTTGGAAAAATGTCCACAGGAGATTTTGAAGTATTACAAATTAACTTCATTTATCCATGGTACATGGCTGTATTAGGTATTATTATTCCTTCTGTTATTTATGTTTTAGCTTCAATTCTAACTGTTAAAAAATTAATTAATAGACCAGTAACTGATTTATTAAGAGGTGCAGGAAGAAAATCTAAAGCATCTAATTTCTTAGTAAATAAAAGAACTAAAATTACTAGCAAGTATTCTTTAAGATCATTAGTAATTAATAAAGGTAGAACATTTGTAGTATTCTTAGGAGTTCTTGCTTCTACTTTAATCATCAGTATTTCCTTAATGATGCTAGATACAATTGATGCAATTGTTTCACAAGCAATGAAAAAAGCTGGTGATTTTGAATATGAATATACCTTAAAATTCCCATATATGGCATCAGAGGAAGAATTAGAAAATGATAGCTACAACTATATGATTGCAACAATCTATGAAGCTGATGATAGAAAGATTCCTTTAATGGGTGCTGATCCAGATGATATGGATTTATGGTATACAACTTTAACTGATGGAACTCAAATAAAAAAATTAGATGAAAATTCATTTTATATGTCAAAGCTATGCGCAGAATTAATGCACGTTAAAGCTGGTGATAAGGTAACTATTTATTCAAACTTCAATAAAGAAAAGCTTGAATTTACTGTTACAGGTATTATAGATAATGGCTTAATATCTTACATATTAACTAATAAAGCTAATGTTATAAAATCATATTTTAATACAATTCAAGCATTGATGACAAGCTTTGAATTTGAAGACGAGGTTGTAAACGCTATAAACGGATTCTTTAAAGATGAGCTTAGCGAAGAAGATCTTGATGGATTATATAATATTGTTCTTTCAAAGGAACCTATCGATAATGTATATGATTCTTCTGACATAATAAATATTTTCCAAAAATCATCTATTGAAAAACAAAAAGATGCTAAATTAAAAGAAAGACAACCAATCATTTATTTAGTATTAATCATAGGTATAGCAATTTGTATTATTGCTGTATTTACAGTAGTTAATGTAATAATTGAAGATAACCAAGGAAATATCTCAATGCTAATGGTATTAGGATATACTCCAAGGGAAATAAATAAAATGATTATCAATGGAAATCATATTTTAGTTCCTTTAGGTATAGCAGGTGGTATGCCTTTAGCATATTTGATATTAAGAATTTATTTCAAAATAACTGTTGCAAACAATAACATGGTAACCCCTGTTATGATGAAATTCTCAACAGCATTAATTATTATGGCATTAATAATTGGTACTTATACTTTAACATTGATTGCATTAAAGAAAAAAGCAACATTAGTTAGTATGACTGATTCATTAAAAGATAACAGATAAAAGAAAAATGACAAGACCAAAAATCTTGTCATTTTTTATATTTTATTTAATTAATTATTTAGTTTCATCAGATGACTTATTGCTAGTTGCAAGCTTTCCACCCAAAATATTATTTATATGGAAAAATCCATAATATTTGTGGTAATAAAGCAATAATATAAGTTGCTAAAGTACCTATAACTAATCTATAAGTTGAAGGTTCAGTACCATTTTTTGTATAAATTTTCGCTTCTATTTGGAATAATTTATTTAAAAAGAATAAACATATAATTCCACCTATTCCAGCAAATATAAAAAGAATTCCAAGGCCTTTAATTGAATCAAGTAAATCATTATGAATACTTATCATAATAATAAAATATATTATTGGAATTAAATCTAAAATAGCAACAATAATAGCTCCTAATTGATTTGAATTTAAATAACTTAAAAAGCCAAATTTCCCTATTTTAGGATTAACTTCTTTTATTTTTTTATCATCTTCTCCAACAACATTAAATTCTTCTGAACCACAAAATGGACATTTTGTAAAACTATCGTCAAATTTATTTTGACATTTTATACAAATTTTTTCTTTCAAAACACTACCTCCATTTTATAATAATTTAAAAATAATTAATTGTTTATCTTCTTTTTTATCTGCTTTTTCTTTATTAGAAATTAATTTTCCACCTAAATAACCAGCAAGTAAAGATTTAATATCTAAGCCTGTAGCTTTTTCTAATCCAGCAAAAATTTGAGTACCATTTTTTGTAATTTCTTCATTTAATTTTGCAGTATTACCTTCACCGTACATTGTAATAGAATCAATATGTGATAGAGCTTCTGCCATTGGCTTTGAGTAAGCTTCTACTACCTTTGGTAGTACATCTGATTCTAGAATTAATTGAAGTGTAGCTGCTTCGCCATATTGTTTCATGGCTTCTGCCTTCTTAAGAATTGCCTCTGCTTCAGCTTCACCCTTAGCCTTAATACCTTCAGCTTCTGCTAATGCAGCTTGCTTTTTAGCTTCTGCTTCAATTTGTAATGCTTCTGCAGCCTTTTGCTTTGCAATCTTATCTGCTTCAGCTTGAATCTTTAGCATTTCAGCTTGTTGTACTAATTCGAATTTCTTTGCTTCTGCAGCCTTTTGACGAGAATATAGGTCAGCGTCTGCTTGCATTTGTACTTTATACTTTTCAGCATCAGCCTTCTTGTTGATTTCAGCTTGTAATTGACGTTCTCTTAATTCAACTTCCTTATTTCCTAAATCAACTTCTCTTTCTCTTTTTGCAATATTAGCATTAACTTCAGCAATATTGATTTCAGATTGTCTCTTTTGCTGTTCAATTGCATATGCAGCATCTGCAACTGCCTTTGCAGTATCAGTCTTCTGCTTTAATGCAGATTGTTGTAATGATAATTCAGTATTTTGTTGTAAAATCTTAGTATTAGATTCAACCTTAGCCTTATTTGCAATTTCATTAGCTTCAGATTGTGCAATAGTTACATCTCTTTCAGCTTGTGCTTTTGCAATAGATGCTTGCTTTGCGATATTAGCAATATTTTCAGCACCTAAATTGTTAATAACATTATCATCATCATTGAAATTTTGAATATTAAAGTTAATTAATTCAATACCTAACTTAGCCATATCAGGTACAACATTATTTGCAACCTGTGTTGCAACATTTTGTCTATCTCTAACTAATTCTTGGATAGATACTGTACCAATAATTTCACGTAAGTTACCCTGTAATACTTGTTGAACTTGTGCACCACGATCTTTTTCTGAGATGCATAATAAAGTTTGGAATGCTCTTTCTAGGACTTCTGTTTTATCAGAGATTTTTAAGTTTGCAACGGCATCAACTGTAATATTAACATAGTCCTTTGTTGGAATAGCTTCATTTGTCTTAACATCTACTTGGAATGCTTTTAAATGTAGCTTATCCTTTCTTTGTAAGAATGGTAATCTAAAACCAGCCTTACCAATTAAAATTTTCTTTTTACCCATACCTGAAATCATAATTGCTTCATCTGGGCCTGCCTTAGTGTATCCTGCTGCAAAGAAAACGATTAATAAAAGTAAAACAACAGCAACAATAGCAATAATAATAACTGTTTCCATATTTATCACCCTCCTAAATATAAATTTTTATATGGAATTCAAATACAATATAATCTATTCCCCCAATTATAAATTGAGTAAGATTGATCTAAATTGGTTTGTCATTGTATCGCATATTAATACCCCCTTCCAGGCATTTTTCAAAAGAAAAGAGACTCCACCATTTAAGGTAAAAGTCTCAGAATTTAAAATATGCCCAAGTATTAAAACTGTCTTGACGAACATACTCCAATTAGATTGGTTCTTACTCCCTTTTACAGGAATATCATATTCATTTGACACCTATATAATAAATCAAATAGAATACGCTGTCAACAAAAATCGTACCTTAAAAATGCGATTTTTTTTGAACTAAAAAAACCATATTGTTTTATATGTTTAATAACATAGTTATTAAAGGAATTGTAATGAAAGAAACTAGAGTAGTCAATAGTACTGTATTAGCTGAAAGCTCTTCTTCCTTATGATGCATTTCAGCAAGATTTAAAACAATTGCAGCACATGGAGTTGCTGATAATATAAGCATAGATGCTTTAAATGAATAATCTAATTGTGGGATAAATCTTACTGCAAAATAACAAAACGCAGGGAATATAATCATCTTTGTTAATATAGTTAAATAAACAAATGGACGCTTAAATAAAGATATAAAATTTACTGTCGCAAGTCTTACTCCAAGTACAATCATGCATAAAGGTGTTGTTATTTTCCCAAGCAATGATATAGCATCACATAATGCCTTACCAAATATAATTGTATTTTCATTTGTACCTTGAATTCTATAGAATCCAGTAAAATATAATACTAACGCAACAAGAAGACCAATAACACTTGGATTAATAATAGCCTCTTTTAAAGACATATACTTCTTTTCTAATGTAATTGCATAAACACCAAATGTAAATACAATTATATTCATGCTACAAACATAAAGACATGAATATACTGATACAATTGGATCAGAAACTAGCATAGATACTAAAGGCAATCCAAAATATCCAACATTTCCCATTACAGAACCAATAGTAAAAATTCTATATTTAGCATCAGCAATCTTATTCTTAATAGTTAAGAATATTATAAATATAAATAATGCTTGTAATGCTAGTGAAACAAAGAAAAATATTCCCATGTTTCTAAAATCAATCCAATTAAATTCCTTCATGCCTATGAATGATGATACAATCATACATGGACCACAAACATATACTAAAATTCTAGATAAAGTAGCTAAATGATTAGCTGATTCTTTCTTCCATTTACATAAAATAAAACCAGGAATAATAAATAATAATGTAATAATAACCTGAGTTAATGATGTTAAAAAAATATTCAAATCCATAAAAATAATCTCCAATAAATAAAAAGAAGCCTCTTATGTTGGGTACCCAATAAATTGGACTAAATAATTTAATATTATAATTGTGATAAGGATTGTTGTCTATATTGAAGTGGGCTCAATCCTTTTCTTTTTAGATTAATTCTTTCTTCATTATACCATTTGATGTATTCTTCAATAGCTTTCTTAAGGTCGTCAATGGTTTTAAACTCATATTCATGACCATAAAACATTTCATTCTTTAGTATACCAAAGAAGTTTTCCATTAAGGAATTATCCATACAGTTTCCTTTTCTAGAGAATGACTGTTTTATACCTCTAGATTTTAACCATAGACTATATTGTTTCATTTGGTATTGCCATCCTTGATCAGAATGGAATATTAATCCTTCAAGATTATCGTACTGACTGAATGCCTTATCTATCATTCTTTTTGTTTGCTCAAAATTAGGATGTATTGATAAATCATATGCTATTATTGAACCATCATACATATCCATTATTGGAGATAAATATAATTTACCATCCTTATGTTTGAATTCTGAAACATCAGTGGTCCACTTTTGATTGGGGCCTGTTGTTTCAAAATGTCTTTTAAATGTTGTTCTATGATTTTCTTCATCTATAATCTTTTCTAAAAGAAGATTTTCTTTAGGTTCACCATTATCATTTTTGTATGAATGATATTTAACATTTTTTCCTCGTACACCAAATATTCCAAGTTCGTGCATTATACGTTGTACACGCTTATGATTAACAGATTCGTTTAAATTAGTTTTTAAATATAATGTAATTCTTTTAAAACCATAGCTACAACGTGAATTTTTGTATATTTCAAGTATTTTGTCACGTAATTCTTTATCTCTTGATTCTTTAGCTTGTAATGCCTTTAATCCGTAATAATAGCTTGATTTAGCTATTCTATAGAACTTCAATAGCTCATTTAATGGAAATTCTTGCCTTAGTTCAGATATCGCTATTACTTTTTCTTCATTTGTCGGTTCTGACGTTGTTGAACTAAGGCTTGGATTTTTTTTAGGCATTCGTTCTCCATTTTTAACTGAAAGTTTTCCTTACGTAGTTTATTTAATTCTTCGCGTTCGACATCTGTTATAGGTGTCATTGCTTCATTAATAGAAACTACATCATTAGATTGATTCTTTTTTGGTCTTCCCATCTTCGAGACACCTGGCTTTCCTCTATTATCGATAAGACCATTATACCCTAGTTTCTCATATTTTATAATCCATTGATGTATTACAGAGTTATTTACATTCAATTCGATTGCTAACGATCTTTGACTTTCTCCTGCATAATAGCGGTTAATAATTGATATTTTTTTATCTATAGTAAATGTCTTTGATTTACCATGTAATATTCCATCTAAACCATGTTTTTTATATCGTGCTATAAGTCTTTGCATATTTCCTCTTGGATAATTGAACATTCTAGCTATTGTACTAGAACTATGTCCTTCATCTACTAGTCTTGCTATTTCTTTTAAATCTTCATCTTTTAATCTCATAAAAAAATACCCCTTTAGTTTTTCTAGATTTTCTCTAGTCCAACTTTAGGGGTACTCTACAGATAGCACGAGGTCTTTTTTCTATACTATAAAAATTTAGGGGGATGACTAATATGCTTCATCCCCCTAAATTTTTAAAGCTAATAGTTATCCCCCTAATTATTTAAATATCTAATAATTATAAATCCCCACTCTAGGGGATTTATTTTTATCTATAATTTAAAATAATTTGCGTATTTTTATAATTTAATGTAGAATAGATGATACTATAAGGAGATTATTATGATTGAAATAAAAAAGTCAATTACTCCACTAAAGGAAGTAATGAAGGATTTTGGAATTAAATTTAACGAAATAGGAATTAAGAAGGACGATGGAGGAGTTGATTTCCTTCATGGTGTATGTGGACTTGAAATAGATGGAATGCCATTTGAGCTTAATGTTGCAGTATTTACTGAAGGATTTATGGAAGTATCATTTAGATTCTTTAGATTATTAGATTCAGTTGATGCTTATAAAGCATTAAATGAATTTAATACTCAAGGATATTTTAATGGGTATACAGAAGATGATAGATTCTTAGTAATATATAGATGTGATCCTAAAATTAAGGATATTGATGAAGCAAAGGATTTCTTAGCATACACTCTAAACGCATTTACCTTTGACAAGGTAAAAGAATCATTTAATAATGTTTCTAAATATTTAGAAAATCCAAGTGCTAACTAATTGGAAGAAGGGATAGTATGGAGCTTACTAATATATTAGATATATGTGATGTGATATATGAATATGGTACATATATATCTATTAATGAAATTGTTAATGATACAAATATAAATAGAAAGATAGTAAGTGAAGTATTATCTTTACTTACTGAATATGAAATTATAGAAAAAAATAACAATAAATATAAGGTGAAGATGGAATATTCGGACGCTTATGATACTATTATTTCAAAATATAAGTGATAATGAAAATTATCACTTTTTTTAATACTTTTTTGGTGTAAAATTGAATAATTTTGTATTATAATAACTTAGGTATTTGGGGAATTAAATTATTATATAAATGGAGATTTAATTTCAATGCAAAAATTAACTAAAACTAAAAAGGTATTATTAATAGTATTAATAGTAGAAATAGTATTAGTACTAGCATCTATATTCACATTATCAGTATATTCTTCAGGATCTTATGAAGCTATAAATATAGAAGATTATACTAAGTCAAATGATTATGTTGATATAGAATATAAAAATAATAATTTATATTTTAGGCCAACTGATGAAAATATTAATAAAAAAGAAAAGGGTTTAATATTTTACCCAGGTGGATTAGTTGAAAAAGAAGCTTATTCACCAATAATGTATGAATTATCATTAAGGGGATATTACACAGTTATTATTGATATGCCATTTAATTTAGCTTTATTTGGTAAAGCTAAAGCAAAATCAATTTTAAATGAAGAATCTAATATAGATTGGTATATAGGTGGACATTCACTTGGTGGTGCAATGGCATCTTTATTTTATTCTTCTAATATGGATAAGATTAATGGTTTAATACTTATGGCTGCATATTCTACTAAAAATATAACTTCTGGTAATGTATTATCAATTAAAGGAAGTAACGATAAGGTATTAAATATAGATAAATATAATAAATATAAATCTATGCTACCTTCTAAAACAGAATATGTTGAAATAGAAGGTGGTAACCATTCTTATTTTGCATCATATGGTATGCAGAAGGGGGATGGAGACGCAACTATCACAAAAGAAGAACAATGGAATATTACAGTAAACTCAATAATTAGTTTCATGAATAAATAAGCCTATTAAGGCTTTTTTATATATCTTAAAAAAATATTAAATTGGGTATTGATTTAAAAAAATTGCTGTGCTATAATAAACGGGCGTGTTGATAACGCATCGGGAAATAGCTCAGCTTGGTAGAGCGCTTGGTTTGGGACCAAGATGTCGCAGGTTCGAATCCTGTTTTCCCGACCATCTTAATATGCGCGTGTAGTTCAATGGTAGAACCTTAGCCTTCCAAGCTAATGACGAGGGTCCGATTCCCTTCACGCGCTCCAATAATAAATTCAAGCTTTAGTA
>JAEEGH010029259.1_pt1 | contig 10783 bp, 8 predicted proteins | sample 9134181 | NCBI WGS metagenome assembly JAEEGH01 (sample SAMN16246544, study PRJNA631951) | gut metagenome | biome: gut microbiome; feature: rumen; material: DP-attached | host: Bos | place: Iran: Karaj | collected 2018-10
TATATCCTTCTGGGGCAAATTGTTCCCACTGTGACTGAAGCCAGAGAGCTGGTCTATCTGTCGGGTATCCTGCAATCTATCGATCCCGGCGCGTTTGTGAACACAACGATCACAACAGCACGCAATCTGCTGGCCGACAGCAATATCAATAATGGTGACAAACGTCAGTTGATGAATCTGCTGGCACAGCTGGGCGATACGGAATATGCCGCGGCAATGCTGGATAATCTGTATGTGGACGGACGTCTGGACGGCGCGACGCTGGATTTCCTGACCCGTACCCTGGGCGAAGGAGCGATCCCGACCATTTATAACGCCTTTATGGACGCAAATGCCACCGATCAGGAAAAGGGCCGTCTGCTGATGTCCACAATGAACTATATCGGCTCGAATGCCCAAGCCACAGAGATGTTTACGACGGCTTTTGCGGGACTTTCGGAGAACCGCGGTCTGCAGAACATGATGCTGCTGGGTCTTTCCGGTGCCGGTCCCGGTCAGGGCCAGAATATCACGCCGGAAATGGCCGCCAACCGTCTGAATCTGCTGAACAACTTGCAGCAGCAGTATAATGACCCCTCTATGAACAATGTTTTCGCGGCGGCACGGTCTCAGCTGGAATACTATTCCAATCCGTCTGCGTATGATCAACCGCCTCAAATCGATATGCGCCAAATCATGGGCGGCGGACGCGGTGGAAACCGCGACGGCGGCAACTGGGGTGGAAATCGTGGTCCCGGAGGCAATCGCGGTAATCGCGGCGGCGGTAACTGGGGCGGAGGCGGCTTCGGCGGCGGACGCTAAGTTCCCAGCCACTCAGTATTTTTTATCATAATTTTGTGTATATCAGGGCGGAGAAATTTCCGCCCTTTTTTGTCGAAAACACGGTTTTTATTTTACTTTTCGGGCCGCTTGCGCTTTGATAGGAGCGGTTGCGGTTGTTCCTGCCCGGAAGTCTTCCTGTTTCCTCAGCATAAAACATCAGCCGCGAATTTATAGAAAATTATGTCTTTGTTTGAAGCTTTACCCGATGTATTTCAGGGTGTTACTACGTTATTCCAAAGCGATCCCAAAATCGCTGTTGCCCGTATCTTGTTGATCCTGCTTGGTTTTCTGATGATGTACCTGGGACGCAAAGGCGTTCTGGAGGGTCTGATCATGATCCCGATGGGGCTGGGCATGGCGGCTATCAACGCCTCGGTGATGGTGTTCGATCCGCTGGGCATCCACGCGCATTCCGGCGGGATGAGTACCCTCTTTCTGGAAGCGCAGGTGGGCGCGGGCGTGGAACCCGTCCAGGCCGCCGCGGATACGATCAAAATCTTGGGCATCGACTGGCTGCAGCCCATCTATACGCTCACATTCAGCAATAATCTGATCGCCTGCATCGTGTTCATGGGGGTCGGCTCGCTGCTGGATATCGGCTACGTGCTGGCGCGGCCTTTTGTCTGCATGACGATCGCGCTTTTTGCCGAGCTGGGAACGATGGTGGTCTTTCCGCTGGCTATCTACTGCTTCCATTTCACACCGCAGGAAGCCGCGGCCATTTCAGTCGTAGGCGGCGCAGACGGCCCGATGGTGCTGTTCACCTCGCTGCTGCTCTCGCCGCATCTGTTCGTGCCGATCGCGGTGGTGGCGTACCTCTATCTGGGACTGTGCTACGGCGGTTATCCTTATCTGATCAAAATGCTGGTTCCCAAGCGCCTGATCGCGCTCAAAATGCCGGCTCCGGCCAAGAAGCCCGTGGAATATAATTCCATGGAAAAAATGGCCGTGGCCGCGATCCTCTGCGTGGTGCTTTCGCTGCTGCTGCCGATCGCCGGTCCGCTGATTTTCTCGCTGTTTCTGGGTATCGTGATCCGTGAATCCGGCATCAAGGCTTTTCAGGATCTGGTCAGCGGCCCGATGCTCTACACGGCTACCCTCTTTCTGGGAATGACGCTGGGCATTCTTTGCGACGCGAACACGATCCTGGATCCCAAAGTGCTGCCCCTGCTGCTGCTGGGTATGCTGGCACTGCTGATCTCCGGCATCGGCGGCATCATCGGCGGTCTGTTCATGTACTGGGTCAGCGGCGGCAAGATCAATCCCGTGGTCGGTGTAGCCGGTGTCAGCTGTGTGCCCACTACGGCCAAGGTCGCGCAGAAGGTGGTCAGCAAAGCGAACCCCTCCTCCATCGTGCTGCCTTTAGCACTGGGATGCTGTGTCAGCGGTGTGATCACCTCGGCCATCATCTCCGGTATTTTCTGCAGTCTGCTGAAGGGTGACTCCACGATCGCGCAGACCCTGATGTCTTTTGTAACCCGGTAAACCCTCTAACACGAATTCGCAAATATGGAACTGATCCAAATCACACTTTCGATTTACGCGCTGGCCATTGGCGTAGCTTTCTTCATCGCGCTGGTACTGGTGCTGATGGGCCGTCTGATCAAGCTGGCTGGCTTCAAAGATGACGCTCCTGCCGCTATCCCCGGCACCCCGGTCGGACAGATCATGCCCAATGCCGGTACCGACTATGCGGCCATTGCCGTTGCCATCGCGGCGGCCAAACGTGAATCCGATAAATAAAAACCCCTTTTACAAATAAAACATGAAAAAAATTGATTTTATGCTGACGGCTTTCCGCGACGGATTCCAGTCCGTTTTCGGTGCCAGAGTATTCTCCAAAGATTATCTGCCCCTGGTGGAATACGCTTCCAAAGAATGTGGCATCAAACATCTGGAGGCCGGCGGCGGCGCGCTTTTCCAATCGGCTTTCTTCTACACTAAGGAGAACGGTTTCGACGTGATGGACGCTTTCCGCAAGGCGGCCGGTCCCGACGCTGAACTGCAAACGCTTTCACGCGGCATCAACATCGTCGCGCTCAAAGCTCAGCCCAAAGACGTGATAGACCTTCATGCCAAAATGTTCAAAAAACACGGCATGAGCATCATCCGCAATTTTGACGCGCTGAACGATGTCAATAACCTGATCTGGAGCGGCCAGTGCATCCACAACGCCGGTCTGAAACACGAGGTGACCGTCACCATGATGGAACTGCCCCCGGGCTGCACCGGCGCGCACGATGTTCCCTTCTATGAAAAGACGCTGAGAAACATTCTCGATGCCGGGATCCCGTTCTACAGTGTCGCTTTCAAGGACGCGACGGGAACTTCCTGTCCGCGGAAAGTGCATGAGACCATCAAGATGGCCCGCAAACTTCTGGGCAAGGACGCGCGCATCGTTTTCCATTCCCACGAAACTCCGGGCACCTGCACGCATTCCTATATTGCCGCGATCGAGGCCGGTGTCAGCCAGATCGACCTGGCGCTGGCTCCCGTCTCCGGCGGCACCAGCCAGCCGGACGTTATCACGCTCTGGCACGCGCTGCGCGGGACCGAGTACACTCTGGATGTGGACATCGACAAAATTTTCAAGCTCTCCGAAATGTTCAAGGAAGCGATGAAGGATTACTTCATCCCGCCGGAAGCTACCAAGGTGGAACCGGTCATCCCGCTGTTCCCGATGCCAGGCGGAGCGCTCACGGCCAACACACAGATGCTGCGCGACAATAACCTGATGGATAAATATCCGCTCTTTATCGGTGCCATGGGCGAGGTCGTCAAGAAAGGCGGTTTCGGCACTTCGGTCACTCCCGTTTCGCAGTTCTACTTCCAGCAGGCTTTCAACAACGTCATGTTCGGCCCCTGGAAGAAGATCGCCGAAGGCTACGGCAATATGGTGCTGGGCTACCTGGGCAAGACTCCGGTCGCGCCCGATCCGGAAGTGGTGAAGATCGCCGCCGAACAGATGGGCAAACAGCCGACCACCGATCACCTCTCCGCGCTGGAAGCCGATCCCAAGAAGGGACTGAAAGCCGCCCGCGAGCGTCTGGAAAAAGAGAACCTGCCCGTCACCGATGAGAACCTCTTCATCGTGGCCTCCTGCGAGGATAAAGGTATCCTCTTCCTGCAGGGCAAATCCACGATCGGCGTCCGCAAAAAACAACCGGAAGCCAAGACAGCCAAAGCCGCCGGAACTAAACCCAGCGCTTACGATGTCAGCGTCAACGGCCAGAACTACACTGTCCGCTTTGAGGGGAACAATGCCGTGGTCAACGGCACGACTTATCAGGTCAGTGTCAAGGAAGGCGGCGCGGCTCCCGCGGCCAGTACTTCTTCCGCTCCGGCTGCCGGAACGGAGGTCAAATCCCAACTGCCGGGTCTGGTGCTGCGCATCGAAAAACCGGTCGGCACCGCTGTCAAGAAAGGCGATGTCATCCTGGTCGTTGAATCCATGAAAATGGAAACACCGGTCGTCTCTCCCATTGATGGAACGGTCGCCCAGATCGCCGTCACCCAGGGTGTCCAGGTGGCCGCGGAACAACTGCTGGCCGTGGTGAAATAAACATCAGCGCTCAGCAATTAAAAATCCCCGGAGAAAACCTTCGGGGATTTTTTATCATCAAAATTGAGGTGTTTTACAAAACAGAATATGTCAAAAAATCCAAATACATGATCCTGGAATCTTGTACTTGCTAATAGCGATTCTGGGTTTAATCAAAAGTAGTTCGCGAGAATTTTGATAAACGTAAGTACATCCTGCCCCAATAAAGAAAACTGTGCTCAGGATTAAATTTCATTTCCACCTTTTGTACTTTTTCTACTCCATCTATGACAACAGTATTAGTAGCTGCTAACGTAACTTGCTGATGTCTCATATCTCTGTAGAAAAACTCATCCTTCCGGATCTCAGTGTTGAGAGACCATGTTCCTGTTCCCAATATACCAGTTTTTCCGTCAGCCCCATTACGAAAATCATTCGGCATGAAAATTTCACAGCTTCCTTGAGAGAATAATGTAACATAAAATCTTTTTTCCGGCTCATCTGTTTCATGTCTTACTTTTTCTTTAATGGCACCATCTTTTTTAACAAAGAAGTCCGATCCATCATTATCATTATATTCTTTTAGTGTATATGTACCGATTATATCCTTTTCATTGAATAAAGGGTTCTCTGAACCTAAAATCAAAAACAACCCAACTATGGGAACAGCCACAATTATCCACACAATTCTTGCAACTATGATCAATAATAAAAGTAACGGAATACCAATCAGTGTGAATAAAATTTGTAATATCGTGTGCATAATAAATGTTTCTTTCTATCCATTGATCAGTGTTTTATTTTTCAAAAAAGGAGAGCATTCCTATCCATTCTCCTTTTCTGAGTAAAAAACTACTTCGCCGTGGCGATCTTCAGGGCCTGATCCATATCGGCCTTGATGTCCTCCACGTCTTCGATGCCGACCGAGAGGCGGATGAAGTCCGGAGTGATCCCCACACTGAGCAGCTCTTCATCGCTCAGCTGCTGATGGGTCGTTGAACCCGGATGGATGACGAGCGTCTTGGTGTCGCCGATGTTGGCCAGATGCGAAAGGAGCTTCACGTTGTCAATGAATTTGGCCGAAGCGTCGCGGCCGCCTTTGACACCGAAACCGATCATCCCGCCAAAGCCTTTCTTCAGATACTTGGCAGAGACCTTGTGATACTGATTGTCGGGCAGTCCCGGATAATTCACCCAGCTGACCGCCGGATGCTGAGAGAGCCAGCGCGCGATCTCCAGAGCGTTGGCGGAATGTTTCTCCTGACGCAGGTGCAGAGTTTCCAGCCCTTGCAGCATCAGCCAGGAATTGAACGGCGAGATGCAGGCTCCCGTATCCCGGAGCAGAGACACACGGATCTTCGTGACGAACGCCACACCGTTGACGCCTTTGTTGGCCAGTGCGTCCCAGTAAACCAGACCGTGATACCCCGGATCGGGTTCCGTGAATTCCGGGAACTTGCCGTTGTTCCAGGGGAAGTCGCCTTTTTCCACGATGATGCCGGCAATGGACGTGCCGTGTCCGCCCACATACTTGGTCGCGGAACTGGCAATGATATCCGCACCGAAATCGAACGGACGCACCAGCCCGACACCGATGGTATTATCCACGATCAGCGGGATGCCGGCATCGTGGGCGATCTTGGCGATGACCTCGAAATCCGGCGTATCCAAACGGGGATTGCCGATCGTTTCCACATAGACGGCACGGGTCTTTTCATTGATGGCCTGTTTGAACTGCTCCGGACTTTGGGAATCAACAAAGACCACCTTGCGGCCCAGCTTCGGCATGACATAATGGAACATCTGATAAGTCCCGCCATAGAGATTATTGCCGGCCACGATCTCATCCCCCATCCGGGTCAGGTTCAGCACCGTGTAGAAGATAGCAGCCGAACCGCTGGCAACTGCCAGAGCCGCGCTGCCTCCTTCCACTGCGGCCATGCGTTTCTCAAAAACTTCCGTCGTGGGATTGTTCAGCCGGGTGTAGATATTGCCCTCTTTTTTCAAAGCGAAAATATCTGCCGCATCCTGCACACTTTTGAAAACAAAAGAGGTCGTCTGATAAAGCGGCGCCCCGCGTGAACCCGTTACCGGATCGGGGATCTGCCCCGCGTGGATAGACAATGTTCCTAAACCTGTATTCTTTGGAAAATTCATGCTTTTAATACTCCATTCTCAATTACTAATTCATCAGATTCTGTGTTCACATCGGCAAACAGCCATGTGGAAAGATAACACTCACTGCAGGAAGACACGATCACCAGGATGCGCTTGTTCAATTTGACTATCGGGGTATTTCCAATAGTTTCTGTAATACTGCTGTATATTTTCATCTTATCGTTCTGAAACATCCTTTCGGGATATTCCTCACAACTCCACCAAGTTATTGTAGATTCCGCGAAAAAAACCGTCAATCATTTTTAAAAAATATAACGGTCAGCGTCAATCTCTGTTTGCAGTGGCACACTTTATGCTATACCATTTCCGTCACTCCGTGGAAGGCGGTGTAAAAAATATGGATTTATCACAATATAGATTCAAAAGAGAAGAGAGGTATTCAGCAAAGCGCTCCATACAATCCCATAACTTTTCCTTCAAAGCGCCTGATGCTCAATCTGTCAGTCTGGTAGGCGATTTCAACCAGTGGGATCCCTCCGTGCATCCGATGAAAAAGCAGGCTGACGGCTTTTGGACGATCCAGATCCCCCTGCACCACGGTCATCACCGCTACCAGTTCATAGTGGATGGTGTGCCCACACTGGACCCGATGGCTCAGGGCATCGTCCGCAACGAGAAAAACGAACGTGTCTCCCTGGTCGCCATCAGTTAGAACCTTTTCTCACTCAACAAAAAAAAGCTCCCGTTTGGGAGCTTTTTCGCTTTTTAAGACGGATATGACAGCGCTCTATTTCAGCGCGATCTGGCAGTTCAGTTTCCGGCCTTTGGCAATGTCGAAATTCAGCACCTCAAAGGTCACACTGGGGATGCTGCCGTCCAGTTCCACTTGCAGACGGGTGGTTCCCGGCGGGAGCCGCAGCGTCTCAGGCAGCTTTACGCCGTTTCCTGCCGCTTTCAGATCCAGAATAAACGGCAGATCGTTTCTGCAAACGATGCCGGCAGTCCCTCTGCGGATACCTTCATCCATCAATTTCAAGCTGAACGCCTTCTCAAAAATAGCTTTCAGCCAGACTTCGTTGCCGATCAGCAGATCGCGTACACCGGGCAGATAATAATAGACCGCCGTGCGTCCTTCATTCAGCGCCTCGCGCACACCTTCCAGACTGCGTTCTTTCACAAACAACAGCGTCATGGGACGATGCTCACCCAGGCTCCAGTTGGTCATATAAGCCGTGGCGCTATGACAATCGGAATTGCCGAACATCGTCACGTTATACCGCTGACACCACTGCATGACATCGGGCTGATAATCACGGGCGTCCCCTTCAAAACCATTGACCACCTCAAAGCCCTTCAGGATGCCCTCGCGCAGGAGTATCTCCATTTCGGGATACCAGGTGGACTTGATTTCCTTCTGTCCCCAGGCCGGATGATTCCAGAAAATGAACGCGTTCTGTTTGGCCGCGGCGTAAACCGCGTCCATCAGCTTCTCTTGGATCAGCGCCTCAAAATCGGTCAGGAACAGCGCGTTCAAATGCTTGGCATAAGGCTCGGCGCGTGTGATCTCCAATCCGGGCACCAGGATGATATTCTCCGCCTGAGCGCGCGGACTGGCCAATTCAAAACTGCGACGAAGTTCCAGATGAGCGATCTCGTTCTTGAAAGGACGCACCTCGATATGATCCGAAAGACAGATCACATCCAGTCCCTCTTTCTTTGCCTCAACGACACGGGCCGTCGGCCTCAGATCGCCGTCAGAGAAAACCGTGTGCTGGTGAAAATCACCCAGCAGCGTGGTGAACGCCCCAATGTTCGGAAACTTCGGCTTGACCGGCAACACACCGCGTCCAGCAGGGCGCGGGATGCGTGCCAGTTCATCCGCAGTGGCCGGCGTACCGGCCGCCTGGGCTTCGTTCGTCATCCAGCCGGGCACGCCTGCCGCGAGTCCGGCCAGAGAACCTGTTTTCAAAAAATCACGACGTGATATCATGGAAAGATCCCTTTTTGAAACTGTGTCCTATTCCAAAGGAAGAACCTGCCACTCGTGGATGCCCACAGCGAATTTATCCTGCTGCTTCACTTTCAAGCGCAGAGCTTTTGTTTTGACCGGCTTGAAAGAGACATCGATCCACTTGTCCAGTTCCACGGAATACGGCTTCGACGCTTCCACGGGAGCCCATTCACCGTTGTCCTTCTGATATTCCAGACTCCAGCTCACAGGAGGACGGATCTCGCCCACTCCGGTATCATCGAACCAATAGACGCGGACTTCGTCTGTCTCGACGGGTTTATCCCAGCTGTAGCTGACCCATTCCTCGCCGCCTTTGCGGGGCCAGAAGTGTGTCAGTTCGCCCGGATGCTGATTGGATTTCTTGGGAGATTTTCCGTCATTGATGCCCACGATATAGCAGTTGTAGCTGGTGTGTGAAAGCTCGACTTTCGCGCTGCCTTCCAAACCTTCTGTGGCAATGGCCTCCATCTGGGGAGCCATCGGGAGCCACACCTGCATGGGGCAAGCCTCACGGTTATCCCAGGCATAATAAGGGATCGCTTTGATCGGCGTTTTGCCGCGCTGAGTCACCTTCTCGCCGGAAGCGTTCTTTTGTGTTTCAGCCGGCAGCGGCTGATAGAGTGTCCGTGTCCAGTTCACCTTCATATCCGCGAACTGCGCGTCGCCCTGCAGCACCATGACACCGCCCAGCAGATCTTTTTCAAATTGCGGTTTCAGTTTGGTCTCCGGCGGCAGATAGATGTTCTTCAGCTCGGTCTTCTGATCAATACCTTCCAGACAATAGACGATCGGACCGCGTTTGATCGCGACCATGCCCGCGTCCGCTTTCACGTTCGGGTTGGCCAGGATCATCTGAGGCTCCATGCCGAAATGATAGATCACACTGTCACCCTTCTTCCAGACACGGCGCGCGAACTCATAGCCTTTATCAGACTGCACCTTGGCAGAACTCGGCCAGGAGTGTGTCACTTGGGTAGCCCAGCCCGGCTGTCTGACATAGAAGCCAAACTCCACCGGCTCGCTCATATCCATGGTAAATCTCACCGTACCATCCCACGGATACCTCGTGTCCACTTTCACCTTCACCTCTTTGCCGCCGATCTTCGTTGTCACGGAACCGGCCACGAACTGATTCACAAACAGAGAATCTTCATTCTCCGCGTAAAGATATTCACCCAGCGAAGCCATCAGGCGCGCCACGTTCGGCGGACAGCAAGCGCAGCCGAACCATTCGGAACGGTGATGATTGCCGCTGCTGGCCAGCGGATTCACATAGAAGAAGCGGTCACCCTTCAGATTCACACCGGCCAGGAAGCCGTTGTACAAAGTCTGCTCCAGCACATCTTCGTACTTGGTGTCGCCGTACAGCAGACCCAGACGGTGATTGAGCAGGATCATCGCCACCGAGGCGCAAGTTTCCTGATAAGCGCTGGCATTGGGCAGATCGTAATCTTCGGTAAATCCTTCGTTATGCGCGGAAGGTCCGATGCCGCCGGTGATGTACAGATTCTTGTAAACCGTATTGTTCCAGACACGGCGCACCATCCTCAGCAGATCTTCATTGTGAGTCTCGCGGCCCACATCCGTACAACCGGAGAGCAGATAAGCCGCGCGCACCGCGTGACCCATGATGGTCTTGGTGTCGCAGATCGGATACATATCCTGATGATAGTCGCCCGTGTATTTATCCAGAGGGATGTTGTGCTCTTTGGCATAGAACTTCTCACCGCGGTGGATGACAAAGAAATTGGCCAGCTTCAAATAGCGGTCATTGCCTGTAGCCTTCCAGAGCTTCATCAGAGCCAGCTCGATCTCCGGATGTCCGGGATAACCGGCGCGCTTGCCCGGTTCATCACCGAAAACGGAATCAATGTAGTCGGCAAACTTGGTCGCGATATTCAGGAAATTCTTTTTGCCGGTGGCTTGATAATGCGCCACAGCGGCCTCGAACATGTGACCGGCGCAGTAAAGCTCGTGCGCGTCGCGCAGATTGGTCCAGCGGCGTTCCGGGTGGACTACCGTGAAATAGGAATTGATGTAGCCGTCTTCACCCTGCGCGTGAGCGATCACGTCAATGATGCGGTCCATTTCCGCGTCCAGCTCCGGCGTGTAATCCGTAGCCAGCGTATAAGCGGCTGCTTCCATTCCCTTGTACAGGTCGGAATCCATGAACAGAGGGCCTTTGTAATGCTCAGGGTCTTTTCCCTTGGCCGCCAGTTTTAAATTGGAGATATTACCGGCCTTTTCCAGATTCTCCAGATTCGCCGCGATCGAGGACAGACGGTTCGTAT
>JAEEGH010029261.1_pt1 | contig 10782 bp, 6 predicted proteins | sample 9134181 | NCBI WGS metagenome assembly JAEEGH01 (sample SAMN16246544, study PRJNA631951) | gut metagenome | biome: gut microbiome; feature: rumen; material: DP-attached | host: Bos | place: Iran: Karaj | collected 2018-10
GGTTGGCATTCGCGGCGACATGGAAGTCGCGTTCCATGATGACCTGCCCGCTATCTGCGTCCGTAACGGTCAGTTTGCCATCCTTTTCCTGAAGCGTATCATTCGTGATGACAACCTCATGCGCCCAATTGCGCCATTCGCCGATGATGCCGAGCACGGGCTTCTGGGAACGCTTCAGATAGTCATAGGCAAGCTTCTTGTCGAAATAGTAATCGACGATTGCGTCGGAGAATTGCGGCCAGCAGTCCATGACGTTCCACCACAGGATGCCCGCCTTCCTCCATTTGTGGATGCGGACGTTCTCCACGAAGAACTTCTTCGCCTCCGCCTGCACGATCTGGCTGGCCAGGCTAAAGTCTTCCGCGTTGTCCGGATCCAGCATGAATTCCTCTCGTATCTGCTTGAACATGAGCGGGATGCGATAGTCGTAGCCAAGCGTCGCATGATGAAGCCACTCTTCGTTCTTCACCGTATACCAATCGCCTTTCTTCTTCCACGGCCAGACGTTTTCCGCACTGAGAAACTTCTTCATGGAGGCGACGGAATTCGCGCCGTGGTAGCCGCATTCGCTGATGAACGCCGCGTTGTTATCCGCATAGAACGGACTCTTGAAGTAGTCGCGCGGCCCCCAGACATGCTGTTCGGGCGTGGCCTCCCATGAGAGATGCTTCGCCTCCGATTCGGGCGAATAGTACGGCGAGCTCTTCTGATACGGACGGTTCGGATCGAGGCGGTTCAGAATATGCGGGATGACTTCGCGCGTCAGACGGTTCGAACTCGCTTTGATGTTGGTATTGCTCCAGTTACACATGGCGTCCACTTCATTGTCGCCCGCCCACAGCGCGAGACTCGGATGCTGCCGCAGTTCTTTGACGGCCCACTCGACCTCTGTCGCGAAACGCGCCAAAAATTCCTCCGTCTGCGGAGCGAGTGCGCATGCGATCATGAAATCATGCCAGATCATGATGCCGTGTTCGTCACAATAATCATAGAAGGCCTGCGTGCAGTAGGTGCCGCCGCCCCAAACGCGGAGCATATTGCATCCAAGATCCGTAAATAGCTCCAAAATAGGAATTTCTCGCTTGTAGTCCAAGCTGTGCAAGGCATCAGTCGGAACCCAGTTCGAACCTTTCACCATGATCGGAACGCCGTTCACAACGAAACGCGCCACGAAATTCTTCGGGTCTTCATCATATTCGAACACCATGGACCGCAGGCCGACGCGTTTCTTCTCCTCGAACAGTAACTGTTCGCCGGAATAGACGCGAATCGTCGCGTCATACATGTTTTGTTCACCGTACCCCAATGGCCACCAAAGCTTTGGATTGCTGATACCGAAGCCGATGTGGCCGCTGGTGAAATAGAGGTTCGACGTCTTTTTGAAGACGGAATCGCCGCATTTCATTTCGATTTCCATCTTGAATTCGTCCCATTCCGTCAGCGTCGTGGCGAAATTGTACGTGAACATGATATTTGCCCAGCCTGGCCGCGTGTCGCGCAGCACGTCGAAATAACAGCTGATCATGCGATGCGGCGGTCTTTCAACGAGCTTGACGTTTCTCGTGATGCCGCCCAAGCAGCAACGCGGGCAGATGTCCCATCCGAATTCATGGATGGGCTTCCGTATCGCAAGGCCTTCCGTATTGCGCCACAACGTCTTATCACGATGGTCGAGTTCGTATTTCGAAGCCGCCAGAATCGGTGATTTCACAATCACGCTGACGGTGTTTTTCGCCCCGCGTTTGATTTTTTCATCGACAGCGAACGTGTGGCGAATGAAACCGTTGGCTGGTTCGGCAATCTTCTCGCCATTCAAATAGACTTCCGCCACGGTGTCGATACAGTCAAAGACGAGATCCGCTCCGGCAGGAAAATCCGCTGGAACGTCAAAATCGCGCGTAAATGTCCAATCATAAAATTCATATGGACGTAACAGTTTTTCATTGGAGCCGAAATACGGATCCGGAACGATGTTGTTTTTCACGAGTTCCAGTTCGATGTTTCCGGGCACTGTCGCCTCAAAAGGCCCCAACGGCTTTTTGCCCTGCCCTGTCATCCGCCACACGCCATTCAAATCAATCGTCTGCATGTCTGTCCTTTTTGTCGTAATGTGGGAAACAATCAGCCTCGAAGAGGCAACATGTGAGTAACTATGGAAAGCGATGCACATAGAGCACATGCACACCACCACTCCGCTAATGTAGCACGACAACCCATTCTTGCGCACTTTTTTCATATTTTTTTATATATTCCATCACCATGTTTTATTGACTTATCACATTGAAACATGAAAGTATATAGTGGATGATTTTTATTTATACCTCTTATAAAAGGAGCGATCATGCAGAATTTGCTTTCACTGGGTCTCGCCATTGCGTTGGCCGGAACGTTTCCAAGCGGAAACAAACTTCCGGATCTGGAAACCGTCTATGCGCGTTCCATCCTCAACCAAGGTGATTTAGGACGACTCGAACATGTCTTCGAACGTGCCTTGAAAGGCGAACCAATCACCGTCGTCGTCATCGGCGGCAGCATCACGGAAGGCGCTCACGCCGAAAAGGTTGAAAACCGTTGGGGCAACCAGATGGCCAATTGGTGGAAAGTCAATTTCCCTAACGCGCAGATTTCCTACTATAACGCAGGCATCGGCGCGACGGGTTCCGATATCGGCGTCCATCGTGTCACCAAGCATGTGCTCGTCCACAAGCCAGACGTCGTCGGGATCGAATTTTCCGTCAACGACGGCGGCACTCCCTTAGCGACGGAATGGATGGAAGGTCTTGTTCGCCAGATACTTCGGCAGCCGAACTCACCCGCCGTTTTCCAACTGTCCATGATGAACGAAAAAGGCTACAATGTGCAGTCGCTCCATCTGCCCGTATCAAAATACTACAGCCTTCCGCATCTCAGCTACCGCGACGCCCTCTTCCCTGAAATGGAAACTAAGAACATCATTTGGAAGGATATCTCGCCGGATAACATCCATCCAAACGCCATCGGCCACACCTATGCCGCCGCCATCGTCAACCATTTCCTTTCCGACAAACTCGAAGCCTTCAAAGCGGCCAAACGCCCTGCGGCGGCCATTCCGCCCATGCCGGAAAAACCGCTCGTCGGCACAACGTTTGATCATGGCGATTTGCAGGATATGAAGACCGTCAAGATATTGGAAAACAACGGCTTCAAGCCGTCGCAAGACCATTACTGGAAGGATGGTTTCATTGGCGAGAAGCCTGGCGACAAAATTACATTCGAAATCGATGCTCCGACGCTTGGCATCATCTTCAAACGTAGCAACAAGGCCATGGGCCATGCTCGCGTCATCGTTGACGGCAAACAGACCGCCGTTCTGGAAGCGTGGTTCAACCAAACATGGCGCTACACGCCCCACCATCAAATCATCCGCGACCAGCCCGGCAAGCATGTCATCACGATTGAAATCATGGATGAAAAGAACGCCGGCAGCGAAGGAAACGGCTTCGAAATCTGCACCTTAACCATTGCCAAATAACAAGTTACTACCATGTCACTCTTTGCCTTTCTTCTGATTCTCACCTCCACCGTGCTCCATGCCACGTGGAATCTCATCGCCAAGAAAAACCACATGACCGTCGTCTTCTACGCATGCCTCTGCGTCATGTGCGCCATCGTCTGGTCCCATGTCGTCTTCTGGACGCCGATTCCGATCTTCAAAATGCCCCAGAAATTCTGGATATTCCTCTTCGCCAGCATCTTCGCCGACGGTTGCTACTGCTTCGGCCTCATGTGGACGTATCGTCATTTCGACATCTCGACTTCCTATCCCATCCAACGTTCGCTACCCATCCTGCTCATCATCATCGTCACCAAGATCTTCGGTTGGGGCGAACCGCTAACGCCGACCGCCATCATCGGCATGTTCACCGTCTTCGTCGGCTGCCTTTGCATGCCGCTGAGCAAATTCTCCGACTTCCGCATTCAGAACTATATGAAAAAGGAAATGCTCTTCATTCTGCTAGTCGCCTGCGGCACAACAGGATACACGGTATTTGACAATCAAGCGCAGAAGGTCATCGCGGAATTCGTCCCGCAGGTCAAGCCGTACATCCGCTCCATGACCATCTATTCCGTCCGTTGCATCGTCCTGACGACGGTTCTTTGGACGATTATCGCCTTCACGCCATCCTTCCGCGCCAATGCCCGCGAAATCATCGCACAACGCCAATGGAGCACGCTTGTCGCAAGCGTCATCGTTTCGGTCACTTACATTCTCGTGCTCTATTCGATGAATTTCGTGACGAATGTCTCCTACGTGCAAGTCTTCCGACAGCTGGGCCTGCCCATCGGCATGGCGCTCGGCATCATCGTTTTGAAGGAAAAAAGCGCCCCGCCGAAATTCGTCGGTGTCGCTCTTATTCTGATCGGACTCGCCCTCACGGTCATGAAATTCTGAATACGAAAAAAGCTCCAAACCAACGGTTTGGAGCTTCTGAAAATCTGGAGCGGGTGAAGGGAGTCGAACCCTCCTAGCCAGCTTGGGAAGCTGGAGCATTACCGATATGCTACACCCGCATGAAGGATGTGCAATAAAATAATGCGGCTTTCCATTTCCGCAAGCCATCACGTAAAAAATATTCACCCATAAGTCCCATAAGTCCCATACCTACTCCCATGACTCAAAACCTCTTCCAATTTCTTGACAAAAGTCCGTCGGCCTTCCACGCCACCGCCAGTGCCATTCAAATGCTTCAAGATGCTGGTTATCAGCAACTTGATGAAGCAAGCCATTGGCAATTGAAGCCCGGCAAAGGCTATTTCGTCACCCGCAACCAATCCTCCGTCATCGCCTTCCAATACCATGGGAAGACGACGGGCGGCTTCCGTCTCGTCACAGGCCATACGGACAGCCCCGCACCGAAGCTGAAACTCGCAGGTGCTTCATTTGCAAATGGTTCCGTCCGCGTTCCCATCCAAATCTACGGTGGCGACATCCATACGTCATGGCTGGACCGTCCGCTTGGTGTGGCTGGCCGAATCGCGTTTCTTGACGCGAAAAAGCAGCCGAAATCCGCTCTTGTCAACATCAACCGCCCTGTCGCCGTCATTCCGAATCTCGCCATCCATCTGAACCACGGCGTCAACAACGGCCTCGCCCTCAACCCACAGTCGCAGATGGCGGCGCTTTTCGGCGGCAAATCCGTTGACGACCTCAAAGCGGAATTAGCCAAAGCCGCTAAACAGAAAATCGACACGATTCTGGATGCGGAACTCTTCCTTTACGACATTCAGCCTGCAACCATCGTCGGTCTCGACAATTCGCTCATCAGTTCGCCGCGGCTGGACAATCTGACGTCCTGCCATGCCGCAGTTTGCGGTCTTATCGACGCCAAGCCGACCAAAGGCATCACGCCAATCATCTTCCTAGCGGACAATGAAGAAATCGGCAGCCGCACGCCGCAAGGCGCCAATTCCAGCTACCTCCATACCATCATGGACCGCATCACGCTCGCTGCAAAAGGCACACAGGAAGACACTTACCGCGCGTTGGCGACCTCCGCTCTGCTCTCCATCGACTCCGCCCACGCCATCCATCCAAACTATCCGGAAAAGCATGATTCCGCCTACGCGCCGAAGATGAACCAAGGCATTGTCGTCAAACACAATGCGGACTTCAAATACACGACGACATCAGAAACGGCCACACGTTTCCGCGCCCTCTGCCTGAAGCACGGCATCAAATTGCAGGACTTCGTCAACCGCTCCGATATGCCTTGCGGCTCCACCATCGGCCCGACCTGCGCCGCCGAACTCGGCGTGCCTGGCATCGACATCGGTTCCGCCCTCTGGGCCATGCACAGCTGCCGCGAAATCGGCGGCTTGAAAGACCACGAAGACCTTATCAAAGCGGCTCAAGTCTTCCTGTCTGAATAGCTTCTTTCTCAAGCCACGGCGACGGTTTCATTCCACACGTTTTTCACAAGGAGTTCAGAAAACGATGAAAACACCGACGAGCATGATACTTGGATTACTGTTGTTGAGCATATACAACACCAGTGCCCAACAAATAGAATTGGCGAAGAACGGAAAACCATTGGCGACAATCGTCATACCGGCGAAAGCGCCTAGCTGTATCAATTCGGCGGCATTGGATTTGCAGAAGTATGTGGAGAAAATCTGCGGCGTGAAACTGCCGATCCAGCAAGATGGCAAAAAAGTTTCGGGCACAGGTCTTTATATCGGTGAATGCGAAGGCTCCCCCGCCTGTCCGCTTGCAAAGAGCGGAGCCAGTTGGGAAGGCTATGTAATTGAAACGAAGGAAGGCAATCTCTATTTCACAGGACTGAATCCCACGCCTGTCGCGTTCGGTGTCTATTCCTTTATCGAAGATGATTTGGGCGTACGTTGGTTTGCGCCAGGCGACTTATGGGAAAAGGTGCCCAAATCCGCCACGCCAGGCACGCTTACCGTGACCGTCCGCCCGCGCACCGTCATTCCGCAGACATCGCCGCGTATCTGGTCCAACCATAACTGGGCTCCAATTTGGAATGAATGGAATCTCCGCAACAAGACCCGCCAGAGCGAAGTCATATCCAAACGTGAATTCCAGAACAAGATACATCAGATTTTCCCAGTGGAGAAATATGCGGAGAAGCATCCGGAATACTATCCTCTGATGCCCAACGGCAAGCGGTACATCCCCCAAAAAGGCGACCGCTACTGGCGGCCATGCGAATCCAATCCAGAAGTCCAGAAAATCATCGTGGATTACATCAATGACTTTTTTGACAAGAATCCGACAAAGGATAGTTTCTCCGTCGGCATGGACGATATCTCGCATCTTTGTTCATGTCCAAACTGCCGCGCAATGGATGACGCTCCAGATTCCTATGAGCATCAGCGTTTCTCCGACCGCCACTACAAATTCGTGAACATCATTGCGAAGGAAGTGGCTAAGACGCATCCAGACAAATACATCGGCACTCTCATCTACGCCATCGCGCTTCAACCGCCCAAACAAGTGCCGAAGATGGAGCCAAACGTCTTCGGATATATAACGGAGACCAGTGCCGCTTGGTGGATGCCTGGGCAGAAAAAAATCGACCACGATCTCACGACTGAATGGCGCAATCGCATCGAGCACCTCTCCCGCTATGACTACTATGGTTTCGCCTCCATGACACCGCGCTATTATCCGCATTATGTGGATGAGCAGATGAAATTTGACAAAAATTTGGGATTGGAGGGGATGTACATCGAGACCTACACCTTCCTCCCGCTCACCATGCCTATGATCTGGCTGTTCGCGAAACTCGAATGGGATGCTTCGCTCAACACAGACAAGTTGTTGGACGAATTCATGACCATCTACGGTCCCGCCAAGCCGCAGATGGCAGATTTCTGGGATCTCCTTGAAAAGTCCTACATGACAGCCCGTCCGGGCCGCGGCAAATGGGAACACCGTAAGATCATCAACCAAGCCCTTTCCATTTCGCCAGAAGATCTGGACAAGGCGTTTGCGCTTCTTGAAGAGGCGGAAAAGGCTGCGGCGGAAGACGATAAGGTGAAGTCACGCATCGCCGTTCACCGCGACGCTTTGAAGCTTGCGGCATTTGCCGTCAAACCATACGCCTATAATCTCCAGATGCAGAACATTATGGTAAATACACAGGCTGATGCAGACAAGATATTCGAACTGGCGACCAAGCTTGAAGAAAGCAAGGCGGGACGTGATGAATACATCGAAGAGCTCAAGAAACGCAATGATTTGATCGGGCTGAATATCCGTGGGCTTTTGGAGCATAACAACTATATTCAGCTGAATGCATTCTCCCAGCTGGAGACTTCCGGCATGCCCGGACTATTGCAAGCGCTCAATTGGTATAGTCAGAACAAACCAGATGAACTGCAGGCAAAGACGCAAAACATCCAGAACACAGAGCTCAAAAAGATGGTGAACGGCTATGTGCGCCTTTTCGCCGACGGCAACAAGCCACAAAATCTGATAACCAACGGCGACTTTGAAATTCACGACGAAGAGAAGGTGGTTTCCAAGGATATGATCGGCTGGGTGAAAGACGGCTGTCCACAAGGCTGGAACTCCTGGGCAAGAGGTGGCCATATGAAAGTATCGGTCGTTCCCGAAGGGCGCCATGGCAATGCCGTGAAAATCACGGAAAGCCTGCAAGGCGGTTGTCTTCTCCAATCCGTGAAGGCAGAGGAAGGCGGCGTCTATTTTTTGTCATGCTATGCGAAGCTGTCAGGTGGTTGCACGGGAAATATTGGCATCCGTTTCCACACGCCCGACGGAAAGTGGCATCCGTCACGCGAAGGTGAGATCAGCCAGCCAATCGTGCCGAAAAATGCAGACGAATGGACGTACATTTCGATGCTTATCAAAGTTCCGAAAGGAGCAGGCCAGATTGTCGTAATGCCTGGTCCAGACAGGCAGGATCCCAAAACAGGACAGCTCCTTCTGGATGACTTTGTCATGTACAGACTATATTAATAGAGAATAACTTAAGCCGTCAAGAAGTCTTGACGGGTTTATGACAAAAAAAAACAGCGGCGCGACCAGAAGCTTCGGTCGCGCCGCTGTTGAATTCATAGGCTTTTTTTACATGGCAGCGGGCGTCGTCACCAGCAGGCGGAGCTCGTCATCAATCGCGAGCAACAGCTTTTGGCTGGATTCCTTGTCGCCCATGGAGCCGATGCGGATCTTCATGCGGACGCCGCCTTCCTTCAGTTCGACGATCGTGACCTTTACTTCAATGCCATCGACATCCTGATACTTGTAGAAGCTCAGGTTGCCGCTGAAGTTCTGTTCACGCTTCACGAGACGGGCACGTGCGCAGGCGTTGCGAACGGCTTTGTCCAGCAGGAACATCGTCGAATCAAAATCCGCGCGGTAAGTTCCCCAGCTGTACTGCTCGTTTGTGACATTCGCACTGGTCGGCTGTTCGTTACGCGCGCAGGAAGCGCCGAACAGGCACAAACCAATCATCGCGGCCAAAACCAACATGTTTCTCATCATTTTCATGGTTTCATTCCTTCTCTAGATTTATGTGATAGTTATCCAAATTGAATCCAATCCTATAAAATTAACGCATATTCTGAAAAAAACAAACTATTCGCAAGAATCAGATGAAATTTACACAGATATTTTCTTCCATGCTAGACATCGCCGAAAGGCGGATTAGTTTATAGAAGTGTTAAGCGACGCGGCTGACAAGCCCCGCATTTCCCGCAGTACATACCATTTAATTAAAACAGACAGCCCATGACACAGCTTGAGACTTGGACAGAAAATATCGAATTGGCACAGAAGCTCTCCGAAAAGCGCACGGAAATCAACTATTTCGAAGACAAAGTCCCGTCGTATGAACTGCCGCCGCTCTTGAAGGACGACGACGGACAGACCATCACGACCACCGCCCAATGGGCCAAACGCCGTGCCAAACTGCTCGATCTCTTCCGCAACGAACTCTACGGATACTCGCCCGAACGGCCACAAGACGAATGGTTCGAAATCGTTAAAATCGACCGGCAAGCCATGGATGGTACCGCCACGCTCAAGCTTGTCAACATCCATCTTGGCACCAAACCAGGGGCCCCTGTCATCCATCTTAACCTCTTCATTCCCAACAATCGAACGAAGCCCGCGCCCGCCTTCCTGCTCATCTGCAACCGCGACCGCAGCAACATCGATCCCACACGAAAAATCAAATCGGACTTCTGGCCAGCGGAACAGATCGTCGCACGCGGCTACGCCGCCGCTTCGTTCTTCAACGGCGATGTCGCTCCAGACAAATACGATGGCTTCACCACTGGAATTCACGCCTATCTCCAGAATCCAGCCGCACGTAAATTCAACTCATGGGGCACCATTGCCGCATGGGCATGGGGCGGATCACGCGTCATGGACTATTTCGAAACCGATCCGGACATCGATGAAAAGCATTGCGCCGTAACAGGCCATTCGCGCGGCGGCAAAACCGCCCTCTGGTGCGGCGCGCAGGACGAACGTTGGGCGCTCACGATTTCCAATTGCTCAGGTTGCTCGGGAGCCGCCATCGCCAGACGCCGCTTCGGCGAATCGCTGAAAGTCATCCAAAATGCCTTCAAGCATTGGTTCTGCGGCAATTACCGTAAATATATCGATCACGAAGACGACCTTCCGTTCGATCAGCATGAACTCGTCGCACTCGTCGCGCCGCGAGCCGTTTATGTGACTAGTGCGGACGAAGACCTGTGGGCGGATCAACGCGGCGAATGGCTTGCCATCCACGAAGCCGCTCCTGTTTGGAAACTCTTTGGACGCGAAGGACTTCCGTCTGACATCATGCCGCCATTGGATAAACCGCTCATTGGCGACGGCATGGGCTACCACATCCGCACAGGCGAACACAACTACAAAGTCTTCGACTGGAATGCGCACATGGATCTCGCGGATCGCGAGTTCAACCGCTAATACCTATCACAACGTCATTTAACACCAAACCACAACAATGACACACTTCCATTTTGACGACAATACGCTCAGCGACGCAGAAAAATTCCAAGAGCTTCTGATCTTCGCCAACGGTTGCGCAAAACTCCTCCATTCGGATGCGCAAAAGCTCCAAAGCTACCATGACCTCCTTGAAGACGAAGTCGAAGACCTCCCTTCGGCGGAAGACTTTCTTGGAAAAAGCACGGCCGCACTTGCAACTCTCATGAAATCAATCGATTATATCGGCGGTCAAACCGCTGTAAAAATCGACCAAGAGGACATCAATCTCGTCGCCACGCTCAAAGGTGTCGTTG
>JAEEGH010029262.1_pt1 | contig 10782 bp, 7 predicted proteins | sample 9134181 | NCBI WGS metagenome assembly JAEEGH01 (sample SAMN16246544, study PRJNA631951) | gut metagenome | biome: gut microbiome; feature: rumen; material: DP-attached | host: Bos | place: Iran: Karaj | collected 2018-10
ACAGCAGCAGGAGATCGCAGAGCTTAAGGACTTCGTTGCCAGAAACAAGGCCAGGGTTGCCACAAGAAATATGGCCATGGCAAGGCAGAAGAAGCTAGATAACATGGACCTCATCGAGAAGATCCAGGAAAAGCCAAAGCCTGAGTTTTATTTCAAGACAGCCAGAACCCCCGGTAAGTTCCTCTTTGAGGTAAAAGACCTTGTGATAGGCTATGATGAACCTCTTTCAAAGCCGCTTAATCTGGCCATTGAGAGAAATACCTTCACCGTTCTTACAGGAGCAAACGGAATCGGAAAGACCACTCTTTTAAAGAGTATTCTCGGCATAATCCCTCCGATCTCCGGTAAGGTCCAGAGGGGTGAAAACGTTGAGATAGGCTATTTTCAGCAGGAGATGCCACCGGATATCGAGACCACCTGCCTTGAGGAGATCTGGAATGAATTCCCGGGATTTTCACAGTACGAGGTAAGGTCAGCCCTTGCTAAATGCGGACTTACAACAAAGCACATCGAGAGTAAATGTAAGGTCCTCTCCGGAGGTGAGCAGGCCAAGGTAAGGCTCTGCAAACTTATGAACAGAGAGTCCAATATTCTTGTGCTGGACGAGCCCACAAACCATCTGGATGTCGATGCAAAGGAGGAGCTTCACAGAGCTCTCAAGGAGTACAAGGGCACAGTTATTATGGTCTGCCATGAACCTGACTTCTATCAGGACCTTGCTACGGACGTACTTGACTGCACGAAGTGGACAACAAAGCTGATTTAAGAAAATAGGGTGTTGCGCATGAAGAGAAGACAATTACTGATAATATTGGCTACAGCTCTTTTGACAACGGGCTGTGGTGGATTTAATTCCAACAACGAAGCTATCGAGGCAGATACTGCCCCGGCGGCTGAGGCTACACAGGAGACTTTGCAGAGTGAACCTGAAGCTGAGCCTGAGCCGGAAGAGCCCGAGAATACGTACGAGCTGGCATATCCTTATGAAGAGCAGCTTGCAGTTATCAGTGACAACTCTGATCTCTGGGAGCTTACTGAGGAGGATATGGAGGTCTTTTCACCCTTTATAGATTATGGCTATGCCATAGATGATTTGGACAGGGACGGATATCTGGAGGTGATAAAGACCTTCTGGGGCGATGAGACCAAGCTATATCAGACTTCAATCTATGAGACTACAGATGACAAGGCGCTTAGCGAATGGAAAATGGATGCCTTCAGAGCGCTGGATGTTGAGCCGTGTCTGAGTGATGTTGACAGCGTATACGTCATAGAAGATGAAGATGCAAAATACATGGTTTATGCAACCGTGCGCGAATCAGCTGATGCCTACTGGGGCATGAATACCTTCTACAGAATGTTTATCGAGGACAATACGATAACTTTAGAAGAGATCAAGGACGGCGAGCAGTCCTGGTATTTCGGTAATAAAAAAGAGAGATTTTCCTGGTTTAAGGATGTGACGCCTGAGAATCTGCTGGTTTCTTATGAAAAGAAGTATTACCGGGATGAAAGAGATACAACAGGTCTTTATACTGCTTACCTCAATGGAGAAGCAGAGGCGGTAATGGACTGCGAATTCGAAGACTATGACGCTGATGCTGATTATCCTATTTATGATTACAACTATATTGACTGCGGAAGTGACGGTGAATATGAGCTTCAGGTTTTTGCCCGGAGTGCCCCGGATATGCTTCCTGCCAAACTAAGCTTTGTGATCAAAGAAGTCGAAGGTAAGTTATACATAAGATATATAACATATATAGAGGCTGAACGGCGAGAGGGAAACATCAGCGAACAGGGCTTTGTAGGCGAATTTGGCAAAGGCGGAGCGAATCTTGCTATATATGAATACGGTTTCCTTGATGCTGATGCCAGATATCATTTCTTCTATAGGATGGATTATTTTCTGACGGTCAATGATTTTGATTTCGGTGATGATGTTGAGATCGATATGGAAGAGTGGAAGGACACTCAGCTCATGGTTTACATCCTCTCTGAGGATAAAAAGGATGCAGAGCACATCTATTATCATTACACTTATACCGGCAGCAAAAAGTATTACGAGAACGACAATGTGTTTAAGAACACTTTGGAAGAAGCCGGATTTAAGACATATACAGAAAAAGAGATCAAGAAGATCCTCTCAGATCGTGCAAAAGAAATAGGGCTGGACCCTTCTATCAGAAATGATTAAAAAATAGTGCGCAATATAATTGCAAAAAATATAAAACGTGATATAATCATTTGTATCAATAACAAATATAAGAGGATCACGTTATGAGTAAAGACTTTGATATTCAGGAGTATATGACCAGGGGAGTTGAGCGTGTTGTTGCCGACGCCGTAAGAGCTACGCTAAGAAACCCCAAAGAGAGCGCATATATGGCGAAATTCGCCATTGCCAGCAGCGCAGCTTCCAAAAAGAGAGCCAAGATGGAAGAGGCAGGAGAACACGTTCCGCCATTCCTTATTGCAAGCATTACCAGCAGCTGCAACCTTCACTGTGCAGGCTGTTATTCGAGATGTAATGATGCTACCAATGACAATGAGCCTGTTAAGCAGCTCTCAGATGAAGATTGGAGCAAGATATTCGATGAAGCTGATGACCTCGGAGTAAGCTTTATTCTTCTTGCAGGAGGAGAGCCACTTCTCAGGCGCGGAGTAATAGAGGCTGCAGGCAAGAAGCAGTCAATCCTGTTCCCTATCTTTACAAACGGAACTTTCATGACAGAGAAGTACTTCGACGAGTTTGACAGGAACCGTAATCTGATCCCCATCATGAGTATAGAGGGCGAGCAGGAAGCTACTGACAGAAGAAGAGGAGAGGGCGTATACGAGAAGCTTGTTTCAAACATGGATGAGCTTAAGAGAAGAGGCCTTATCTTCGGAGCATCTGTAACAGTTACAACTGACAATTTAAAAGAAGTTTCCTCCGAGAGTTTCATCAGTATGATGTCCGAGAAAGGCTGCAAGGCGGTTATTTTCGTTGAATTTGTTCCTGTAGATGAGAATTCTGAGCACCTTGCACCAGGCGATGAGGATAGAGAGTACTTAAAGGCAGAGATCATGAGACTCAGAAGAGAGCATCCTGAGATGGTATTCGTATCATTCCCTGGAGATGAGAAGAATTCAGGCGGATGCATCGCTGCAGGAAGAGGCTTCTTCCACATCAACTCACAGGGAGGCGCAGAGCCTTGCCCATTCTCTCCTTATTCTGATATCAATGTAAAAGAGACTTCCCTGAGGGAAGCTATGAAATCCAAGCTTTTCCTTGAACTTCAGTCCGAAGGCGTTCTTCTTGACGACCACAAGGGTGGATGCGTTCTTTATGAGAAGCGCGCACAGGTTCAGGAACTTGCTGCAGTATAAAATACCAAAGACCGCCGTAAACGGCGGTCTTTTTATGTCAAAAGCCTTTATGTATCAGTCCATCCCCGAATTTATCGCGGATGGATCTTTCCATTTTTTCAAGCTTATCGTCTTTTTCTTTCTTTTCTTTCTCTTCCCGGAGCTCTTTTTGCCCGGTGGTCATCCAGTCAAAGAGATTGCCCTGCCTGAAGGTTCCGTTATCAAGATGATCCACACCAACGCCCACAAGACGAATGCCGACTCCTTCTTCAAAAATACCGTTATCACCTGTCAGGAGCTCTCCAAGGAGCATAAGAGCGTTTTCGTATATGGTATCCGCATCGTTTGTGGACTCGGCAAGACGGAGCTGCCTTGAAAAGCGCTTAAACTCACTGGTCTTAACCTGCACGCTTATAGTTCCGCCATAGACGTTATCTCTTTTAAGCCTTGCGGAAACCTTATCTGAGAGATGCCTTACGATCGGGGGCATATCAGTCTCAAAATTGGCTGTAGTTATGTCGTTTTTAGTGGTGGTCTCATTGGAGTAGCTCTTGGGATCGTCCCTCTCAGGATGTACGGTTTCAGAGCCAATGCCATTGGCGCTCTGATATATGTATTCTCCGGCCTTTTCGCCAAGGAGCGAGGTAAGCAGTTCCTTGGAATATGACGCAGCATCTCCTATGGTCCTTATGCCGACTGAGCGGAGCTTTTCTGCGGTCTTTTTGCCGCAGCCGTACAGGTCTCCGATATCAAGAGGCCACATTTTTTCTTTGATTTCCGAGGGGAATAGTGTGTGAGTCTTGTCGGGCTTTGTAAAATCGCTGGCCATTTTTGCAAGGAGTTTATTGCTGGAAATGCCGACGTTTACAGTAAAGCCGAGATTATCCCTGATCTCGTCGCGGATCATCTGTGCGACGTTTAGCGGAAAATCAGGGGAAGGATAGATGTCTTTTAAAGAAGTGACATCAAGATAGGCCTCATCAATAGAGACCTGCTCAAGAACTTCGGAGTAGGTCCTGAGGATACTGATAAAGGCGCTTGAATACTCGTGATAGGTCTTAAAATCCGACGGAACAACCACAAGTTTGGGACATTTCTGGAGAGCACTGGCAATGGGCTCAGCAGTCTGAATCCCGTATTTTTTGGCGGGGATAGATTTGGCGGTAACAATGCCGTGCCTGGTCTTAACATCCCCTCCGATAACGGAAGGGATGGTTCTAAGGTCTATGGAATCGGGATTGTCTTTTAACCTCTTGACTGCAGTCCAGGAAAGGAAGGCAGAGTTAACATCCACATGAAAAATGATATGTTTCATGTCTCTATCCTTTAATATCTAAATTACTCTTTGCCGCTCCAACAGTAGGTGCAAAGCTTGCATGGCTCGATGGGGATAGCCTCTACCATGTCGTCGAGACGGTGGTAGTGAAGAGATGTGAAGTTAAGCTCTTTTCTGATCTCTTCGAGCATTGCCTCATACTGAGGTGAATCGGGGTCAGTGTATTTTCTTACGGTTTCTTCGTTGGGACTTGGGTATCCCTCGAGTTTCTCTATTACACGTCTTGTAATAAGCTCCATTTCGGAGTTGGAACGTGAGAAGTTAAGGTACTTGCATCCGTAGATAAGCGGAGGACATGCGGGTCTTATATGTACCTCTTTTGCGCCGCTCCTGTATAAAAACTCTGTGGTTTCCCTCAGCTGTGTGCCTCTTACGATTGAGTCGTCGATAAGAAGAAGGCTCTTGTTGTTGATGAGCTGATTGATGGGAAGAAGCTTCATCTTGGCGATAAGATCACGTCTTGACTGAACTGTGGGCATAAAGGATCTTGGCCAGGTTGGTGTGTACTTGACAAAAGGTCTTGAATAAGGGATTCCTGAGGTGTTGGAATAGCCGATGGCATGAGCAACACCTGAATCCGGAACGCCGGCTACAAGGTCAGGGTGAAGGCCTCTTTGCATATCACGCTGAGCAAGCTTGCCACCACAGCCGTATCTGATATTCTCTACGCTGAGTCCCTCATAGGTAGATGCAGGGAATCCGTAGTAGATCCACAGGAATGTGCAGATGCGCATTTCGTCAAAGGCAGGAGCCACAATTTCAACGCTCTCCGGTGTGATATAGGCTATTTCGCCGGGGCCGAGTTCTTTATAAGGATCATATCCAAGATTAAGATAGGAAAAACTTTCAAAGCAGACGCAGTAGCCCTCATCTTTGTGACCAATCTCAACAGGAGTTCTTCCGAAACGATCACGGGCTGCATAGATGCCTTCAGGAGTCATAAGAAGAAGGGACATTGAGCCCTTGATTATCTCCTGGGCGTAACGTATTCCCTCAACGATAGTTACTTTCTGATTGATAATAGAAGCTACAAGCTCTGTGGGATTGATATCTCCACCGCTCATCTCAAGGAAGTGAGATCTGTTGTCGGCAAAGAGCTTGTTGGTTATTTCATCGATATTGTTGATCTTACCTACAGTGGTAATAGCATAGGTGCCATGATGCGACCTTACAATAAGTGGCTGGGGCTCAAAATCGGAGATACAGCCGATTCCGAGATTACCTTCCATCTTGAGCATGTCATCTTCAAACTTGGGTCTGAAGTAAGACCTTTCTATGTTGTGAATAGAGCGGTCGAACCCTTTCTTTTTATCATAAACAGCGAGTCCGGCACGACGTGTGCCAAGGTGTGAGTGATAGTCAGTACCATAAAAGAGATCAAATACTGCACTTTCACGAGACGCTACACCAAAAAATCCTCCCATTGGAAACCTCCGGATGTAATGCGAATAAATGGTTGACAGATACGCTAACAATAATATCACAACTCTCAGCAATTTTTGAAGTATTTTTGATACATATTGATAAGAAAAATGATATGGCTTGGTGTATCATTTTTTATTGAGGAAGTATTTTGATTTTATAGGAGGACGATATGAAGATTTATAAGGTTACAGACCCGGAATTTGTTAACTACGGAAGAATCATTGAGGGGTATGAAGAGGAGAAGAAGCAGATTGAAGATGCTCTTCGCGACAAGACTCCGATTCCCGAGGGAACAGACTATGTAGCTGAGGAGAAGGCTCTTCAGGAGCTTCCTGCAGCTGACAAGATCACAAACTCATTGTTTGGCGGATCTCCAATGCAGTTTGGATGGTGCAACGGACACAACACCAAGCTCAACTGCCTTGAGTATCACCGTTCAAGCGAGATCAACCTCGGCGCAACAGACTTTATCCTTCTTCTTGCTAAGAGAGAAGAGATCGTAGATTACAAGATCGATTCCAGCAAGGTTAAGGCTTTCCTTGTACCAAAGGGAGTTATGGTAGAGGTTTATGCTACAGCTCTTCACTATGCTCCATGCCAGGCAAGCAAGGATTCAGGATTCCAGGTACTTGTTGGACTTCCTAAGGGAACCAACGTTGGTAAGCCTGACTTTACACCTGCCAATCAGGAGGACAAGCTCATCACTGCTACAAACAAGTGGCTCCTTGCACATGCTGAGTCATCTGAGGCGAAGGACGGCGCTTGGATCGGCATTACAGGCGAGAACATCGACATCGCAGCTGATATCTGATAAGTGTTTATAAGCTCTTTTACCTTTGTGACATTTCTGTGATACTTAATCGTTTATTATTGGTTTCAGATCAGACAAAAAACCAAAGACAAGGACGGTAAAGTATTATGAAAAAGATTATTTCAATGTTAACAGGTGTACTTCTTGCAGGAATTTTATTTATTTCAGGCGGATTTGCTTCAACAGTTGCTTATGCAGCCGATGACTCTGCCAAATATATAAAAGGTGCAACATTTTTAAGTGCAGTTCACGGTCAGACAGAAGACGGAACAGAGATTGTTCTGGCACTTTACGAGAAGAAGAATGGGGAAGACATTGCCTACATAAATGATGGTATGGGACACATTTTTTCTGATTTTACCATCGAGTATGGCACAATAAAGGGAATTGGCCCGGTACAGTATATTACAGTTGGGAAGAATCTGGTTATAACATACTTTGAGTCAAACGGAATCCCCGGACTCATCGCTGAAGACGGCACAATTTATGCCTGCGAGTACCTTGATGCATATACAGTTTCACAGCTTATGAGCACGGATTAATTGCATAACAGATAATTTACTGGCAAAGAATACGCCCGGGAAATCACATCAATTTCCCGGGCGCTTATTTTTGTTTATTTTATATTGATCGTTGCGCTTACACTTTCAAGGCCTTTGCCTGATACTGTAAGAGTACAGGTTCCGCCGGTATAGCCGCTTCTTATAATAGCAGTTGCACGGCCTCTGTAGGCTGCAAAAGACCCTGTTGTATAATTCTCGTCTGTTATCGGATTGGCTGAGCCAAAGGCGGCAAGAGAGCCTTCTCCGGTAACTGCTGCAGTCAGCTCATTGTCAGCATCGGGAACAAGATTTCCATCGCTATCTAAAAGCTCTGCCTGAACGTAGGTAACACTGTGGCCATCAGCAGGCATTTCCTGCCTTTCGGCAATCAGCTTAATGGAGCTTACAGCGCCGGTTGTTGCCAGAGTGTCTTTTGAAACAACATCGTTTCCTTTATAGCTTACAGCTTCAAGTGTTCCCGGAACATAGGTGATATCAAATAGGAATGACTTTGGCAGACCACATGCAAGTCGTTCTCCTTCCTTGCAGATGCCCATTGACTTGCCGTTAAGGAAGAGCTCAACACGCTCTGCATTTGAGAAGACAGCCACAAAAACAGGCTTATTGTCTGCATCCTTCCAGTTCCAGGACTTTCTGACATCGGTAAATCCCCAGTTGCTGATCAGCTCTTTTTTGTCGTGGGTGGCAGGATCGTAGGAGTACAGGTAAGTCTTATCACTTCCCCAGATAACTGAGCGATATTCGCCCTGAGGAAGAATATGTCCGTTTATATCTACATCCGCATCGTTGGCAAGGCGCCATGGATAGGGTGATCCGTGAGACATCAGGGCAAATCCGCCTATTTTATGCATGGGATCATCCTCTTCCAGGAAGACGGATTTTCCGATACCTGCTTCGCCTATATAGTCAAAGGCAGTCCAGGTGAAATCACCGATAACGTATGGGGTGGATTCAACCATAGGCCAGCGAATGCCTATCTCCTTGGGGTAATTCTCTGAGCCGAGGATAACACGCTCAGGGTACATTTCATGGTCAAGAGCATATTTGTCTTCCATGTAGTTGTATCCAACAATATCAAGGCTATTGGTGAAGGCTTCAGAGAATTCCTCCCAGCTGGTGTCATTCTTACCGCCGTCTGCGTTCTGAAGTGGAGGATTACCGTCAGCATCGACGCCGATGACCTTTTTCATATTTTCAGCAGCGAGCTCATCATCAAGACCGCTCCAGTAAGAGCAGATCGCGTTTGAGATGGGACGGCTGGAATCAAGGCTATGAGCTTTTTCTGCAAGGCGTGTTGCCAGAGTATAGCCGTTTCCAAGGCCTCCTCGCTCGGGAATTTCATTACCTGTTGACCAGATGATAACTGATGGGTGGTTTCTGTCACGTTTCATGAAGGCCGTAAGATCTTTTTCCCAATCTGTATCAAAGTACTGGTTGTAGTCCCCGGGCTGTTTCATGATCCCCCAGGCATCAAAGGCTTCATCAAAGACATACATACCGATACGGTCGCAGGCCTCCATAAGCGCAGAGGAAGGGGGATTGTGAGTGGTTCTGATGGCGTTGAAGCCGATCTCTTTCATTATAGAGAGCTTGCGCAGTTCTGAGTCGTATAAAGAGACTGCTCCAAGCATTCCGTTGTCATGATGAAGGCATCCGCCCTTTAGCTTGACGGTTTTGCCATTGATCCTAAGGCCGTTAACAACGTCTGCAGTTACGGTCTTAATGCCAAATAAAACTGAAGTTTCGTCACAGGTTTCATTTTCTGTAGGAATAAAGTGAGTCCTGAAGGTGCCAAGATCAGTCACAGAGCCGTGGAGTCTGTAGAGATTCGGATTTTCTGCATCCCAGAGCTCAGGTTTATCAAGGGTAATGCTGATATAGGCTGTCTCCGATGACGCAGGATTAACCTGAATCTTCTGGGAGCGGGAGATTATTACCTCATCGCTTCCGTCTTTTGTCAGAAATGCGCTGACGCCGGCCATCTTGTTGTCCAAAGTGTTATTCTGCACCTGAATTTCTACGCGAATATAAGCCCTGAGGGCATTTCCTTCAGAGTCATACTCAATGCTTTTGGTGTAGCCGAAAATTCCATCATCTGCGATGTGGAGCTTTGGGAAGTGAAGAAGTTCCAAGCTTCTGAAGATTCCCGCGCCGGTGTACCAGCGGGAGTTAGGCTGCATACTGGGATTAACGGTTATTGTAACGCTGTTCTCCCTGCCAAAATAGATGTAAGGCGTGATATCTACAGAAAAAGGAGCATATCCGTAGTGCTGAAGTGCTACCTTACAGCCGTTTACAGCTACTGTGGCATTCATCATGACGCCGTCAAACTTAAGGCAAACATCGTCATTTTCCCACTCTGCTGGAATCATTACCTTTTTTGTGTAATAGGCTACACCCTCAGTAAAAAAGCCGCTTGCAGCCCCGGCAGGAGCATCCTTTTTTACGGGACTTGAAATCATATAGTCGTGAGGGAGATCTACTTCACGAAGTGTACTCTCCCCGGATGGATCTGGAAAACCATCTATAATTCCGTAATTAAACTGCCATCCTTTATCAATATTCTGATTACGCATAGGTGAAAATCTCCTTGTTTTTTCTAAATCATATATATCACAGAGGTAAAACACAAGGTTTAATATTTACGGCAAAATAGGCTTTTGCGAACAAAAAACCGGTGAAAGAAAAATAATTTTCACAAAAAGACTTCGTTATCTTAAAAAATGTTCGAAGGGATAAAAAGATTTGGCATAGGCATGAGAGATATCTGTGGGATAAAATAATCATGTAGAGATTATATTTTGACCGGAGGAAATTGTGAGAAACGTATATAAGATAAATGATAACTGGACCTTTAAAAGAGTCGACAAAGCCCCTGAAACAGTCAATATACCTCATTGCTACAACGCTGTGGACGGCCAGGACGGCTCAAAGATGTTCCGGGGAGTTACGACTTATGAGAGAGACCTGGAGATAAAGAGCGAGGATCTTGAGCACACTGTAATCCTGGAAGTTGGTGCTGCGTCCCTTAGCAGCAGAGTATTTGTCAACGACAAGCTTTGCCATGAGCTCAGATGCGGCTTTTCAATGTTCAGAGCAGATATTACGAAGCTTCTGACTATCGGCAGCAATACAATCCGCATAGAAGTCAGCAATGCAGTAGATAACACAATTTACCCTGCTATGGCCGATTTTTCTTTCTATGGCGGAATATACAGAGATGTAAATATCATAATGGATGATGATCTTCATTTTGAAGAGATAGACAAAGGGCGAGACGGAATATATGTAAATCC
>JAEEGH010029270.1_pt1 | contig 10781 bp, 8 predicted proteins | sample 9134181 | NCBI WGS metagenome assembly JAEEGH01 (sample SAMN16246544, study PRJNA631951) | gut metagenome | biome: gut microbiome; feature: rumen; material: DP-attached | host: Bos | place: Iran: Karaj | collected 2018-10
CAGGTCGGCAGAAGCGCAGATCATGTTGGGAACCTGCTCAGCCAACTGTCCCAGAACAGCTGCACTAGCACTACGAGTAGCACTGCCAGCCTTCTGTTCTACCTTGCTCCAGTCAATCTTCGGAGCCTTACCGCTGAACCACTCCTCCAGCTGCTTAGCCTGTACGGGATGTCCCTTGGCCCACTCAGCCTTCTCAGCATAACGCTCAGCAACAATCTTCTTCAGCTCCTCAGCACGCTTAGCATACAACGCCTTCACCTCGGGGAAGATCTGGAATGGATTCTCAGGATCGGCACCCAGGTTCTTCATCGTGTTGATATAGGCATCGCCACCGAGCGGAGCTCCGTGAGTAGCGCAGTTGCTCTCGTATGAAGAGTTGTCAGCCTTACGAGCACCCTTACCCATTACACAGTGACCGATAATCAATGAAGGACGCTCCTTCTCAGCCTGAGCCTTCTTGATGGCCTCGCGAATCTGGTCAACGTTGTTGCCGTCAATCTTCTGAACGAACCAGCCCCAAGCCTCGTACTTCTTAGCGGTATCCTCGCAAGTCACCACCTCAGTCTTTGTAGAGAGCTGGATATCGTTAGCATCGTAGAACATGATGAGGTTGTCCAGACCCAGGTTACCGGCGATACGGCCAGCACCCTGAGAAATCTCCTCCTGTACACCACCGTCAGAGATGTAGGCATAGATGGTCTGGTTCATCACGTTGCCCAGACGAGCCTTCAGGAACTTAGCGGCGATGGCAGCACCAACGGCGAAGCAGTGTCCCTGTCCAAGAGGACCAGAGGTATTCTCGATACCACGCTCAATCTCGCGTTCGGGGTGGCCGGGAGTTACTGAACCCCACTGACGCAGGTTCTGCAGATCCTCCAGTGTGAACTTGCCGATAAGGGCCAACTGGCTGTAGAGCATTGGAGCCATATGACCGGGATCGAGGAAGAAACGGTCGCGACCCTCCCAAGCGGGATTTTCGGGATCATACACCAAGAACTCACTGTACAGGGTGTTAATGAAGTCTGCACCACCCATAGCGCCGCCGGGGTGACCCGACTTAGCCTTTTCAACCATCGAAGCAGCAAGGATACGGATGTTATCCGCTGCCATGTTCATTACTTTGTTGTCGTTCATAAAATATAAAAAATAGTTATTTAAGTTGTTATAAACATGTCATTTTCTCAAAACTCGTGCAAATATAGACAAAAAAATCCAATTAGACCACATTTTTTATGTTATTATTATTTAATGACACACAATAAAATCATTTTGATACATATAGGAATACTATCTACACCATTATAAATCTATAAAAATTGTCCGATTTAACTTTTTTTTTGTGTAAAACTAAACCACTGTTGAAATAAATTTATTAACTTTGCATCGTAAATAATTATTAGGGTATGGCAAAGTATAATATTACAGAGAAAAAGGAAAAAGAGGCCGCCTATAGGTCTCTTGTGAGCCCTAAGTTGATGGATGAGATGAAGGAGCGTATCCTTGAAATCATCGTCATGCAGAAGAAGTATAAGGACAAAGATTACTCAGCCAAAAAGCTTGCCGAAGAGTTGGGAACCAACACCCGTTACATTTCTGCTGTGGTGAATGTCAGGTTTCACATGAACTACACTTCATTCGTCAACAAGTTCCGTATTGAGGAGGCAATGACCATCTTGGTGGATCGTCGTTATCAGGACTTGCGTATTGAGGAAGTGAGCGATATGGTTGGATTCTCTAATCGCCAGTCGTTCTATGCTTCGTTCTTCAAGTTGATGAACATGACTCCACGCGACTATCGTCTTCAGCATTTGCAGCTTCATCCCGGTGAAAAGGTAAAGGTTAAGAAAAAGAAGAAGACCAAGAAAGATTCCGAATGATGAAGTGTCAAGATGTTTGCGCGCAACACTTCGACTATGTCGAAGATCGTTTTTCCGACTTACAATTGCTCAGATACCGATTAGAAGGATTTGAGCAATTATCTTTATGTCAGAAACAGTTGATTTACTATCTGTCGAAGGCCACGCTCTACGGGCGTGACATCACCTTCGACCAGTTTGGCAAGTATAACCTCCGTATTCGTAAGACGCTGGAGGCTGTCTATACGGATTCGACCGTCCGTCATGACTCTGACGATTTCAAGGCGATGGAAATTTACCTGAAACGTCTTTGGTTCTCAAACGGTATCTATCACCACTATGGTTGTGACAAGTTTGAGCCCGGTTTCAGTCAGGAATGGTTCAAGCAAGTAATCTGCCAGATTGAAGCCAGTAAACTGCCACTTCGTAGTCATGAAACCGTCGAAGAACTGATGGGCGAGCTTTTCCCTGTGATTTTCAATCCTGACGTGCTGCCTAAGCGTGTCAACAAGGCCGATGGCGAAGACCTCGTAGTGACTTCAGCCTGTAACTTCTACGATGGCGTGACGCAGCAGGAGGCCGAAGCTTTCTATCAGCAACAGAAAGATGCTGCCGAGGGTGACAAACAGCCCATATCCTATGGATTGAACTCAACGTTGGTCAAGGACGATACCGGTGTCCATGAGGTTGTCTGGTCGGCTGACGGGCGTTATGCCAATGCCATCCGTCATATTGTCTATTGGTTGGAAAAGGCCAAAGGTGTGGCCGAAAACGAAAAACAGGCCCGTGTGATAGAACACCTTATTAATTATTATAAGACCGGCGACTTGCGCGTGTTCAACGACTACTGTATTGAGTGGGTTGGCGAGCACGAGGGTAGGATAGACTTCGTCAATGGTTTCATTGAGGTCTATGGCGACCCCCTCGGACTGAAAGGTTCGTGGGAAGGTATTGTGGAGTATAAGGACTTAGAGGCCACCAAGCGCACGCAGACCATCAGCCGTAATGCCCAGTGGTTTGAGGACCATTCACCCGTCGACCCGCGTTTCCGTAAGCCCAAGGTCAAAGGTGTCACAGCCAATGCCATTTGTGCCGCTATGCTGGGTGGCGACGAATATCCATCGACGGCTATCGGCATCAATCTGCCCAATGCCGACTGGATTCGTGCGGAGTACGGTTCGAAGAGCATCACCATCTCGAACATCACCGATGCCTATAACAAGGCGGCCCACGGTAATGGCTTCAAGGAAGAATTCGTCATCGATGAGGCCACATTTCACCTCATTGATAAATATGGTGACGTGTGCGACGACCTGCATACCGATTTGCACGAATGCTTAGGACACGGTAGCGGACAGTTGTTGCCTGGCACCGACCCCGATGCGTTGAAGGCCTATGGTAATACCATTGAGGAGGCGCGTGCCGACCTCTTCGGACTCTACTATATTGCCGACCAAAAGCTGATTGACCTAGGTCTTGTTCCTGATGCTGAGGCGTATAAGTCGCAGTATTACAGTTACATCATGAACGGTCTGATGACGCAACTCATCCGCATCGAGCCAGGTCGACAGATAGAGGAAGCCCACATGCGCAATCGTGCCCTGATAGCCCATTGGTGCTACGAGCAGGGTGGGGGCGTCATTACGATGGAGAAACGCGATGGCAAGACCTTCGTGAACATCACCGATTACGAGGCTTTGCGAGGTCTCTTTGCACGCTTGTTGGCCGAGGTTCAGCGCATTAAGAGTGAGGGCGACTACGAAGCAGCCCGACAGTTGGTGGAGCAATATGCCATCAAGGTAGATGCCGACCTTCATCAGGAAGTGTTGGCACGTTACGAGAAACTGAACTTAGCACCCTATAAGGGTTTCATCAATCCCCGGCTCATTCCCGTTCTTGACGAAAAGGGAGAGATTTGCGACGTTCAGGTCGACTATTCTGAGAGTTATGTTCACCAGATGCTCAGATATAGCATAGAATACGGAACAATGTAAGATGGATGATGTAAGATGGAAGATGTAAGAGATAAAGTTAAGGAAATCAAGCATTCGTTCCGTCTGATGATGGACGGTTCGGTAGCTCAGTCAATGCGCGACAAGGGATTGAATTATCATCTCAATTGGGGCGCCACCTTGCCTCGCCTGAAGGCCAAGGCTGAGGAACTGAAGTCAATGTTCAATGTTCAATGTTCAATGTTCAATGTCTACGACCTTGCTATTGCCCTTTGGAAGGAGAACGTTCGCGAATGCAAGATTCTGGCTACCATGCTGATGCCACCAGAGCAGATGCTGCCTGAGGTTTGCGACATCTGGATGGAACAACTGCCTTCGCAGGAGATTGCCGAACAGGCTGCTTTCAACCTGTGGCAGTATCTGCCTTATGCACCTGAGAAGGCCTATCAGTGGATTGCCAGCGATCAGGAGTACTACCAACTCTGTGGCTTTCATGTACTGTCGCGACTGTTCATGAACGGACAGGAACCCAACGAACGAGGCATCAACGAGTTTATCGACCAGGCACTCGCTGCTCTACAGGGTCCCTTTATGTCTGTGCGCAAAGCGGCCATGCAAAGCATACTGCGCTTTGCAGAATTGGGTCTTGTGTACGAGCGAATGGCAAAAAGTGCTACGAAATCCATCAATTTAGATATTTTTTAAATAATTCTTGCCTTATTCTGAAGAAAAAGTAGTAATTTTGTGCGGTTTTTAACCAATTTAACCACATAAAATGAGAGAAAACGATAAGGAGACGGTCAGGAACATACTGACCAACTACTTGGAATTAAACAATCATCGCAAGACGCCGGAGCGTTATGCCATCCTGGATGCTGTTTACGGTATGGAGGGTCATTTTACGCTCGAGGAGTTGGGCGAGAAATTGAATGGGGAGTTGAGATTCCCCGTCAGCAGAGCCACATTATACAACACGTTGAAGCTCTTTATGGAGATGCGTCTGGTCATTCGCCACCGCTTTCAGGGCACGACGCGCTATGAGGCCTGCTACTACAACAATAGTCACTGCCATCAGGTGTGTACTGTTTGTGGCAAGGTGACTGAGTTTAAATCTATAGCTGTGACGCGTGCCATTAATGGTGTGCAGTCCAAGCGTTTCCGTAAGGATGGCTTCAGCCTCTACGTCTATGGTGTGTGCAGCACTTGTCAGGCTAAGTTCACCAAACAGAAAAGAAAACAAGAATTACAAAAAATAACGAAGAAACAATGAATCAAGGTAAAGTTGATGTCCTGCTTGGTTTGCAGTGGGGCGACGAAGGTAAAGGTAAGGTGGTCGATGTGCTGACCCCGCAGTATGATGTGATAGCCCGCTTTCAGGGCGGTCCGAACGCTGGGCATACGCTCGAGTTCGAGGGTCAGAAGTATGTGTTGCGGTCTATTCCCTCTGGCATTTTTCAGGGTGGCAAGGTGAACATCATCGGTAATGGTGTGGTTCTGGCTCCCGATCTGTTTATGGATGAGGCTAAGGCGCTGGAGGCCAGTGGTCATGCGCTGAAGGAGCGTCTGCACATCTCTAAGAAGGCTCACCTCATCATGCCTACCCATCGTGTGCTCGATGCTGCTTACGAGGCCCAGAAGGGTAAGAACAAGGTGGGCACTACGGGTAAGGGCATTGGTCCGACGTATACTGATAAGGTCAGCCGCAATGGTTTGCGCGTAGGCGATATCCTCGATGGTTTCGAGGAGAAGTATGCTGCAGCTAAAGCTCGTCACGAGGCTATCCTGAAGTCGCTGAACTTCGAGTTCGACATTGATGAAGTCGAGAAGAAGTGGCTCGAGGGTGTGGAGTATCTGCGCCAGTTCCCCATTGTCGATAGTGAGCACGAAATCAACAACGTGTTGCGCTCTGGCAAGAGCATTCTCTGCGAGGGCGCTCAGGGTACGATGTTGGATGTCGACTTCGGCAGCTATCCCTTCGTAACCTCTTCGAACACCATCTGCGCTGGAGCCTGCACGGGGCTGGGCATTGGTCCTAACAAGATTGGCGAGGTCTTCGGTATCATGAAGGCTTACTGTACACGTGTTGGTGCTGGTCCATTCCCCACAGAACTGTTCGACGAAACGGGCAAGAAGATTCGCGACCTCGGTCATGAGTATGGTGCCGTCACGGGTCGTGAGCGCCGTTGTGGATGGATCGATCTCGTGGCCTTACGTTACTCGATTATGGTGAATGGCGTCACCCAGCTCATCATGATGAAGAGCGACGTGCTCGACGACTTCCCCACCATCAAGGCCTGCACGGCTTACAAGGTCAATGGTGTTCTGACGCGCGACTTCCCTTACGACATCGAGAAGGGCATCGAGCCTATCTATGAGGAACTGCCCGGATGGCAGACGGATATGACGAAGTTCACCAGCGAAGACCAGTTCCCCAAGGCCTTCAAGGACTACATCGCCTTCCTCGAAAAAGAACTCGAAACACCAATCAAAATCATTTCAATTGGCCCAGATAGAGCCCAAACAATTGTACGCAAATAATGGCACAAAAACCTTCAATTCCAAAGGGAACGCGCGACTTCGGCCCCGTTGAGATGGCCAAGCGCAACTATATCTTCAACACCATCCGCTCCGTTTACGAGCTCTATGGCTTCCAGCAGATTGAGACACCTGCGCAAGAGACGCTGGCAACGCTGATGGGCAAGTATGGCGAGGAAGGCGACAAACTGCTTTTCAAGATTCTGAACTCAGGCGACTACCTCGCTAAAGTCTCTGACGAAGAACGTTCAATGGTCAATGGTCAATGGTCAATGGAAAACTCCCTGCGTCTGGCCTCAAAGATTTGCGAAAAAGGTCTGCGCTACGACCTCACCGTGCCTTTTGCCCGCTATGTGGTCATGCATCGCGAAGAGTTGCAGTTGCCCTTCAAGCGCTATCAGGTACAGCCCGTTTGGCGTGCCGACCGTCCGCAGAAGGGCCGCTACCGTGAGTTCTATCAGTTCGACGGCGACGTGGTGGGCTCCGACTCGCTGCTCAACGAGGTCGAGCTCATGCAGATCGAGGACATGGTGTTCAGCCGTCTTGGTGTGCGTGTGGAGATCAAGATCAACAACCGTAAGATACTCACCGGCATTGCCGAGGTCATCGGAGCTGCCGACAAGATAGTCGACATCACCGTTGCCATCGACAAGCTCGACAAGATTGGCATCGACCAGGTCAACGCCGAGCTGCGCGACGACGGACTCACCGACGAGCAGATCGAGAAGCTCCAGCCCATCATCCTGCTCGAAGGGTCGAATGAGGAGAAGCTCGACACCATCGCCCAGGTGCTTGCCTCCAGCGAGACTGGCCTCAAGGGCGTCGAGGAGACCCGCTTCATCCTCTCCACCCTAAAATCTCAAATCTCAACTCTCAACTCTCAAATCACCTTCGACCTGACCTTAGCTCGTGGCCTCAACTACTACACAGGCGCTATCTTCGAGGTGAAGGCCCTCGACACGCCCATGGGCAGCATCTCGGGAGGCGGACGCTACGACAACCTCACGGGCATCTTCGGCATGCCGGGCCTCTCGGGCGTGGGCATCTCCTTCGGTGTCGACCGCATCTACGACGTCCTCGATGCGCTGCAGCTCTATCCCCAGGGCTCGCTTATGACCAGCCGTGTGCTGTTCATCAACTTCGGACAGAAGGAGGCCGCCTACTGCATGTCGGCTCTCGCTCAGGTGCGCCAGGCCGGCATCCGTGCCGAGCTCTTCCCCGATGCCTCCAAGATGAAGAAGCAGATGAGCTATGCCAATGCCAAGCAGATTCCTTACGTCGTGCTCGCTGGCGATAATGAGATGGCTCAGGGAAAGCTGACCCTGAAGGATATGGCTACGAGCGACCAGAAGCTTGTGACCATAGAAGAACTGATTGAAGAACTGAAAAAATAGTACACGCACATGAAAACAGCGAGAATCTTTGCATTGCTGCTCGTGGCTTGGCTGATGCTTCCTTCGGCCAGCAACGACAAGGTGACCACTATCTTCATCATTGGCGACTCAACAGCTGCCAACAAGGGCGGCATCGCTGAAGGCAAGCAGGAAAGAGGGTGGGGCATGGCGCTCCAGTGTTACTTTGATCCTGACTATATTCTCGTTGATAATCATGCCGTTAATGGGCGCTCGTCGCTGAGCTTCATCAACGAGGGACGATGGGATAAAGTGCTTCAGGCCATGAAGCCCGGCGACTACGTCATCATCCAGTTTGGCCACAACGACGAGAAAGCTCCCAAGGACCGTCACACCGATCCGGGCTCCACCTTCGACTATAATCTGGCCAAGTATGTTCGTGAGACACGCGAGCATGGGGGCATTCCTGTACTGATGAACTGCGTCGTTCGTAGGAATTTTTTTGTCAGTGCGCCTGAGAACGATGATGACGAGAAACTGCGCACCACCACCTTCCAGGACGGGGTGAAGATGGTCGAGGGCGACTCGCTCATCGATACCCACGGACTCTACCGGGTGGCTCCGCGCGACGTAGCCCGGCGCATGAACGTGCTCTTCGTCGATGCCAACCAGATCACCCACGACCTGGAGCAGGGACTCGGCACTGAGGCTTCCAAGCGCCTCCACATGTGGTTCCGTCCCGGCGAGGAGCCCAGCGAGCCCAAGGGCAAGCAGGACAACACCCACTACAATGTCTATGGCGCCCATGTCGTGGCCCGCCTGCTGGCCGATGCCCTCTGCGAGCAGATTCCCCTGCTGACGAAGTATCGCATCGATGCCGACATCACCGTCGACACCCGTGGCCGTGGCGACTACCTCTCGCTCGAGCCTGCAGTAGCCGCTGCCCTCGCCTCCTCGAAGGCTGAGACCACCATCCAGCTGCTCGGTGGAGAATGGGAGAAGCCACAGCTGCCCAAGAAATCACGTATCAACTTCGTGCTGCGCGAAGGCGCCGTGTGGAAGTAAAAACCGACTAACACATTCTTTTTACTATGAAACATCGTGTATTGGCTATCATGGCAGCAGCTGTGCTGAGCAGCATGGCCGTTCAGGCCAAGGTGAGACTGCCTCACCTCATTGGCGACAATATGATCATCCAGCAGCAGAGCGACGTGCGCCTCTGGGGATGGGACAAGCCCGGCACCACCGTGAAAGTGTCCACCTCATGGAGCAGCACCACCGTCGAGGCTAAGACCGGCAGCGACGGCAAGTGGCTCGTCAGCGTCAAGTCGCCCAAGGCTTCCTACGAGCCGCTGTCCATCACCTTCGACGACGGCGACAAGACCACCATCAGCAATGTGCTCTCTGGCGAGGTGTGGGTCTGCGCTGGCCAGTCGAACATGGAGATGCCTGTCAAGGGCTTCTGGCAGTGCCCTGTAGAAGGCTACAACGACTGGGTCATCGAGTCGACACGACACCGTGCTGTTCATTCGGTGAAGATCCCCAGCGTGATGCGCTCCGAGCCACAGGACGATGCCCAGTGCTCGTGGAAGGAGTGTGGCCCTCAGACCGTGGGCGATTTCTCTGCCACCGGCTATTTCTTTGCCCGCACGCTGCACATGGCGCTCGACATCCCCATCGGACTCATCGAGGCCAACAAGGGCGGCTCGCGTGTGGAGAGCTGGCTGACGAAGGAGAATCTCCAGCGCTACACCAGCGACCCCACCGACTCGGCAGCCATCGCCGCGAAGTGGCCCACCGACTACCATCGCTCACTGCTGTGGGGCAACGGCACGTTCAACCCCATCCTGAAATACACCGTCAAGGGCATCCTCTTCTATCAGGGCTGTTCCAACGTGGGCGATCCCGGCAACCAGTATTCCGAGCGTCTCAAGCTCCTCGTCGAGCAGTGGCGCAGCCAGTTCGCCCTGGGCGAGATACCCTTCTATTTCGTGGAGATAGCCCCCTATCACTACGACAACGTCAATGCCGATAACGGTGCGCGCCTGCGTGAGCAGCAGTATCGGGCCCAGCAGATCATCAGCAACAGCTCCCTCGTCTGCACCAACGACCTCGTCTATCCCTACGAGACCACCCAGATACATCCCTCCCAGAAACGGCAGGTGGGCGAGCGCCTCGCCTATACCGCCCTCAACCGTGACTATGGCTTCGACGCCGTGCTCTACAAGAGCTCATCCTTCAAGGACATGCTAGTCAAGGGCGATGCCGTCTACATCCATCTGCAGGACAACTATCATGCTGATGCGCCCTTCGAGGATATCCGGGGGTTCGAGCTGGCGGGCGAGGACCGTGTCTTCCATCCTGCCACGGCTCAGCATTTCTGGCAGCCTGGCGGTGGCTACTGGGACGAGGCCATCAAGCTCACCAGTCCCCAGGTGAAGGCTCCTGTTGCCGTCCGCTACTGCTTCCGCAATTTCCAGCTCGGCAACGTGAAGAATGCCGCCAATCTCCCCCTCTTCCCCTTCCGCACGGATAACTGGTAATAAAGAGATAAGGATGCACATGGGTCTTTAGGCTCTGCGAGAAATGATGTTTGATACATATTACCTGGTTCTTTGCTGAACCCGCACAGGCCGCACGCTACGACCGTAGTAGCGACTTCCGTAGTCCATCGATATGCCTGCCGTATCAAAGATGAGGCGACACGCATAGCCCGAACGCTCAGTAGAATGCAGCGTACTCGACCAGTAGTAGCCTTTTACCCCAGCCTCAGTGAGCGAACTGCCGTAGTATCCCCCGGCAGGTAGGAAGATCGTGTTCTGGTTGGGCCCCTTTACCTCATAGCCGTCTACATTGTTCTTCGTGATCCACACCCAACTACAATTCATACGCAGTTCGTTCATCTGGTCGTTGGTCGGCATGCACCAAGAAGGCCCCCAGTTCATATAGGCGGCATCATCCTCTGGCTTCAGTTCTGTCAAGCCTCCATTGTTATTATACTTCTTATATGTGGAACTGTTATTGTCATAGTCGAAATATGACTCCTGTGTAAAGTTGTTCTTGCCGCTGTCATGCCCTTTGGTTTC